>Ga0256832_1001313_pt1 | contig 16704 bp, 18 predicted proteins | sample 134614metaG_FD_190534 | JGI IMG/M metagenome (GOLD analysis project Ga0256832, IMG submission 190534) | Hydrothermal vent microbial communities from Lau Basin, Pacific Ocean - 134-614 | ecosystem: Environmental > Aquatic > Marine > Hydrothermal vents | place: Pacific Ocean: Lau Basin | collected...
CTATGAAACTCCCAATACGTGTCCTACCTCTTTTTTTAAAGATAAAATATTAACCGCAATAAGAATAGCTCTTGTAACTGAATATTTTTTATTTATTTTGAAATTTTTTACAGATTTTGCAAAAGAGATTTTATCTTACAATACAGCCATTTTGATTTTAAACTTTTTGGCTTTAATCTTTTACGCAGTTTATGCAAAGTATGAGACTTTAAAATATAAAAACTGCACAAGCTGTCAGGGAGCCAACGCAATAGGAACTTTTGCTATCTATTCAATTCCTATTATTTTATTTTTTATTTTAAATCACTATTTTTAACAAGCAACCCCTCATTTAAAAGCTCCTCTACCACTTTTCTAAAAACGGGCACTGCGCTTTTTGATGCAAAATAGGTATAATTTTCCACTTTAGGCTCCCTTACCAAAACGCCTATTGTGTATTTATGATTCTTATCGTTTGCAAAACCGAAAAAGGAGCTGTTATATCTATCTTTATACTCTCCATAGGAAGCTATATGGGCGGTTCCCGTTTTTCCTCCTATCTCAAGCCCTTCTATTTTAGCTCTCTTTCCAGTTCCCTCGTTTACCGTCTTTATTAAAATCTCTCTCATTTTATCAGCTACGCTTTCTGGAATGACTCTTTTTTTGTCGCTATGCAAAAGAGAGAAAGTTTTGTTATTAAAAAGAAGCCTGTTTGCTAAAGATGGCTTTATTAAAATTCCCTTATTATTAAATACATTATAGGCTCTAAGAAGCTGAATAAAGGTAACCTCAAGCCCGTATCCGTAAGCTACGGTAGCTTTATAAACTTCGTTTTGCATCTTTGTAACGCTTGGAATTCTTCCATGCTTTTCATAATAGAGATCTATTCCGCTTCTTTTTGAAAATCCAAAATCTATAAGCCCTTGAAAAAAATCTATTGCCTTTAATCTTTGAGAGAGTATAGATATTCCCACATTGCTTGAATGAACGATTATATCTTCGGCGCTTAATTTTTTAAACTTATGATCATCTTTTATCACATACCCTTCTATCTTATAGATTCCGTTAAAGAGATCTATCATCTCCAAAGGATTTACTTTGCCCTCTTTTAAAAGAAGAGCGAAAGTTATCGGCTTCATCACTGAACCTGGCTCATAAAGATATTCGCTTGCGGTGATATTCAAAGCAGAATAATCTTTTTTGGTAATATGATTTGGATTAAATCTTTTGGTGGTGGCTATCGCCAAAATCTTTCCGCTTTCGCTGTCCATAACGGCGGCAACTATCTCTTTTGCCCTAAGTTCTTCTTTCATTTTATCCAAAATATATTCAAGGGACTTTTGCAATCTCATCTTAATATTTAAATAAAGCTCTCCTCCGTCAATTCTTGCCCTAACTTTGGAAGAGCGGTTAAAGATAATATTATTTACAATATCCCTTTTGCCATATAAAAATCCGTTTTGAATAGGTTTTAGATACTCGTCATAATATTTCTCTATTCCCTTAATCCCTTCATTTCTTGTAAAACCGCCCATATCGTCCTGTTTGTTTATATATCCTATAAAAGGAGTAAAGAGATCTTTATACCTATACTCTCTCTTTTCGCCGCTTTCTAAAATATCAAGCCCTTCTCTGTATATTTTATGTCTCTTTTTATCCTCATACTCTCTAAAAACCTTCAGATAATAGAGCTTCTTTGCAAGCTCTTTTAGATATACGGCATTTTTGGAAGCTATTTTATAAGAGATTACCACGCTTCCTCTTTTGCCCTCAATCCTTCTTTTTACAATTTTCGGATCTATTCCGCTGTAGATGGAGAAAAGTTTTATAAAAAGCTCTTTTTTATCAGGATCAATAGTGTAAGTATTTACAACGGCTTTATAGAGTTTTTTACTGCTGCTTAAAGTAAAATTATCAAAACTTTTAATACTTCCTCTAATAGCGGTATTTCTTTCACTTGCATAAAGATTTGGAAAATTTTCCGATTTTTTGATAGTTAAATAGATAAACCGTATTACAAGTATTGAAAGACTAAACGTTAAAAGTAAAAATATAAAAACAATTTTTGATTTTCTATAATATTCGCTCATATACCCCTTTTAAAAATTATATCTGGGTTCTTAAAATCTCTTTGTAGGCATTTAACGCCTTATTTCTAATCTCAAGCATCATCTTCATGCTAATTTCGGCCTTATCTATGGCTATTGCCGCTTGATGAAGATCTTTAACCTCTCCGGTGGCGATATCTGCCATAGCTTTGTCAGCATTCTTTTGAAGGTCGTTTACCTCTTTTAAACTCTCTTTGAGTATTTTATCAAAACTACTTGAAATATTACTTTTATCTTTACTGTTTGTCTTGTCTATAGCTTTGGAATTTAAAAGAGTTTGCAAAGAGTTTATCGAATTTACCGCCATTTATTATCCTTTAAGAATATCTATCGAATTTAAAGCTATCGATTTACTGCTTTGAAAAGCTGCCACATTAGCCTGATAAGCTCTCGTAGCCTCGATTAAATCGGCCATTTCAATAACCGGGTTAATGTTTGGATAAGCTACGTAACCTTCGCTGTTTGCATCTGGGTGAGTTGGATCGTATCTCATTTTAAATTCGCTATCATCCCTTACCACTTTATCGACAATAACATTTTCTATAATTGGAGAGGGAAATTTTTTTATATCCTTCTCATCCAAAGGATTTTCATACTCTAAGAGAGTATTTTTATCTTCAAGCTCATTATTTAAAGCCTCATCAAAATCTACAGCTTTAAAGACAACTTCTCTTCTTCTATAAGGGCCTCCTTCAGCCGTTCTTGTTGTATTTGCGTTTGCTATGTTGGAGCTTATTATATTTATTCTAAATCTTTGAGCCGAAAGTCCGTACCCGCTTATATCAAAACCGTTTAAAAAAGCCATGTTCTATCTCCTAAACCTTTGAAGATGAATCTATCACCGCTTTAAACAAAAGCGAATCTCTCTTTAAAGCGGAAGTTAGAGCGTTAAACATAATAGAATTTTTACTCATCTCAGTAGTCTCTATATCCAAATCTACCGTATTTGCATCATTTCTTGCCAAATGTCCGTCTCTAAAAAAAACAGAAGGTTTCTCATCTTCCAAATCCAAAATACCGTTTAAATGATTTTTATTGGTTATTGCCATTTTAAGTTTTTTATCCTCATTACCAAAAGCTTTTTTAGCCTTTTTTAAAAGAGTGGATTCAAAATCTATATCTTTAGCCCTATAAAAGGGGGTGTCTATATTTGCTATATTTGAAGATATAATCTTTTGTCTTAATGCTCTGTAATTTAAAGCTTCGCTCATTAGATTGTAAGAGTTGCTTATAGAAAAAGACATCCTCTCTCTCCTAAATTAAATAATTTTATTTTTATAAGCAAAAAATGTTCCAGCAAATTGATATTTTTTATTTTTAACTAAAAAAGATTTTTTAAAGAAATAAGGATAATTGAATTTATAAGGTTTTTATTTGTATAATAAGCAAAAAATAGGAAAAAAGATAATATGAAAACGGACGTCAAACTTTTCTCATATACAGCTTTCTTGATTTTCATAGGGATAATATTTTCATACTCTCTTACAACATATACTGTTATAAGACTTGAAGTAAATCAATTTCATTTTTTTATAAGAGAGTTGATAGTGGGAATGTTTGGAATCTATTTAATGTGGCAAATTTCAAGATTCAATCCCGATAAAGCTTTGAACATTATGGGATTTATGCTGTTTATCGGCAGCCTGGCTTTAATGATTTTAATGCAGTTTCTCCCCTCTTCTTTGGTAACGGAAGTTGGAGGAGCAAAGAGGTGGATAAAATTTGCCGGAATATCTTTAGCTCCCGTAGAATTTTTCAAAATAGGATTTATATTCTTTTTAGCTTGGAGTTTTAGCAGAAAGATAGAAAAAGATAAGCCTCTGTTTGAAGAGATTAAAATATTTCTTCCTTATATGATAGCTTTTTTGATAGTTATATACTTAATAGCTATTTTGCAAAATGATTTGGGACAGGTTATTGTTTTGGGAATAACTTTAGCTTTTATGGCAGTGCTTGCAGGAAGCAGTTTTAGATTCTTTTTTATAATTACAATAAGCGCTATAAGTGTTTTTATAATGGCAATCGTAACCTCTCCTCACAGAATAGCAAGAATCAAGATATGGTGGGCCAATATTCAAAATTTTGTTCTATCATTTCTTCCAGATTCCTTTTCAAACTATCTAAAAATAGAAAAAGCGCCAGATGGTTTGCAAATTACAAATTCACTAAATGCTATAAAACATGGAGGTTTTTTGGGACAGGGACTTGCAAACAGCTCTTTTAAGCTTGGCTTTTTAAGCGAAATTCATACCGATTTTGTTTTATCAGGAATTGCAGAAGAGATAGGAACTATTAGCGTAATAGGGATTATTTTTATTTTTTCAATTATTACTTATAAAATATTTAAAATTTCCGCGAGAAGCGAAAATAAGATGTTCTATCTATTTAGCGCAGGAGTCGCTCTTAGTTTAATAACCTCCTTTTTAATGAACTCTTTTGGAGTAACCTCCCTAACTCCGATAAAAGGTATAGCAATTCCGTTTCTAAGCTACGGAGGAAGCTCTCTTTTGGCAAACTCGATAGCTATAGGAATGGTTTTGATGATAAGCAAAAGGAATAAATTGTGATAGTTATAACCGGAGGGGGAACGGGAGGGCATTTAGCCGTTGCCAAAACAATAAAAGAGGAACTAAACAAAAGAGGATTAAAGCCCATTTTTATAGGCTCTAATTTCGGGCAGGATAGAGAGTGGTTTGAAAACGATACAGGCTTTAGGGAGAAATATTTTTTTAAAATAGAAGGGGTGGTAAATAAAAAAGGAGTCAAAAAGCTATCTTCTCTTGCAAATATTTTAAAATATGCATCTCAATGCAGAGATATTTTCAAAGAGCATAAAATAGAAAAAATTTTTTCAGTAGGAGGATATTCAGCAGCCCCGGCCTCTATAGCTTCAATTTTGTTTGGAAAAGAGCTATATATCCATGAGCAAAACTCAGTTACAGGAACTTTAAATAAAGCATTAAAACCATTTAGCAAAGCATTTTTCTGCTCTTTTGATGAAATTTCCCCCATAAAGGATTATCCGGTAAGCGAAATCTTTTTTAAAAACGCAAGAATTAGAAAAGATATAAAGAGTATTATATTTTTGGGAGGAAGCCAAGGAGCGGTTTTTATAAACAATTTTGCCATCCTTTGCGCAAAAGAGCTAAATAAGAGGGGAATTAAAATTATACATCAGTGCGGAAAGAGAGATTTAAAAAGAGTTAAATATTTTTATGAAAAAGAGAAGATAGAGGCTGAAGTTTTCGATTTTTCTTTAAATATCGCCTCCTTTTTGAAAAAAGCTGATTTTGCCGTGTCAAGAGCTGGAGCTGGAAGTCTTTTTACTCTCGCAGCCTCCGCTCTTCCCTCTTTGTTTATCCCCTACCCATATGCGGCTAAAGATCACCAATATTTTAATGCAAAATATCTATCGGATAGAAATTTAGCCTTTTTAAAAAGAGAGGAAGAGTTAAAAAAGGAGGATTTATTTAATATTTTGCAAAAAGATATCGAGCCGATAAGCAGAGGATTAAAAGAGCTTATCTCTCCAAACGCAGCCGAAAAAATAGCAGATTATATTTTAAACTCATAAAAACTCTATGCTTTTATTAGATATTTAAAAGCTATCAAAATAAAAATTTCTAATGTAGAAAATAAAGAGAGTAAAATTATTATCTTTAAATTCAAAAAACCTCTAAAATTTTCAAAACCAAACTCCTTTATTGTATAAAAAAGCAAAAAAAACCCAGAAATTGAGCTTGCAAGAGCAAGTCCGGAAGCTTTTAAAGGATAGATTAAAATAAGAGATAAAACTATATTTATTATCAGAGAATAGGAAGCGATTTTTGCGGCCTTTTTTTGTTTATGAAGAGAATAGAGCCAAAGAGAAAATATTTTAGAAAGGCCGTAAGGCAAAAGCCCTATTAGATACATAGATAAAACAAAAGCGGTAATTTGAGTATCTTTAGCTGTAAATTCCCCTCTTTGAAAAAGAAGAGATATAACTTCATTTGATAGAATGATTCCGCCTATTACAAAAGCTGTAAGAAAAAAGAGAAGAAAATAAAAACTCTTTTTTAAAATCAAAATAGCCATCTTTTTATCTTTATTTTTTAAATATCTTGCAACTTTTGGAAAAATAGCCGTAGAAGTGGCAATAGCAAACAAAGCTAACGGAAGCTGAAAAACCCTGTTTGCATAATAGAGATAGCTTATATTACCGGCAGTTAGAAAACTTGCAAGCCAAGTATCCAAAAAAGCTGAAATTTGAGCCGTTGAATTTCCCAAAACCGCCGGGAAAAAGAGAGAATAAAACTTCTTTATCTCATTTTTGACAAGAGAAGATTTTTTACCTATATATTTAAATCCGCCTATTAATATCTTTAAAACTCCAAGCTTTTTAGCGGCTGCTATATGGGCTAAAAGCTGCAAAAATCCTCCGATTAGCACGGCATAGCTCATATACAAAACTATCTCTTTTGGCTCTTTTGATTTTGAAATAATTAAAGAGATAATCAAAGAGATATTTAAAAGAGCGGTAGAGAAAGCTGTGGTGGCAAAATGGTTTCTATATTGAAGCAAAGCGGCCAAAAAAGTTACCGCAAATATAAAATCAAGATAGTAAAAATTTAAAGCCACATAAAAGGAGGCAATTTTTACGACATTCTCATCAAACCCCAAAGCTATCAGTTTCGTAAAAAAGGGGCTAAAGAGTGTAACCAAAATGGATAAAAAGAGCAAAAATATAAAAAATCTTAAAAAAACTCCTACGCTAAAGAGACTTTTTTGTTTGGAAGATATAAAGGAAGGGAGAAAACTTTGAACAAAAGCCCCTTCTGCGAAAATCCTTCTAAAGAGATTTGGAAGTTTAAAAGCTACAAAAAATATATCGCTATAGATGTTGGCTCCCAAGATGGAAGCGGTTAAAAGATCCCTTACAAAGCCTAAAATTCTTGAAAAAAGTATTCCAAAACTGTTTGTAAATATCGCTTTTAGCATCTAAAACCTAAATAGAAGAGGAGTTAATATCTTGTTCCATCTCTCTTAGCTCTTTTTGCATCTGCTCAAAAGCTTTTTGCATCTTTTTATTTATCTCTTTAAAACTTTTCTCAAAAATCTTTTGAAACTCTTTTACGTTTTCAACTCCGTTTAAAAAGAGAGTCATTATCGTATCGCTAATTTCATGAGCTTCCAATTTGGCAACTTCGCTAAGAAGATTTTGGGAAGTTTTAGAAAAATCTATCTTCCAGTTATCGCCTATTAAAAGAAGAATACTGTTAAAAGTTATCTCTATTGTGTCATTGATATCATCTTTTCTTGCAAGTTTCAAAGTAGTTTTAACTTCTGCATTTCCATCTTTTTGATAAACCTCTCCTATCTTAAAAGATTTAATCTCAATCTCTTCTGGAAGAGCGGCTTTATTTATCTCTTTATAGACAGTTAATTCTTTAGCTTTTTCTAAATCATTCTCCATATAATATTTCCAAAACTCTGCCGCAACTTCTTTGGGAGATAGCTCTTCTTTTGTAAAACATCCAGATAAAAAAATCAAAATAAAAAATGCTATCAATACTCTCATAACCGCTCCTTTTATACCTTTTGAAAATTCTACTCATAATTTCATAAATTAAGAGTTAAATTTTTCCAATTTTAAACGATAATATATATCCCATCTCCTCAAAAGAAGAGATTGCGGCAAAATAAAAAAACCAAAGCCTTTATAAAACTCCTCCCAAAAAGCCGCAATCTCCGAATAATTCAGACCCAAAGATTATATTAATTTAAATCTAATTTTGTTAAAATCGGCAAAAAATTTTCAAAGGATTATTAAAATATGGAAAAATACAGCAAGCAAGATTTAGAAAATATGTTAAAAAACATAAATATATCTTCCAAAGAGCTTGAGACTTTGCTTAAAGCAAGAGAAAAAAAAGAGATAGATTTTAAACTTGTAGATATAAGAGAAATCTACGAATATACAGACGCAAGCATTAAAGGGACAGATCTTCTTTTGCCAACAAGCGTCATTCATCTTCATATGAACGAGCTTGAGAAATTAAAAAACGAGCCGGTAATTTTATATTGCAGAACCGGAAACAGAACAGGACACGTTTTGATGATTCTAAGAAGAATGGGTTTTGATAAAATATCGCATTTGGCAAACGGAATTTTAAGTTACAGAGGAGAGATTTTACAAAATGCGCCCATTCCAAACAAACTATGATATAATCGGCTAAACCAATTTAAAGGATAAAATTATGAAAGTTCTTTTGATAAAAGATGTTAAAAACTTAGGAAAAGCTGGAGAGATAAAAGAGGTAAAAGACGGATACGGGAGAAATTTTCTAATAGCAAAAGGTTTTGCAAAACTTGCCACTCCTGATGTGATAGCCGCTTTTAAAAAGGAGCAAGAAGAGAAAGCTAAAAAAGAGGCAAAAGAGTTAGAAGAGATTAAAAAATTAAAAGAGAAAATTGAGAGCCTAACTCTTACAATAAGACATAAAGCGGGAGCTAACGGCTCTCTTTTTGGAGCGATAACAAACAAAGAGGTAGCCGAAGCTTTGAAAAAAGAGAATATTGAGATAGATAAAAAACATATAGATATTCACCCTCCAATCAAACAGACTGGAGATTTTGAAATAGATATTAAACTTGGACACGGAATTCATGCAAAACTAAATCTAATCGTAGAGGCGATTTAATGTTTGAAGCTACCACGATTCTTGGTTATAGAGGAGAAAATTGCGCCGTTATCGGGGGAGACGGTCAGGTAACGTTTGGAAATACCGTTTTAAAAAATAATGCCACAAAAATAAGAAAACTTCACAACGGAAAGATTTTGGCTGGATTTGCCGGAAGCACGGCTGATGCTTTTAATTTGTTTGATATGTTTGAAGCTGTTTTAGAAAAAAAGAGAGGAGATTTGTTAAAATCGGTAATAGAGTTTTCAAAAGAGTGGAGAAAAGATCGATATCTAAGACGTCTTGAAGCTATGATGATTGTTTTAAACAAAGAGCATATATTCATTTTAAGCGGAACAGGAGACGTGGTAGAACCGGAAGACGGAAAAATTGCCGCTATCGGAAGCGGCGGAAATTTTGCCATTTCTGCCGCAAGAGCTTTGGATAAGCACTCCTCTTTATCAGAAGAGGAGATAGTAAAAGAGTCTTTAAAAATTGCGGCCGGACTTTGCATCTACACAAACGATAATATAAAAATCTATAAAATAGAGGACTAAAAGCCTATGGATCTAAAACCAAAAGAGATTGTAGCCTATCTTGATCAATATGTAATAGGCCAGTATGAAGCGAAAAAAGCAATAGCAATCGCTCTTAGAAACAGATACAGAAGAATGAAACTGGATCCTTCAATGCAAGATGAGATAATGCCAAAAAATATCTTAATGATAGGATCTACCGGAGTTGGAAAAACAGAAATTGCAAGAAGACTTGCAAAGATGATGAATCTTCCCTTCATAAAAGTTGAGGCAAGCAAATACACAGAAGTTGGATTTGTGGGAAGAGATGTAGAATCGATGGTAAGGGATTTGGTAAATGCAGCTATAAATTTGGTAAAAGCCGAACATAGGGAAAAAAACGCCCAAGCAATAGAGGAGTATGTAAACAAGCAAATTATAGAAAAGCTTCTCCCTCCTCTTCCAAAAGGCGCAAGCGAAGAGAAAAAAGAGAGTTATAAAAAGAGTTTTGAAAGAATGGAGAGAAGGCTTAAAGCCGGAGAGCTTGACAATTTAAAAATTGAAATAGAGATTCCAAAAAACTCAGCCGAGATAAGCGACGCCACTCTTCCCCCAGAACTTGCCAAAGCTCAAGAATCTTTTATAAAGATTCTTGGAATTAGAAGCGAGAAGATAAAAAAGGAAGTTAGCGTAAAAGAGGCAAAAGAGATATTAAAGGTAAGCGCAAGCGAAAAACTTATGGATTTTGAGGCTATAAAAACGGAAGCTTTGCAAAGAGCGCAAAACGGGGGAATAATTTTTATAGACGAGATAGATAAAATAGCGGTAAGCTCAAAAAACTCCTCAAGACAAGATCCAAGCAAAGAGGGAGTCCAAAGAGATCTGCTTCCTATCGTGGAAGGATCAGACGTAAATACAAAATATGGAGTCGTAAAAACGGATCACATTCTATTTATAGCGGCAGGAGCGTTTCACTTTAGCAAACCAAGCGATCTAATTCCCGAACTTCAGGGAAGATTTCCTCTAAGAGTAGAGCTTGATTCACTCTCTGAAGAGACCTTGTATAAAATTTTGACTCAACCTAAAAACTCACTTTTAAAACAGTATCAAGCCCTTTTATTAACAGAAGGGGTAGAGCTTGTTTTTGAAGAGGAGGCTATAAAAGCAATAGCTAAAATATCCCATATAGCAAACGAAAAAACCGAAGATATAGGGGCAAGGAGGCTTCATACAGTTCTTGAAAAGGTTTTGGAGGATATAAGCTTTGAAGCTGACGAGCATGCGGGAGAGACGATAACGGTTACAAAAGAGCTTGTGCATAAAAAACTTGATATGATTATAGAAGATGAAGATAGCGCAAGATATATTTTATAAGGAAACAGATTGGAAGAGAAAGCCGGATTTGTAAGCGTTGTGGGAAGACCGAATGCAGGAAAGAGCTCTCTTGTAAACTGGCTTTTAGGAGAGAAACTTTCAATGGTTTCTCACAAAGCAAACGCTACAAGAAAAAGAAGCACAGCCATAGTTATGCACAAAAATGCCCAAATAATTTTGGTAGATACTCCGGGAATTCATGAAAAAGAGAGGCTTTTAAACAAATTTATGCTTGAAGAGGCCCTAAAGGCGATAGGAGATTGCGATTTAATTCTCTTTTTATCGCCCGTTACCGACTCTTTGGAGCATTATGAGAAATTTTTGGCACTAAATAAAAAAAATACCCCCCATATCGTGCTTTTAACAAAAACTGACAGGGTAAAAAATGAAGTTGTTTTAAAAAAACTTCAAGAATTTAAAAAATATCAGGATAAATTTCTATCTATTATACCGATTTCCATAAAAAGCGAAAGCTACAGAGAGTATTTATTAGATGAAATCATAAAATATCTTCCAACTCACCCATATTTATACGATCCTGAGTTTATAACAACATCAAATTTTAGAGATATTTACAAAGAGTTTATTTTAGAAGCTATTTTTGAGAAAACTTCTCAGGAAATCCCCTACTCTACAGATGTTATTATAGATAAAATCCAAGAGGGCGAAAAATTGGAAAAAGTTTACGCCACAATCGTTACAGAGAGCAAAAGCCAGAAAATGATTATAATAGGAAAAGGGGGAGAGAGTATAAAAAGAATAGGAAAATATGCAAGAGAATTAATGGAAAATTTAGCTCAAAAGAAAATTTATCTTGAACTTTTCGTTACGGTTAAACCCGGATGGAGCAAAAATAAAAAATCCCTCTCCAAACTTGGTTATGATATCTAATTAATTTCATATTTTGCCGATATTGCATTAAGAGTTATAAATCTTAATGCAAACGGGTAAAATATGGAAAAAAGCAAAACACCTATAATAACTATAGATCCTTACTCAAAAAGGGTTTTTCTATATAAAAATAATGAGCTTAAAACAAGCAAACTTGATAAATTCAAGAAAAATCATTTTTATATATCCTATATTTACACAAAAGATGTAATAAGCGCATCTATTGAAATAAGCCAAAACATCCCGGAAGAAGATTTAAAAGATGTAATAGAGATAAAAGCTTATGAAGAGCTTGGATTAGATTCGGCAACCGAGTATAAAATACTCTATTTTGAAACAAGCTCAACTGATGAAAAAAACAGGCATTTTAACGTATCCGCAATAAACAAGGCTCTTTTAGAAAAAGATTTTGAAGAGATAAAAAAGAAGATAAAGTATATAGACTATATAACTCCTGCTCCATTTCTTTTAAAATCTCTTTACGATAAAGAGATTTTAGAAAGAGAATCTACCGATTGTTTTATCTATTTTCAAGAAGAGGATACTTTTTTAGCCTTATATAAAGATGGAGAGTATATCTACTCAAAATCGATTCAATACTCCCTAAAAACAATGAATGAGAAATTTTGCGAATATGTGGGAGAGAGAATAGAAGAGAGGGAATTTTACGATCTAATCGTAAATGAAGGTTTGAAAAGTTCAAATTTTTCTTATCAGCAGGCTTTAATGAAACTATATGGAGAGATTTTTCTATATATAAGCGATGTTTTAAGTTTTGCAAAGAGAGCTTATAATATAGAGTATATCAACAAACTCTATATAGGCTCACAAATAGGCCTCTTTATGGGAATAGACGAATATTCCAAAAACTATCTTGAGCTTGACTCTTTGGAATTTAAATTCAATATCCCAATAAAAGCCTCCCACTATATAGATCAGCTTCATTATCTAATGGTTCTAACAGCCCAGGTATATCAGGAAAATTTAGATGATACTTATAATATAAGCCCTTTTAAAAGACCTCCAAGCTTTAAACAAAGACCTGCTGGCAAACTTTTGATGGTTACAGTAATAAGCGCTGTTTTATCGATGATCTATCCTTTATATCAAATAGGATACACGGCAAAGCTAAAATATGATTTAAATAAAATAAATCAAAAATATAGCCAAATTTATGCAAAAACTTCAAAACTAAGAGAAGAACTTGCAAAACTTTCAAAAAAGAAAGAAGAGGTTTTGAAAATATATAAAGAGGAGAAAAATAAACTTACCTTTAGAGAAAAACTCTTAAACGAAATATATAGAAAAAAGGTTTCATATCCTATGAAAGCTATGATTTTATCGGATCTGTTTCAAAACATAAACAGATATGATACGAAAGTCTTAAGCGTAGATAACAATATGACAAATCTTACATTAACAGTTTATAGTAAAAAAGATAAAAAGATAACCGAGCTTATAAAAGCTTTAGCCAAAGAGAGCAAATACGATATAAGCACCGAAGAGATAAAAAGAGACGGAAATAAAAGCGTCTATATCAGCGATGTAAAGGTGAGATTAAATGAGTACTAATGTGGATATTTTAGAACAGATAGACAACTCCCTAAAGGATAAAAAACCAACCGAACTTTATATGATCTATTTAGCTATTGCGGCTGTTTTTGGTTTTTTGGTTTATCAGTTTGTCTATCCAGTTACCGATGCAAATCTCAAGAAGGTTCAAAAAGAGGTAAGGAGTATAAGGCAAAAATTAAATGCCGAAGTCTCTTATCTTAGATCAAAAACCGTAAATGGAGACTCTGCATTTTACATCAAACAGGCTAAAAAAGATATAGAAAATATTGAAAAAAACCTTGAAAAAACTAAATATGAAAATAGTTATGTCGATAATAAATTAAAGGAACTTAGCTATCTGCTCTTCAATGATGAAAATTGGGCGAAATTTTTGGACAATATATCTTATTTAGCCCAAAAATATCATATAACGATTCAATACATAAAAAACAAATTCAACGATATAAACATGCATAAAGTAGAGCAGATTTTAGAGATAAATATAAAAGCAAGCGGAAAATTTAAAGATATGATGAAATTTCTAAATTCCATAGAAGAGAGCAAACTTGTAGTTGACATCTACAATCTTCATATGGAAAGCAAGAAAAAACTAAACGCCGATTTTAAAATCTCAGTTTGGGGGATGAAATATTGAAAAAGATAGCTTTTTTAACCCTCTTTTCAATTCTTTTGCAAGCTGAACTTGTAGATCCTCAATTAAAAGCTGAATTGAAAAGATTTGAAAATATTTTTAAAGAGATAAGCAAGAAAAGAATTGGGGAGAGAGAATCTATTATTGATACGATAAAAGATCCTTTCGTTTATAAAAAAGAGATTAAAAAAATAGCAAAAGAAGCCAAAGCCTCAAAAAATGGCGCAAAATCTAAAAAGAAAAAGGTTTTAAAACTTTTGGCTATATTTAACAATAAAGCAAAAATAGGAGACAAATGGTATAGACTCCACCAAAAAATAGGGGAGTATAGAGTTTCTAAAATCGCAAACGGATATGTGATCTTAAGAAACAGATATAAAAAAATAAAATTGTCTTTAAGGAAAAAAGATGCAAACATTAAAATTATCTCTCATTAAAAGATTGATACTTATTCTTACACTGATATTTACAGCTATATCGCCGCTTAGCGCTAATGGCTGTAAAAACAGAGTCTTTAACATTCAAGTATCTGATGAGGTTAACACTGCCGATATTTTGGAGCAGTTAAGTGGGGAGTGCGGTTTTTCGATAATTACGAAAGATAAGGTAGCAAAAAAAGATCTTCAAAAGAAGATTTTTGGAATAAATGTTAAAAATATGACTTTGGATGAGATTTTTAATCTGCTTTTGCTTGATAAAGGAATGGAGTATGACTTTAAAAATAACGTTTTAAAAATTTACGCCATTTTTACAAAAAGCTTTAAAGTTGATTATGTAAGCACTAAGAGAGTCGGAAAAAGCAGCACCGATATAACGCTAACTGGAGAGAGCGGAAGCACTTCTGGAAAATCAAAAGGGGGAAACAGCGGAAAATCAAGTTCGGGAATGTCTATAACCTCAGATGAGACTTTCGATTTTTGGGATACACTCGATAAAGAGCTCTCATCAATTATAAATACGCCCCAAGATGAATTTAAAGCGCCTCCTCCTATTATAAACAAAGAGGGGGGAATAATAACAGTTACTGGAACCAAAAAGCAAATTTACAGAGTATCTGAATATATAGAAGATTTAATGCAAAGACTTCACAAACAGGTGATGATAGACGTTAAGATCCTATCGGTTTCTCTAAACGATTCAAAAAGCACAGGAATTGATTGGGCGCAGTTATATAAACTTCAAAATTTCAAAACAAGCTTTGAGATTTTAAATACAAACAACCTATCGCAAGTGGAAGGAGATGAGATAAAAGAGTTTGGAGATCCTTTGCCTTCAGCTCACGCTACCTTTTTTAAATTAACTGGAGGAGCTTCTTTAAACGAGCTTATAAAATTCCTAAAAACTCAAGGAGACGTAACCTCTATCTCAAATCCAAAAGTTGTTACGTTAAATAACCAGCCCGCTCTATTTAGCTCAGGAGAGCAGCTATATTATAAAAGATTAGAGAGCACCACCACAAGCTCAACTTCAACAACAACTGCTCAAAATGAGATAATAGAGTCGATATTTGCCGGAATACTTCTTGATATAACTCCGGAAATTACCGACAATAATGAAATTATCCTAAAAATCAATCCTTCTATCAGTTCGATAAAGGATGTGCAGGTTCAAAGCAAAAACAATATAAGAACCATTCCGCCTGATTTATTAAAAAAGCAGATCTCCTCTGTGGTAAAACTAAGAGACGGAGAGAGAATAATACTTGGAGGCTTAATAGATACAAAATATGGAAAAGAGACCTCAAAAGTGCCTCTTTTGGGAGATATACCAATTTTTGGAGGACTTTTTAAAAAGGAGCAGAAAATAAAAACAAGAAGTGAACTTGTAATTATCATAACTCCTCACATTATAAGAAATGATTATAAAAAGAAAACAATATCCCTAAAAGATTTAGGATATACGAGGATTAAAAATGAATGATTATAAAAAAATAAAAGATATTTTCATAGAGGGAAATAAATTTGATTATGTCAATCTAACTCAATCCGTAATGGCTTACAAAAAACTAAGAGAGGCTTTAAAAAAGCCTCTTAAACTGATACTTCTATACGGAAAGCCTGGAACTGGAAAAACTTTTCTTTTAACAAAGCTCTATAACGATTTAAAAAAGGAGTATCCAATAATCTTTTTTCCTACTCCCTTTTTTGACGAAAAGGAGTTTTTGGGAGCAATTTATCAAAAAATTTTCAAAGAAGAGCCAAAAATTTCATCATTTGATTCTTTCTTTAAACATTTTCTAAGAAGAATGAATAAAGAGGCAATCTCTCCGATAACTATTTTAATAGACGAAGCTCAACTGTATCCACCAAATTTGATTGAAAAAATCAGATTAATGGCAGATACAAGAAGATTTAAATTTCTGTTTACCGTTCACAAAACCGACGAAGAGGATGTTTTGGCAAAAGATTATTTTAAAACAAGAATCTGGGAGACGATAGAGATAAAGAGTATCTCTCTTCAAGAGCTTAAATTATATCTGGAAAAAAAATTGGTATATCATAATCTTTTTAATTATCTCTCATTAATCGGAGAGCCGCAGTTTAAACTCATTCACAAATTTGCAAAAGGAAATCTAAGAGAGACAAATAAGCTTTTATATAAAACTTTTGAAATTTGCGAATATTATGAAAATAACGAACCCAAAAAGCTAAATTCCAAAAAACTTAAAAATAAATTTTTGGAAATGGCCGCAATAGATTTAAGGATTGTCAATGCTTAGCGCACAAGAGATAAAAGAACTTGAGAAAAAATGGCTTAGGTTTAAAATAAAAGAGCACTCAAAAAAGGCTTTGCTTTCATCTTTGATTCTCTCTTTTACCATACTTGGAGGATATATTTATATCAATAAAGAAAATCTATCTTTCTTTAAAAAAGAGGATCTCAAAAAAGAGATTAAAAAAGAGATACTCATAGCCGATGAAAGAATAGAAAATCTAAAAAAGCCTAAGAAGAAAGAGGAAGTTTTAACC
>Ga0256832_1001314_pt1 | contig 16704 bp, 14 predicted proteins | sample 134614metaG_FD_190534 | JGI IMG/M metagenome (GOLD analysis project Ga0256832, IMG submission 190534) | Hydrothermal vent microbial communities from Lau Basin, Pacific Ocean - 134-614 | ecosystem: Environmental > Aquatic > Marine > Hydrothermal vents | place: Pacific Ocean: Lau Basin | collected...
GTTTATTAAGCTTTTTACTCCCCCCTTCTTCTTCAGAAAGGGGGATTTAAGAGCAGGGCAATTTTCAGATGAATACAAATGAACAGTAGATGCCTCTGTACTATCTTCAGATTTAAATTTTAATAACATTCAGGAAACAAATAATGATAACTTTGGACAACACCCGTCTGGCTATTATTGGTCTGGGCTATGTAGGTTTACCGCTTGCCGTTGAATTTGGTAAAAAAATGCCGGTGGTGGGCTTTGATATTAATGAACCCAGAGTTAAAGAGCTGGAGTCCGGTACCGACAGCACCCTTGAAGTGAGCGATGAAGAACTAAAAGAAGCCGTTAAGCTGGAATATACCGCCAGTATAGACAAGCTTAAAGAGTGTAACGTCTATGTGGTTACAGTGCCCACACCGATTGATAAAAGCAAAAATCCGGATTTAACCCCCTTAATCAAGGCCAGTGCCATGCTGGGAAAGGTTGTTTCCAAAGGTGATGTTATTATTTATGAATCCACGGTTTATCCGGGTGCAACGGAAGAAGTCTGTATTCCTGAGGTAGAAAAGGCTTCCGGCCTGACCTTTAACAAGGATTTTTATGCCGGTTACAGCCCTGAGCGGATTAATCCCGGTGACAAGGAACATCGCGTCACCAATATTTTAAAAGTAACCTCTGGTTCAACACCGGAAGTTGCTGACTATGTAGACAGTCTTTATCAGAGTGTTATTACCGCAGGTACCCATAAAGCCAGCAGTATCAGGGTGGCAGAAGCGGCTAAGGTAATTGAGAATACCCAGCGGGATGTCAACATTGCCCTGATTAATGAACTCTCCCTGATTTTTAACCGCCTGGGTATTGATACCGAAGAAGTGCTGAAAGCCGCCGGTACCAAGTGGAACTTCCTGCCGTTTCGTCCCGGCCTGGTGGGCGGGCATTGTATTGGCGTCGACCCATACTACCTGACTCACAAGGCCCAGGAGATAGGCTATAACCCGGAAATGATTCTGGCCGGACGCCGCTTAAATGACAATATGGGGCCTTACGTGGTATCCGAAGTCATTAAACTGATGCTGAAAAAGCGGATCCATATTGCTGAAGCCAATGTTCTGATCATGGGACTGACCTTTAAGGAAAACTGTCCTGATTTAAGAAATACCCGGGTGATTGATATGGTGGACGAGTTAAACCAGTATGGTGCCAATATCGATGTCTATGATCCCTGGGTGGACAAGGCAGAAGCCGAGCATGAATATAATATTACGCCGATAGATAAGCTGGAAAATGGTAAATATGATGCCATTATCCTGGCCGTTTCTCATGACCAGTTTAAGGATATGGGGGCCGAAGCCATTCATAAGCTGGGCAAGGACAATCATGTACTGTTTGATATCAAGTACTTACTTAAAGCCGATGAAGTGGATGGAAGATTATAATGTCAGCCTATACCGAACAACTTGAACAACTTAGACACAACCCTAAAACCTGGCTGGTGACTGGCGTGGCCGGTTTTATCGGCTCCAACCTGCTGGAAACCTTGTTAAGTAATAATCAGAAGGTGGTAGGCCTGGATAATTTTTCAACCGGGCATCATCATAACCTGGAGCAGGTTAAAGCTGCGGTGACTAAGCCGCAGTGGGAGTCCTTCCGTTTAATAGAAGGTGATATCCGCAATTTAGAAACCTGCGAAAAGGCCTGTAACGGTGTGGATTATGTTTTACACCAGGCAGCTTTAGGCTCGGTACCGCGTTCTATTGAAGACCCCATTACTACAAACGAGAATAATATCAGCGGTTATCTGAACATGCTGGTGGCGGCAAAAAATGCCAATGTGTCCCGTTTTGTGTATGCGGCCTCCAGCTCCACTTATGGCGATCACCCTGATTTGCCCAAAGTGGAAGATAAAATCGGTAAACCTTTGTCCCCTTATGCGGTAACCAAGGTGGTTAATGAGCTCTATGCCGATGTATTTGCCAAAACCTATGACTTTAAAACCATAGGCCTGCGCTATTTTAATATCTTCGGCAGACGTCAGGATCCCATGGGAGCTTATGCTGCAGTGATCCCTAAATGGGTCGCTGCTATTCTCTCTGGTGATACCGTCTATATTAACGGTGACGGCGAAACCAGTCGGGATTTCTGCTATATTGAAAACGTCATGCAGATGAACATCCTCTCTGCTACCACTCAGAATCCGGAGGCGGTAAACCAGGTTTATAATGTGGCGCTTAACCATCGTACCTCCTTAAATGAACTGTTCTATTTTATTCAGGATAAACTCAGAGCCAGGATACCGGAGCTGAAAGAAACCCAGCCGGTTTACCGGGATTTTCGTGCCGGTGATGTGCGTCATTCCCAGGCTGATATTTCCAAAGCTCAGAACCTGCTGGGTTATGCACCGACTCATGTAATAGATGAAGGACTTGAAGAAGCTATGGACTGGTATGTGAATGATTTAAAAAAATAGTGACTTACTTAAAAGGAAAAAATAGTTTATGTTAAAAAAATTGTCGGGTAGTCTGCTGCCTGTATGCCTGTTTCTTATCCTGTTTTTTCCTTCCCCCGGGTTCTCTGATACCACTGAAACTTATCAACAGGCTCAACAGGCTTCTGCGCAGGGTGATTTTAAAACGGCCCAGATTCATCTAAAGAACATTCTCAAGGAACAGCCTGACAACCTTCAGGCAAGAATAGCACTGGCTGATGTGTATATTCACACGGGTGATGGTGTGGCTGCAGAAATTCTGTTAAAAAAATTAATCCAGCAGGGTGTGGATGATCCTGAAATACAGGTTATGTGGGTAAAAGCCAACCTGGTTCAGGGTAAGTTTAAACATGTCACGGATCAAATCAGCAATATTACCCGTCTTCCTCCCAACTATATTGGCCGTATCCGTGCTCTGCAGGGACAGGCTTATCTTAACCAGAATAAACTGACACCGGCAAAAAGTTTTTTTGTCCGGGCCTCAAAACTGGCACCGGATAGCCTGGAAGTAAAAACCGGGCTGGCCAGGTTGTACGAACTTAATAAAGAGACGGACAAAGCCAATCCTTTAATAAAGGAACTGTACAAACAATACCCATATGAAGCGGATGTTTTATTATTAATGGGTAATATGTACCGTAATAATAAGCAATACGACAGGGCCGTTGAGATTTACGATAAGCTTAGAACTCAACAGCCGGGTAATCTGGCGGCCTGGTTAGGCCTGGTTGAATCCTTAATTGCCAATAATGAACTTGAACAGGCTAATCAGTATATTGGTCAGGTCCTGAAACAGGATCCTGAGCATGAACTGGCCAATCATCTGCAGGCTATTATTGCCTATCAACTAAAACAGTATGCAACGGCAGAACAGTCACTAAGACTCATTGAAAAAAATGATCCGGATAATAAGTCCATTTTGTGGCTGTCCGGAGCACTGGACTTTCAGCAGCAGCGTTATGGCGAGGCTGAAGAAAAACTGGAAGAATATCTTGAACTGTACCCGCAAAACCTTAAAGCCAGCAAAATCCTGGCGGCTATTTATTTAAAACGTAAGCAGGGCTATCGTGCCGTACAGTTATTAAAACCTTTTGCAAAAACCGAAGATGCTAATCTTTTTGCCTTATTAGGCAGCGCCTATATCCTGGCGGGCAACCAGGTAAAAGGTACTTATTATCTGGAGCGGGCAGCTAAACTGTCACCTCAGAATGAGGCTATTAAACAGCAGCTTATGCTGGCAAAAGTTACTACGGGCAAAGGGAGTGACTTAAGTTTTGATGATCCGGATTATAAAAATTTCTCCGGGGTCGGCATTATGCATGTCTTAAGTTTGCTCAAACAGGGTAAACCTGATGAGGCCATTGAGGTTTTAAATCAATACCGGGCTAATAATGAACACAATGCCCTGGTCACTAATTTACTGGGAACCGCTTATCTGCAGAAACAGGACACTAAACGGGCTCGACAGTTTTTTGAACAGGCTTTAGCACAGGATCGTCAGTTTGTGCTGCCTGAAATTAACCTGGCACGACTGGATATTCAGGAGAAAAACTTCAAATCAGCCAAAACACGTTATCTTGCCATGCTGGAAAAGAACCCGGGGGATGTAACAGTATTAATTGACCTGGCTAAACTCAGTCAGATGCAGGACGACAAACCGTCTATGATCCGCTGGCTTAAACAGGCGGCTAAGCTGAATAAGTCGGCCGTTGAACCCAGGTTACTGTTAAATCAGTATTATTATGGCTTAAAACAATTTGACAAAGCCCTGCTGTTAACCCAGGAATTAATCGAATTACAGCCTGAAAACAGCTATTTTCTGAAACTACATGCGGATAATTTACTGGCATCCGGCCAGTTATTTGAATCCATCCATTTCTTTAAAAAGATCACCGAGCTGCACCCCCAGTCACCCCGGGCATGGCGCTGGCTGGCCAGCGTTCAGTATCTGCAGAAAAACTTTAAGGCTGCGGAAGCCAGTTTTCAGAAGGTACTGGCCTTACAGCCGGATAATGTCATTGCCGGTGCGGCCATGGTGCAGTTAAAACTCAGGGATAAACAGCTAAAGCAGGCAATGGAATACGCTGAAAAATTACTGGCTGCTCATCCAGAACTGCCGCTGGCCTACGAAACCTATGGTGATGTCATGATTATACAGCGCCAGTTTAATAAAGCACTGGACTATTATAAGCAATCCCAGCAGATTAAACCCAGCCCCGAAGTCGTGGTGAAAATTTATAAGACCTGGCGAATTATGGGTAAGCCGGAAACCGGAGAAAAAGTACTTGAAGACTGGCTTGTAAAAAATCCTGACGATCTTAAGATCCGGATGATGCTGGCGGTTATCTACCAGGTGCAGAATAAGCTGGAGCAGGCTCAGAAGCATTATGAATACATAGTAAAAAAACAACCTGAGAATATCAGTGCCATTAATAACCTGGCTTTGATTTATGATCAAACCAGTGATCCCAGGAATATAGAATTTGCAGAAATTGCCTATTCCCTGGCACCGGACAGGGCCAATATCAATGATACCCTGGGCTGGATACTATTAAAGTCCGGAGATATAGAGCGGGCACTTAAATTACTGGAATACGCCGTGAGAGCGGATCCGGCCAACTTTAATATTATTTACCATTATGCTGCGGCACTGTATGCCAATAACTATAAAAAAGAAGCCAGGAGACAGCTTTATATGATAGTGCCGGTCAATAAAAACTTTACTGAGCGTAAGGAAGCGGAAAAATTACTGGAGCAGTTAAAAAAAGAACTGAAATAAAAAAGGGCTTCTCTTTAGAAGCCCTTTTTTATGACGGAATTTTATAAATATTAGGCTTTACGCTTTTTAACTCCAAAGCCGATTAAACCCAGTGCCACTAAAGCTAAAGAGCCGGGTTCAGGTACGCCATTTCCCTGTGCCCCAATATTGGCAATAATATAGTCATTATTACAGGTTGGGTTCCAGTGTACATTTAATGTTCCGGCACTAATGGCTGCCAGGAAGGCTGAACCATAATCACCGTCATTCGTAAATTGAACCGATGTTTCAATTAAATAATGGGGGCCGCCCAGTCCGCCTATATCAGCAAAACTGCCTGTTAGCTTTGAATAGGCCAGGGGGTTTTTAGATAGTACACTTCCACTGGCATTTACTACCTGGGTTGGGTGTTGTTTGTCATCATCATAACTAGAAATGTCTGTGTAATTCCATGCTCCAGCGTCATTAGAGCCGCTTTCATTGGCAGCTTCGACGAAATAACCGGCCTGATCATTCCACTCTCCGGTATTATAAACTTCATGTGGAGATACAACCATGGCGTATTCATAAGCCTGGTCGCCATTAAGATCAAAAGAAATATCGCCAGGTACATAGCCATCGGAACCCGTTGAAGGTAAGCCGGTTACAATGGCGATATTCAGAGTACCATTATCAAAATTTAAATACATGGCTTCTGCATCAAAAGTCTGACCACCATAACCTGGATTAAGATAGTTGTTAATTTGATCTTCTTCGGTATAGGAAACATTAGCCTGGTTAAAATTACTCCAGTCACTCTGGGTGCCTGTTGGCGTGTTCAGCCAGTCGCTTAAATCACCATCAACTGAAATGGCCGCATTGGCATTGAGGGAAAGAGAGCTCAAAACAATAGAGCTTAAAAGTGCTACTTTTTTATATAACATACCACTCACCACTTGTTATTAAAATGTTATTATTAATAAATATTAAGCAATTTTCAGACCATAAAAATATTTTATAATAAAAACAATAAGATAAGTGTTTTGCGCCTATTCTTTATTAAAAAATTTGCGACAAGTGTAAAAAATTGTGACACCTGGATCCATTGCTCAGGATTTTATTTTTTAATGTGTTATAATCCTGCGGTTTTTTTGAATTTTGAGAATGGTATGGATCTGTTAAAAAATATTTTAGAGCTGCTATCAGAAGTCCTTCAAATTGATACCTCTGGTATGGATGAATCGACTGAATTACTAGGCAGTATTCCAGAGTTTGATTCTATGGCGGTGGTTATGCTGATCACAGCACTGGAAGAGAAAATGGCAATTAGTGTTGACGATGATGAAATTTCAGCAGAAATCTTTGAAACCATTGGCTCTCTGGTGAGTTTTGTAGAGAGTAAGTTACAGTAGTAACTCCTTTACCTGCGGATGCCCCAGGAAATTTTCCGGGCTGGCAGTTTTGCCGTAGGCACCGGATTGTAAAATAATGACCAGATCTCCAATCTCTGCCCTGGGTAATTCCATTTTATCGGCCAGGGTATCCAGCGGGGTGCATAAAGGGCCGACAATGCTGACGGTTTCTGTTTCACTGGTCGGTTTCAGGCTGCTGATCCGTACCGGATAATTTTTTCGGATCACCTGTCCAAAATTACCCGAATTGGATAAATGATGGTGTAAACCGCCGTCAGTGACCAGATAAGTCAGCCCACGGGAAATTTTTTTATCGATAATGCGGCTGGCATAAATACCGGCTTCACCTACCAGATAACGACCCAGTTCAATAATAATCTGTTTATCTTTAAAGGCGGAATATTCATCAAGCAGACGAGCCAGATTTTCAGCTACCGGCTGTAGGTCCAGCGGTTCATCGCCGGGAAAATAAGGGATGCCGAAACCACCGCCGATATTAATAAAACGAAAATCCACTTTTAAATACTGTGTCAGGGTGTCAGCCAGGGCAAAGGTTTTATTGTGGGCGTCTATCAGGGCTTCATTTTTCAGGTTCTGGGAGCCGGAGAAGATATGAAAACCTTCAAAATTGACGGCTATATTGCCCATATTGGCCAGCAGTTCAGGCAGTTGTTCGGCATCAATGCCAAACTGTTTGGGACCGCCGGACATTTTCATACCAGAGGCTTTTAACTCAAAATCCGGATTGACCCGGATGGCAATATTGGGGATTAGGCCCAACTCTTTGCCAATGCGCTCAATCCGAAACAGTTCGTTGCTGGATTCCACGTTAATAACAATGCCTGCGGCAATGGCTGCTTTCAGCTCGCTGTCTTTCTTACCGGGACCGGCAAAACTGATCTCAGAATGCTGCATACCGGTATTTATGGCCGAGTGCATTTCTTCCTGTGAGGCAACATCCAGTCCATCCACCAGAGCAGCCAGATGCTGGACTACGGCCGGCATAGGGTTTGCTTTTATGGCATAGTGCAGCAGAATTCTGTCTGGTAAGGTGTTACGTAATGATTCTACCCGCTGCTCAATCAGTTTTCGGTCATACAGGTAAGCGGGTGTCTGCCCGACAATGGCAATAGCCTGTTCCAGCGGGATATCGGCAATATACAACTGACCATGTTTAACAGGAAAATAATTTAACGGGGTATGAGATACGCTTTTTTTCATTTATTGTTCCTGATGGATAAACAAATCTATATATTCCTGCACCAGCTGTTTGCGGTCAATTTTGCCGTTCTGGTTTCGTTCCAGAGCGGTTTTAACAATAATTTCAGAAGGTTGCATAAAATTAGGCAGTTGTTTTCTGCAAAAGGCAAGCAGTTCGGCAGTTTGAAATGAGTCAGACCGGGCAACCACCACCAGTACAATAGCCTGTCCAAGAACCGGATGGGGAATGCCCAGAGCGACGGCTTCGTTTACCCGTTCAGACTGGTAAACGACTTCTTCAATTTCATTCGGGCTGACCCGGTAACCGGAAGTTTTTATCATATCGTCTTTTCGACTGATAAAGTATAAAAAGCCGTCCTTATCACGCTTTACCGTATCACCTGACCAGACGGCTATTTCCGGAAGGATTTTTCCGGAAATCGAACCGGGAATGGGTTTAAATCGCTCGGCGGTTCTGTCAGGAGCATTCCAGTACCCCATGGCCACCAGTGAGCCTCGATGAACCAGTTCACCTGGCTCGTTATCGGCACATTCACTGCCGTCTTCCCTCAATACCAGGACTTCTGCATTGGGAATGGCAATACCTATGGCATCCTGGTGAGTATCAATGACCTCGGGTGGGACATAGGTGGAACGAAATGCTTCGGTCAGACCATACATTAAATAGGGCAGGGTATCGGGAAGCTTTGCCCTTAAACGGGATAAGGTATCCACCGGCAATGCACCACCGGAATTGGTCAGGTAACGCAGTGATGCGCGGGCTTCATTCGGCCAGTCCAGTTGTGCCAGCTGGATCCATAACGGAGGTACTGCTGCCAGACCGGTGATCTGATATTGACTGACGGCCTTAATCACATCCCGGGGTAATAAATAGTCCATTAATACAACGGAGGCCCCGACACTAAACGCTGTTGTTAACTGGCTCAAGCCATAATCAAAACTTAAAGGCAGTACGGCCAGAATTCTGTCCCCGGCCGTATTGTGCAGGTACTGGGTAACACTTTGAGCCCCGCTGATTAAATTGCGATGGGATAAGACCACGCCCTTGGGGTTGCCGGTGCTCCCGGAGGTATATAAAATGGCAGCGATATCGCTATCAATATTGGGGATTTCAGGAAAAACGGTGGATTTTGACTGGATATCATCCCAGAACACGATGTCAATATGTTTAATATGGGGCAATGGTGAGACGGGTGAGCTGGCTGCTTTATCTACCAGTATTACTGTATGTAAGTCGCTGCACTGAGCCAGGTGTTCGGCCAGTTGTTTAAGCCGTGCCAGGCTGGTTACCAGAATACGGACATTACAGTCTTTAAGAATATAGCTGACCTGCTGTGCTTTTAAAATCGGGTTGACAGGTACAAAGGCCGCTCCGGCAGCTGATGCCGCAAATAAGGAAACTACCGCTTCGGGCTGTTTGGGCAGATAGGTGGCAATGCGTTCACTGCGCTGCAGGCCCAGTTGTAAAAAACCATGGGCAGCAGAACACAGCTCGGCAGACAGTGTCCGGTAGCTTAGCCTATGGGTTTTATATATCAGAGCATCAGCAGCAGGAGACTGATCGGCAAAATGACTAATAAATTGATGTATCAGGGTGTGCATCCTTCGCTCTGACTATGGAATCAGCTAAAGAGGGCATTTTACTGTTTTTTTTTGTCCATAAACAGGTTTAATACAGTTTACCCGCCGGGGATGGTTTTGTAAGTATGGATATTTTGTAAACCGGGTGTTGGAAAGTTATACAGTTTAAGGTTTTTTCAGGCAGCCCTAAAATAAAAACGCTATGATATTGTTGATTTTTTGATTAATTGGTGCTTTATTTGCATATATAAAGCATACCGACAAATTTAACTATTTAATCAGACCCGTTTTACAGGCATAAGAAAAAAGAGAACTTTAGTATGCAGTCTTCACAGGATGATCGACGTAAAAATAGCCGTGATGTTTCATTTCCTTTAAGGGATAGTGATGGGCATATTGTGCGTGCTGAACGCAGAAGCGGTAATGATCGCAGGCGTAATCGACGTAAAACCGATGTGGCCGGTGAAATTCTGGGCATTCTTCATTAATTAAGTTAAACCTAAATAAATCAGTTGAACCTACTGCGAATGTCCATAGCGCTGAATCTACAAGGCTTTCCAGAATATTTTGACTTCACCCGTAGGGTGGCTACGAATAAAGCCAAAATAACCTGTAAATCCTTGTATCTTCAGCACTCTGATCATTCTCGCTACGTTTCAACTGATTTATTTAGGTTAAATAATTAACGCATCTCCCTGCTTCATCAGTATAATACAGGATTCATTTGTTCTTGCCTGGATTATCATATCTAATGCGACTGTGTTTTTTTCTTACTGCTGTTTATCTTTATGTATCTTGATCAGGTCGTTTTGACTTTTGGCCGGGCCATGCGTGAAAAGTATGGTTACAAGGTGCATAAACTGGCCATAGATGCACAATTTACCTGCCCCAACCGTGATGGAACCCGGGGGATCGGCGGCTGCACTTTCTGTAATAATGTTTCTTTTAGTCCCAATGCCAGAAAACCTCCGCAGGTGGATGAGCAAATTGCGGCAGGTCGTAAGGTTATCTTAAAACGTACCGGTGCCAGGCATTACCTGGCTTATTTTCAGGCCTATACCAATACTTATGCTGATATTAATTATTTAAAAAAACTGTATGATAACGCCCTGTCTCACCCGGATGTTATCGGCCTGTCTATTGGAACCCGTCCGGATTGTGTGCCCGACGGAGTGTTAAAATTATTGACACAGTACCAGGAGCAGGGCTATGAAATATGGCTGGAACTGGGGCTGCAGTCCAGTTTTGATGCCACGCTTAAAGCTGTTAACCGGGGACATGGTTTTGCCGAATACCAGGATGCGGCCAGGCGGGCACTTCAGTATGACTTACAGGTCTGTACTCATTTAATCGTTGGTCTGCCAACAGAAACTGCAGAGCACAGTCGGATAAGTATGCACAGGGTGCTGGAAAGCCGCGTGTCAGGCATTAAAATACATCCCCTGCATATTGTTAAGGGCACACAGCTTGCCAGACAGTTAAAACAGGGCCGCTATCAGCCTCTGAGTATGGAGGAATATGTGGATACCGTAGTGGAAATGGTGAAAATGGCTCCGCAGGATATAATATTTCACCGTTTAACCGGTACCGCTTCAGAAGATATTTTGCTGGCACCTCAATGGTGTAGTAAAAAGTGGCAGGTGTTAAACCGGATCACCGAAAAATTAAAATAATAAAATGACCCACACTACGAATAACAAACCCAAAGTCAGAAAAGCTGAACTGAATGATTTTACTCAGGTTTATCCTCTGTTGCAGGAAATTAACGATATTCGTCTGGATGAAAAAGGCTGGCATAAACTGTTTGAAAATCACTGGAATATAGATGAGTTTTCTCCAGGACTGGTACTGGAAACAGAGCAGGGTATTGCTGGTTTTATCGGTACTATTTACAGTATTCAGTTAGTGGCCGGAAAAGAACAGGTTTTCTGTAATTTAACCTCCTGGATAGTAAAGGAAGCCTGGCGCAGTTACAGCTTTATGATGATTCTGCCCCTGGTGCGTAATAAAAATATAGTGTTAACCAGCTTCAGTTCCAATGATGTCACTTATGAGCTGTATAAAAAACTGGGCTTTAAGGATGGTTTTTCCGGCCGGCGGATAGTGTATTCATGGCCGTCTTTTCATGCCCGAAATTATACGTTAGCTACGGATATCCAGGAAATTGAACAGCAAATCAGTACTGAAAACCGTAGCGTATTTGATGATCACAGAGCTTTTGGAAATGCCTGTATTTTAATCCGCTATAAGGATCAGCAGTGCCTGTTAATGGGAGTGGTACGAAAAAAAATGCTGAAACTGTATTATGCCAGTGACCGGGATTTTATGTGTCAGCATTTTAAACACTTTCGACAGAAGCTGATTGCGCGGTTTCATGTCCGGTGTATCCAGGTGGATGAATACCTCCTTGGAGGGCACTTTTTATGGTTTTCCCGCCAGGTAAAGCGCGGCAATCCTTATCAGTATAAAACGGTTCTTGAACATCTGCCTCCGCCGTCCCCGGAGTATTCAGAAATTTTTCTCCTTAATATGTAATATTGGTGAGCTTATGAATAAACAGGCAGTAAAAGCAAAAAACATCAAACTGGTTATTTTTGACGTCGATGGCGTGTTGACTGACGGCATGATGAATTATGGCCCGGAGGGTGAGCTGTTTAAACAGTTTAATGTTAAGGATGGTGTCGGTATTAAATTACTGCAGCAGCAGGACATAGCCGTGGCTGTTATTACTGCTAAACAGTCTGCCGCCCTGTCTCAGAGAATGAAAGACCTGAATGTTCGCTATTTCTATCCTGCTTGCAGTGATAAACTGGCGGCTTATAATCAGTTAATTACAAAACTGATGCTTAAGCATGAACAGGCCGCTTATGTGGGTGATGATGTCATTGATATGGCGGTTATGGAGCAGGTGGGTTTATCCATTGCAGTAAAGGATGCTCATGAGTTTGTAAAACAGAGAGCTGACTATATTACCCGGACTATGGGGGGGCAGGGGGTTGCCAGGGAAGTGGCGGATCTGGTTCTTGGCGCTCAGTTTGACCTGGAACAGCTATATATGAGTATGATAAGCAAACCTGAAGAAAAAATTGTACAGTAGTCATAGTTATATTGGCTGTGTTTAATACAATGGAGACATAATGAGGGATAAAGCAGGATAATGGATAAAGCAAAATTTAAAATTGTTATACCGGCCCGCTATGCTTCGTCCCGTTTGCCGGGTAAGCCGTTACGGAAAATTGCCGGTAAACCCATGATTCAGCATACTTATGAGCGGGCCAGGCAAAGTCGGGCTGAAGAAGTTTTAATTGCTACGGATGATCAGCGTATTGCGGATACTATTGTAAAATTTACTGACAGTGTTGTGCTGACTTCCCCGGACCATGCTTCCGGGACAGAGCGCCTGGCCGAGGTGGTGGAACAGCAGCAATGGGATGAGCAAACCATTATTGTTAATGTGCAGGGTGATGAACCGCTGGTATCTCCAGAACATATTGAGCTGGTGGCCGCTGCACTGGATGAAAATCCTCAGGCCGGTATGGCCACTTTAGCAACCCCCCTGGAACTGGATGCTGAAGTATTTGATCCTAATATAGTTAAAGTCGTTATGGATGTGCAGGGCAATGCCATGTATTTTTCCAGGGCAGCTATTCCCTGGGATCGTGATTCCTTTTCAAATGAAATGGCTCATACTCTGACAGAATTACCTCGCAACCCTCAGTTTAAGACGCCGGGCTGGTACCGTCATATTGGCATGTATGCCTACCGTGCCGGTACTTTAAAACAGTATATGGATATGACACCCTGTATGCTGGAACAGACTGAATCTCTGGAACAATTACGAATTCTTTATCACGGCATAAAAATCCATGTTTCCATTGTGCATGATCAGCCGGGCCATGGTGTAGATGTAGAAGCAGATATTGCCAAAGTAGAACAATTTTTAAAACAATAACCAGGTATTTATTCCCTCTCCCTCCGGGAGAGAGCCTGGGTGAGGGCCAAACCATGACCAACCACAATTCAGAATCCTCCATACTCTCCATCGCTAAAGAATCCCTGACCGAACAGGCCAAAGCCCTGGTACGCATGGCTGATGAACTGGGGGACGAATTTGAAAAAGCCGTTCAACTGATATTGCAGACTAAAGGCCGAGTAGTCGTCTGCGGTATGGGCAAGTCCGGCCTGGTGGGCAAGAAAATGACGGCCACTTTTGCCTCCACAGGAACCCCCAGCTTTTTTATGCATCCTGCAGAAGCTTTTCATGGCGATTTAGGCATGCTGGCCAGGGAGGATCTATTGATCCTGATTTCCTATAGCGGGGAAACCGATGAAATACTCAATCTGTTACCCTCAATTAAACATTTTGGAAATAAAATTATTTCTATTGTGGGCAATAAGCAGTCAACCATGGCAAAGCATTCGGATATAGTGCTTAATGTCAGGGTAGAAAAAGAAGTCTGTCCCAATAACCTGGCACCAACGACGTCTACCCTGGCGACCATGGGAATGGGTGATGCACTGGCGGTTGCTCTGATTAAGGAACGCGGTTTTCAGGCCGCAGATTTTGCCCGTTATCACCCCGGCGGCAGCCTGGGACGACGTTTATTAACCCGGGTTAAAGATGTGATGCATACCCGCAATCTGCCGGCTGTTCATGCGAATATGCCGTTAAAAGATGCGGTGTTAGCCATCAGTGAAGGTCGGCTGGGGCTGGTGGTTATTGTTGAACTGGGACAGGTAAAGGGAATTGTAACGGATGGGGACTTGCGTCGGGCACTGGTTAACCGGGTGGATATTAATCAGGCGCAGATTGGTGATATTATGACTGAAAATCCTGTTACGATTACTCCGGATATGATGCTGGCGGATGCAGAAAACCTGATGCTGGAAAAAAAAATTAAGGCCTTAATCGTAGTGGATCAGAATCATCAAATGTCCGGAATTCTGGAAATTTTTGACAGGTAATATAGTTAATGTTCAGAATGAGCTTGTATAAATCAGCTTTAATGCTGACAGGTATACTCCTGATTCAGGCTGCAGCCTCAGTCAGTTCAGCACAGACTCTGGTGCAAACCATTAAAGAGGTTAAGCCTGCAGTGGTCGGTGTGGGCAGTTATCTTTCAACTCGACGACCTCCTTCTCAGTATTTAGGTACGGGTTTTGTTGTTGGTGATGGCTATCATGTTATTACTAATGATCATGTTGTTGATAAAAGCCGGAAGAATAAAGAACAGCTGGGAATTTTCTACCGTGTAAAGAAACAGGTAAAATTTCGCAAGGTCAGAATTCTGGCTAAAGATAAAATGCATGATCTGGCCTTGCTGCGTATAGAAGGTACAAAGCTGCCGGTTATGAAAATAGAGTCCGGCAGAACCGCCAGTGAAGGCGAAGAAATTGCTTTTACGGGATTCCCTATCGGTGCAGTGCTTGGACTGTATCCGGTTACCCATAGAGGTATTGTGTCTGCGATTTCACCGGTTGTCATTCCGGCACCCAGCTCCTCCACACTGTCAGTAAAAATGATCAAACGCCTGCGCAATCCCTACTGGGTTTACCAGCTGGATGCCACGGCTTATCCCGGTAATAGCGGCAGTCCAATGTACTCGGTTAAAACCGGCAGGGTGCTGGGGGTGATCAATAAGGTTTTTATCAAGGAAACCAAGGAAAGCATAATCCAGAAACCCAGCGGTATAACCTATGCCATACCATCGAAATATATTATTAAACTATTGAAAGATAATAAAATAGCCTACTAATAACCACATCGGTAAAAAATACATGGCACTTACTATCCCCCTTTTTTAAAGGGGGACCAAGGGGGTTTAAACTATTAAACTATCACCCCCTCATCCTGACCTTCTTCCAGGGGGAGCAGGAACCAGGGGGTGATTACTCCTTAACCAGATGAACACTAAATAAACAGCCAGAAAAAAAGTGCCATTATTTTTCATTAATTGGCTTGACAGATAAACCAAATTAACCAATAATAGCGCACTTTCTAAGGTTGTGGAGGGGTTCCCGAGTGGCCAAAGGGGGCAGACTGTAAATCTGCTGGCTCTGCCTTCGGAGGTTCGAATCCTCCCCCCTCCACCATAATTTTCAAAAAACGCTGACTTCTAACTAACCAGCTTGTGTTTTTTTAGACGAAAATGCAGGGGGTAGTGAAAAAAAGTAGCGTTTTTTTTTACTTTAAAAACTGACCTGCTTTGTAATAAATTGCTAATAAAAACAGTTTGTTATAAAGAAGGAAGTTTTGCGGGTATGGTACAATGGTAGAACCTCAGCCTTCCAAGCTGATGATGCGGGTTCGATTCCCGCTACCCGCTCCATATTTGTATTTACGCCGGCATTTGTCAGCAGTAAATGTAGATAAGAGTAATGCCCATGTAGCTCAGGGGTAGAGCGCATCCTTGGTAAGGATGAGGTCGCCAGTTCAATTCTGGCCATGGGCTCCAGATAATCAACTTGTTTATTTAACTAGCAAAAAATTGGGGTCGAGTGATGTCCAAGGAAAAATTCGAACGTACGAAACCACATGTGAACGTTGGTACAATTGGCCACGTTGACCATGGTAAAACCACATTAACCGCAGCCATGACCAAGTGTATGGCCGAAAAGCACGGCGGTGAAGCCAGAGCTTTTGATCAGATTGACTCTGCGCCGGAAGAAAAAGCACGTGGTATTACCATTGCGACTTCTCACGTAGAATACGAATCCGACACACGTCACTACGCACACGTAGACTGCCCCGGACACGCTGACTATGTTAAAAACATGATCACCGGTGCTGCCCAGATGGACGGCGCAATTCTGGTTGTAAGTGCTGCAGACGGCCCAATGCCTCAGACTCGTGAGCACATCTTATTATCCCGTCAGGTGGGTGTTCCTTATATTCTCGTTTACATGAACAAAGCGGACATGGTTGACGACGAAGAACTGCTGGAACTGGTCGAAATGGAAATCCGCGAACTGCTGGATACCTACGACTTCCCAGGTGATGACACTCCAATTATTATCGGTTCTGCCCTGAAAGCGCTGGAAGGCGACCAGAGCGATATCGGTGTACCTTCTATCTACAAACTGGTTGACGCTATGGATGAATACATCCCTGAGCCAGAGCGTGCAGTAGACGGTGACTTCCTGATGCCGGTAGAAGACGTATTCTCCATTTCCGGTCGTGGTACCGTAGTAACCGGTCGTATCGAACGTGGAATCATCAAGGTTGGTGAAGAAATCGAAATCATCGGTATCAAGGAAACTCAGACTACTACCTGTACTGGTGT
>Ga0256832_1001315_pt1 | contig 16702 bp, 16 predicted proteins | sample 134614metaG_FD_190534 | JGI IMG/M metagenome (GOLD analysis project Ga0256832, IMG submission 190534) | Hydrothermal vent microbial communities from Lau Basin, Pacific Ocean - 134-614 | ecosystem: Environmental > Aquatic > Marine > Hydrothermal vents | place: Pacific Ocean: Lau Basin | collected...
TTAAAACGTTTAAAAAGAGTAGTTGAATTTATATACAAGGGGGCCAATTGAAACATGGGAGACCTGATCGCCATCATATTAGTTGTTGTGGGTTGGATCCTTATCAATCGTTTGGTACTACCCAAATTCGGCATCCCCACCTGAGCTTCTCCCTCTTGCTCGCTGGACAAGCGGGCCTCATCTCGCAAGAAGAAAAAATAGATCCTACTCTTCGGGAAGTGTCTCTACTTCTGTAGGTTCAAGGTGAAGATGAGCGGTTTGGCCGCGATCTACCGCGGCCAAAGCTGTTTTTACCCGGAATTTTTGGCCGATAATCTCTACTTCTTTTAACCAAAAAAAGCCGTCCTTATAGCCCTCAAAAAGACCTTCGTATCTCGTCCCCGCACGGGATTGAATAACTATCTTTTTTCCCTTTATTTGCTCAAAAAAACCCGCCGGAGGAGGAGAAGAGGGTGTACTTTGAACTTTCTTTTCCCCTGTACGCCGAACCATGATTTTTTTCCCGGCCATAAGATCCTCCTTTAAACGATCATAATCGAATTTTCTTTTGTTAAGCGACGAAGTATAGCTTTAAAAAAGAAGCTAAAACAAGACGTTAAAAAAACCCAGTCAATAATGCTAGGGGCTCTTGGAAATTATTTGACGCGGAAAGACAGTTAGTCTCTCAGGCCCCGACGATGTAATATAAAAGGTGTCTTCAAGACCTATCACTCCTTGGCCTGGAAAATGTAACTTGGGCTCTAAGGCAATAACCATACCCTCTTGCAAAGGAACATGCACGTTGGGAGCTACAGGAGGCCACTCGTCGATTTCGAGGCCTACACCATGACCGATGAAGGGAACTCCTTCTTTTCCGTGCGCCATTAATTCTTGGGCCATACCCATTTCTTCCGCAAACGCAAAAGCGTAAGCGTATATCTCTCCGAGGGAGACGCCTGGATACAACTTCTTCTCTAAGGCCTCAAGAAGGCTTTTCACCTTATAAAAGGCTGTAGAGAGGCTAGGGTCTAACTCCCCCACGCAAAAGATACGGCTTTGATCTACCATATAACCCTCAAACCAACCCGCGTAGTCGACCAATAAGGGTTCGTTCTTTTCTAGAAGCTTAAAACTAGGACCTTGAGGAAAGCCCGGGACACCTACTCCCCCCTGGCCAGTAGTCAAATAAGAGGGAAAGGCCCCAGAGGGACCAGACAAGAGATGCCCGTAAGCCAATTCTTGATGGAAGGCATAAGTACGGGTATAAGCAGGATGACCTCTTCGACGGAGTTCGGCCTCCAAAAGCCCTGCCAACTCCAACTCCGAGAGCCCCGGACGGACTTGAGGCCAAAAGGCTTCCAAAGCTTCTTTGAGCATTAAACCGGCCTTACGAAGACAATCCCTTTCGTAAGGGCTTTTTAAGGCCCGCAATTCTCTCACAAGAGGAGAAAGATCGCCCAAATCAAAGTCACACAGAAGGTGTTGGTAATTACGGTAGACCTTCAGCGGCAGACGATCTTCTTCCAAGGCCAAAGATTGGACCTGAAGATCTCTTAAAAAAGAAGAAAGCTTCCTTAAAGAACGAAAGGACAAAACCTCTTCCACGCAAGCTTCCTCTTCCGCACGGCTAAGGACCCGAAAAACAAGAAGATAGGCCTTTCCTTTTGCGGTTATAACCAAATGACCATCCACAAACGTCCCTGAAAAATAGTAAATGTTAAGCGGATGCCGAATAAGAGCGGCATCATAATGATGCGCAGCTAATCTTTGGGCCAGTTTGTCTATGCGGGCTTTGATTTCGCCTTTAAGGGGAGGCATGTTTGAGCCTTTCTGCTATTTTGAGCACTGTTTCCGCGTAAGGCTGGCTATTATTATAAGTCTTGATCACTTTGATCCGTTGTTGGTAAGTAAGAACCCCCTTCCAACCTCTCTGATGGAGATAATTAGCCATACTGGCAAGGGCGTCCTGCAGGTCAAAAAGGTTTACTTTACCGTTTCCATCCCAATCAACGCCGTAGGACAGGGCACTTGTAGGCACAAACTGCGGTAGACCAAAGGCCCCAAAAATAGACCCCTTAATGGACAGAGGATCAAATTCATTGGCTTGAGCATATCTTAAAAGTGCACATAACTCCCTGAAAGCCCATTTGGCCCTCCGAGCCATAAAACGCCGGAGACGTTCCTCTTCATCGGGAGGCAAATCACGAGGAAGATATCTCCTTATTTGGCCCCAATTTTCCGAAAGGGCCAAACTGGCTAAGACGTTAAAAGTTCGATAGCGGCCCGGATAGCGTCCAAGGTCTGTCTCCACCAAAAAAATAGCCACCAGAACTTCTTTGGGGACCCCGTAACGTTCTTCTAGGGCCTGGAGAAAGGCCTTTTGTTCTTTCATAAAGCGCCGGGCCCGTGCGATCCTCTCCTCTTTTAAAAATTGCGCGTAGTTTAATTTATATTCGTCGTGCAAAAGCTTCTTGGGCATAATTTGGGGCAAAAATTTGGCTTCTGGACGGTTTAAGAGTTGTTCTATATAGGGGCTAGAAAAACCTGCCTTTATCAAACGGTCTTTTAACTGGTCAAAAGGGGCACCTAAGACCTCCCTCGCCAAAAGAAGAAAACATAAAGTCAGAATAATCTTTTTCATCCTCATGGGATAATCTCCAAATCTTTAAGGACCTTTTTGATCTGTTCAAAAGTAGCCGGTTTTTTGAGATAGATGGTGCCAGGGATCTCTTTCGTACGTTCTTGAATCTCTTGATCCACCCATCCAGAAAGGAAAAGAATAGGAGTATGAGAATCGCTTTCCCGGAAAAATCGGGCCAAAGTAAAGCCGTCTATCTTGGGGACCTTGATGTCTATCACGTAGAGATCAAAAGGGCCACCTTTCCTGAAGACTTCCAAGGCCTCTTCTCCGTTTTTAGCACTGGTAGTTTCCAAGCCTAACAAAGCAAAAAATTCTTCGAACACTTCCAAAACCGGAACTTCATCTTCTATAATCAGTATTCTTTTCATTTGCCCTCCCCTCCCAGAGGGACGTTATATCCCGCGGATTAATTTCAGAAACTTAAACCCATTTTACGTATTTTAGAAATTTCTGAACAGCATAAATACAGAGATAAGGCGAATTTATTTCAAAATACATATTTTATCAACTTTATTTAACAACTACTCTTGGCTTTTAAAGATCAAGGATTATAAACCAGAAAAAGATAAAAATTGAGGCTGTTAAAAGTAATGGAGGCATTTATAGAGGACTAATAATAAACAGTCGCTTGTAGCATCTCCAGACGCTACCGCCATTCAGAACTAGATTATTAAAAAATAAGATACCATAACACAAAAGATTAGCAAAATTATTAACAAAAAGTTAACTTTAGGAATTAGCCCTTCGAATTCATAACGATAAAATATATAAGCTGTATAGATACTTCCCAAAAAGCCTAAAAAGAGCACAAAAATAGAAAAAATTTTAATCATAGATTCAGGCACAACAAACGAAAAACTTTCCCAATTATATCCAAGCTGCCTACCTAAAGTTGGAAGGAAATCTCCTATATTTTCTAAAAAATATTGAGCACGATAAATAAGTTCACCTGTAAAAGCAAAAGGTACTAAAACTGGCACCATAGGAGAGAAACGCCCGAATAATTCGTCTTCGTAAATAGTAAATAAATGTACACCCAAACGGATAATAAACAGACATATCAAGAAAAAAATCAAGAGCACGAGAGAAAAGGACAAAGCTTCAGAGTGCCCTAATTTCGAGAGAAGAAGTTTATACCAATGCGTTTTTTCCTGAATAAAACGTGCGAACTGGGAGGCAATCAGAAAGGGGATTATATACGCACAAGTTAAGAAACGGCCTTTGTTGATAATAAGTTCTTTTAAAGGATGACGTAAGTAAATACGTGGAGAATCATAATCGCAGAGAGGAAGACAGTGGCCACACACAAAGCACAGCAAATTATTGCGTACAGAATAGGCTCCAAGATAAACCGGACACCCTGGAACACGATCTTTTCCTCTCTTACACGCAAAGGTCTTACAATAACGGCACTTTTCGTGATCCGGCCGGAATTCAATAATGGCCATGGTTGCAGCTGAGCCCGTAATCTTTCCCATGGGACAAAAATGCCGACACCAGGCCTGGCCTTTATAAAGTACCGAGAAGACAGTAGCTCCAGCTAAAATAAAGAGGAGCAAAAGGGCCGTTCCAAAAGGCCAATATTTCATGTGGGTGACCGCTTCTATCCAGATGATCAAGGCGAACAAAAGTGTAGCTATATAGGCACAATAACGGGAAAAATCGCGTGGTGGCAGGCGTTTTCGATAAAAACCCAACCTTTGTAAAAGACGCCCCAGCCCAGGAAAAGGACAAAAAGCACACCACATGCGGGCTAAAAAGAACCAAGACAGTACCACACTCGTCCACCAAACCCCCCAGGAAAGGAAAAGCATGGCGTTTTGCGAAGGATCTTGGGGGCCAAAAAGCCCTACTAAAATCAAGATGGTAAAAAGGATATCTCCTAAGGTGCGGATAAAGGCAAAATAACGCCGCCTTACGAAAAAATTTTTCAGACGAGGGAACAGGGCAAAGAGGTCAACGCGCGCCTCTTCATCATAAAGAAAAAGGGTTTTTAAGATCTCTTTCCACTTGGGCTTAGAGGCCTTCAAGCAACACCGTTCCCGTCATCTCCGTAGGAATTTCTAACCCCATCAGATAAAGCCCCGTGGGCGCAATATCTCCCAGGATACCTTCCTTGAGTCTCTGGCCTTTGAAACGGTCGTCTATCAAATATAGGGGCACAGGGTTAGCCGTATGGGCGGTAAAAGGTTCTCCTGTCTCTGGATCGACCATTTGTTCACAATTTCCATGGTCCGAAGTGACGATAGCCGGCGCACCGTCCATATATTTCCTCCAGACCGCAATAACCCGCCCTACACATTCATCTACCACCTTGACCGCTTTAACAGCGGCCTCAAGAATACCGGTGTGCCCTACCATATCGCCGTTGGCATAATTCATGACGATAAATTGGTAGCGACCACTTTTGATGCGTTTCACCACCTCTTCTGTCACTTCGTATGCGCTCATCTCTGGTTTGAGATCGTATGTAGGGACCTCACGCGGTGAAGGAATAAGCTTTCGATCTTCCAGGGGAAAGGGTTCTTCTTCGCCTCCATTGAAAAAATAGGTCACATGGGCGTATTTCTCGGTCTCCGCAATGCGTAACTGATGGAGCTTAGCCTTACTTACCACCTCACCCCAAATATTTTTGAGATGCAAGGGGGGAAAGGCCACAGGGAGATTGAATGTTTCGTCGTAAAGCGTCATACAAACAAAGTAAGCCAGTTTAGGCCACTTCTCACGCTCAAAGGCTTGGAAATCTTCTTTAGTGAGCGCTAGGGTCAATTGGCGGGCCCGATCTGCCCGAAAGTTAAAAAAGATGACCACGTCTCCGTCGGATATCGTGGCCACCGGTTTATCATTTACGCAAATCACCGTGGGCTTGATAAATTCGTCGGTCTCTCCCCGTGCGTAAGCTTCACGCACCGCTTCGACGGGATCTGGAGCCTTCAGCCCCTCACCCAACACCAGGGCTCTATACGCCAAAGCCGTACGCTCCCATCGTTTATCGCGATCCATAGCGTAATAACGCCCCGAAACACTGGCCACCTTCCCGCAAGAAAGTTCTTGCATCTTTTTTACCAGAGCCTTTATATAGTCGATCCCGCTTGTGGGGGGAGTGTCCCTTCCGTCGGTAAAGGCATGTACATAGACCCTTTCACAAAGCCCCTCCCTCCGGGCAAATTCTAAAAGGGCAAAAAGATGTTGGAGATGGCTGTGTACCCCGCCGTCAGAAACAAGCCCTAAGAGATGGACCTTCCCGTTTGTGGCCCGGGCTCGAGCGAAGGCCTCTTTCAAGACCTCGTTCTCGAAAAAAGAGCCATCTTTGATGGCAAGGTTGATACGGGTAAGGTCTTGATAGACAATACGCCCCGCACCAATGTTTAGATGCCCTACTTCGGAATTCCCCATCTGCCCTTGGGGTAAACCTACGGCTTCCCCTGAAGCACGAATCAAAGTGAAGGGGTAGTTTTCCTTCAAGGCATCCAGATGAGGGGTGCCTGCCAGCCTGACCGCGTTACCTTGGCTCTCTTCTCGCCATCCCCAACCATCCATAATGATGAGGAGAAAGGGGTTAACACTTTTCATTATTTTAAACCTCTACTTTAGTTGAGACCCCACGCCTCAAGGTCCACCCTAGGGGCGTCCATCCAAAGCCCCTCCAAATCGTACCATTCCCTTACCGGTTCAAAGAAAAGGTGGATGACTACGTCTCCATAGTCTATAAGCACCCATTGGCCCTCATTCTTCCCCTCCACGCCAAGAGGGGTGATCTGCTCTTTATAAAGTTCCTCTTCCACGTAATCCGCCAATCCTTGGACATGACGGGCCGAACGGGCACTAGCGATGAGGATATAATCTGCATAAGAGGAATATTCTTGGATATCGAGAATCACAAGATCCTCGCCTTTCTTTTCACGGATAAGCTGCCCTATCCGCCTCGCTAGAGCCTCTGGGGAAAGATTCTTTTTCTTCAATGCTAACGCTTCTCTTCTCACCCTTTTTTTATCCCTCCTTAAAGAGCTTTTTTATAAAAATTTTTCAAAAAGATCAAAATTTTTGAAATTTAAGAAAATATAACACCCACCCTTTATTTAATATAAATTTTAAAATAAGGACAAATTTAAGAACCACACCACAAAATATTGCAAAAGAAGAACAGTTGCTAAAAAACTATTTAAAGAAATTATAGGCCTCCTTGAGGGGCAAAACAAGCGCCTTTAAACTTCTCCAAAGTTAAAACCAAGTCCGTAAGAGAGATAAAGAATTTGAGAGAACCCAAAGTCTATATCGCACTCTTACATTACCCCGTACTCAACAAAGAGGGGCGGACCATCGCCTCTTCCATCACTAATTTAGATCTTCACGACATCGCCCGCCTGGCCCGAACTTATAGGGTGAAGCGTTATTATGTCGTTCAGCCCTTGAAAGATCAACGACGATTGGTAGAGGAATTATTAGAGTATTGGCAGAAGGGCAAAGGTAGAGTATATAACCCCGATCGTCAGGAGGCTCTCAAAGTGCTTAAGGTCGTACCAGCGCTTTCTGTCGCGGAACGAGAAGTGGTTCAAGAGGCCGGCGAAGTCTTGTTTGTGGCCACAGATGCCCGAAAAGACTATGCCAATCTGACCTTTGCCGAGGCCCGGAGTTTAGCGCAAACAGGTAAGCCCCTCTTCCTTCTCTTTGGTACCGCGTGGGGATTGGCCCCTAAAATTATAGCCAAGTGTCCCTTTGTTTTAGAGCCCATTCCTGGCCGAGACAATTACAATCATCTTTCGGTTCGTTCAGCGGTGGCGATCATTTTGGATCGCCTGCTGGGGGAGCCTTGGTGGAAACTATGTAAGGAGGTTTGATCATGCTCCCGGAGATCCATGAAATCGAAAGTGAATACCTCCGTAAAGATCTTCCTGATTTCCGCCCAGGGGATACGGTAAAGGTTCATTTTCGAATTGTCGAAGGAGAAGAAAAAGAGCGCGTACAGGTCTTTCAAGGGGTGGTAATACGCAAACGCGGCTCAGGTACTGGAGCGACTTTTACCGTGCGTAAAGTCTCCTTTGGAATAGGTGTAGAAAGGACCTTTCCTTTGCACTCTCCGCGGCTTGAAAAGCTCGAAGTGATTAGAAAAGGGAAAGTACGTCGCGCCAGGCTTTATTATCTCCGTGGACGGACAGGCAAATCCGCTCGGATCAAGGAGAGGCGTTAAGTGTTTGGTCCTTTAAGGCCCAAGCACCCTATTGAAGAACGTTATCGGAAAACTTTTGGGCTTTTGGCCGGTGTAGACGAAGTGGGGCGGGGAGCATTGGCCGGGCCGGTGGTAGCCGCTGCGGTCATCCTCCCCGAAGATTTTGACCATCCAGAGCTAAACGATTCTAAATGCCTCTCCCCGGCCAAAAGGGAAGAATTGTACGAAATTATTATCTCCAAAGCGGTATCCTGGGGTATTTCTCAGGTAGAAAACGCAGAAATAGACGAAATCGGCATCCTCAAAGCCAGTCTTAAGGCCATGGCGTTGGCCTTAGAATCTCTTTCCCCTCCGCCCCAGTTAGCCTTGATTGACGGACGTTTTACTACTCCGTGGACAGGCCTTCAGAAGGCCATCATTGATGGCGATGCCCTTTGTCGTTCTATTGCTGCGGCCTCTATTGTGGCCAAGGTCTTCCGTGACCGATTAATGATAAAAGCCGCAGAGGCCTTCCCTCAATACGGCTTTGAAAGGCACAAAGGCTATGGCACCCGCGAACACCTGGAGGCCCTAAGGACGTATGGCCCTTGCCCGATACATCGTTTCTCTTTTCGGCCGGTGGCGGAAACCCAAAGACCCGAAGAGCTTAGGGATACTCGCCGAAGATTTGGCCGCTTGGTACCTTCGCCTTAAAGGCTACCACATCCTCGAACGGAATTGGCGCACCAGGCAGGGAGAAATAGACCTTATCGCCCAAAAGGGGCAAACCTTAGTGTTTGTAGAAGTAAAGGCCCGGCGTAGTAGGCGACGAGGACGCCCTGAAGAAGCGCTGACCTGGCATAAACAAAGGCGCCTCCTATTCCTGGCCGAACTCTTTCTCGCCTCTTCTTCCTCTTCATACCGAGAAGTCCGTATAGACGTAATCGCCGTTGATTTTTCCGAAAAGAGACCTCAAATTACACATTACAAGGGAGCTATCTATGCCTAAGCAAGAAAAAGAACTCAAGAGGACGCGTCCTTTTTGGGCCAAAAAGGGCTTACCCCATTACTTGGATCTATTGGAAGCCCCGAGCCCCAAGGGTGAAGAACTGATGCGCTCCTTGTCTTTTAAGGATCAGTTAGAAGTTATCCTCCAAACCCCTTGGGATTTGCGCGAACGTGTAATCCTCCTTTCTCCCCAAGCCGAAAGATTGGTCCAAGCCCTTCCCCCTCAGGAACTGTTTTGGACCCTTAAGGCCGTAAGCCCCGAAGAAGCGGTTACCTTGCTCTCCATGGCCACGCCTTCTCAACTCCAATTTTTATTTGATCTGGATTGTTGGCGTAAAGATCGTTTAGTTTTGGATCGCGTCTTGGCGTGGCTCATGCTGATGTTTGAAGCCAGTGAAGACGTTGTAGCCCGATGGCTAAAGCACGTAGACTTTGACCTCCTCGTCACCATCATGAAACGTTTGATCCAGGTCTACAAACGGCCCGACAACGTGGAACTAACCGAGGCCCGGGATTGGCTCCCTCCCTACACCTTGGATGATACCTATTTCGTAGCCTTCAGGCTTGACAAAATCGAACCCTTGGCCAGACGTTTGATCGAAATCCTCATGGAGATAGAGCCTTCCCGCTATCGGGACCTTATGGAGTCGGTCATTTGGGAACTGCCTGGAGAAATAGAAGAAATGGCTTACCGTTGGCGCCGCGCCCGATTGGCAGATTGGGGAGTGCCAGATTATTTCGAATCTTTAGATGTCTACGCTCCGGCCCTCCCGGATCAGATGCGCCGCGTCGAAGCTACTTATCTCCCGGCCCCTTCAGACGAAATACCTCCCCCGGCCTTTTTCCCGGCCATCTTTTTAGAAGGCACGGAACTCCTTGCTCAGGCCCTGGCCCAAATTACCGACTGGCGCCAGATAGACCGCCTTAAACGCGAATTGGCTTGGCTTATCAACAAGGTCATCATGGTTGATGTGGGTAATATTGACGATGTAGAAGAGGCCCGAGCCATATTAGACAAGGTCGCAGGGTATCTCAATTTAGCCCTGGAATATCTTTCTGGACGAGAGCCCGGGCGAGCCAAAGAAATCCTGGAAAATTATTTTCTTGAAGATATCTTTCGCGTGGCCCAAAAACTCATTGTAGATCTAAGACGTTACGCACGAGAAATCACCACCCAAAAGGGGCTTGATAGCAGGATTTTTAGACACTTAGATGATCCGTACGCCTCCTATTTGCAAGGCGTTATGGCCAAAGCCGCCCACCAGATCCTATTCTTTGTCCCGGAAAAAGCGGGAACATCTGAAGAATACCGCCCTTTTAGGCGGTTAGAAGAAGTGGAAAGGGTGCGGCGTATCCTTTCCGAGATTGCCTATTGGGCACCACTTATCCAAAAAGCCTTTGGGTCCCCACCGTTATGGCTCGCAGAGATAGCCCTGAAGAAAACCAATCTCTTAGAGCCCGGAGACATCAAGTGGAGCACCCTCATCCTTACGGCCCTAGGGAATTGGTTAGTTTATAAAGATTTCAAATTCGAAGCCCTCCCGGTGAAGGAATGGCCTTTGGTCCTCAAACGCCTCCTCGTTTCGGAGGGGAAGAAAAACGTTATCCGCCCGGCTGTGCGCGAAGAACTTTTGGAAAACTTTCGCCGCTTGGCCCAGGAAATCACCTATCCAGACGAAGAGCACCTCCAAAGCTTTCTCAATTTTGTCCTTTTTCGTGCGGAAGAGGAATTCCTCTTTGCCGATACGAACGAAGCCTTGCCCGACCCTCGTTATGTACAATGTATGCTCCTTGAATTGCAATGAAGATCCAGGTGCCTGAAAGCTGGCAAGCCGCCCTTGAAGAGATTTCCTCTTCTTGTCCCCGTCGCGTCCTCATCCTTGGAGCGGTAGATGTAGGGAAGAGTACGCTTTGTTTCTACCTCCTCCAAGGGTTGCTTAAGCACGGGTGGCAAGTGGCCTTGGTAGACGCAGACGTAGGGCAAAAAGACGTAGGCCCCCCAGCTACCGTGGGGTTGCGCCACTTTAGAGAAGATATCCCTCCAAGACCTCTAGAGGCGGAAAAACTTTATTTCGTAGGCTCTACCTCACCTGTAGGCCATCTCCTCCCTCTTGTGGTAGGCACGCGCCTTCTTTGTGACCAAAGCAAGGGCCGGATAACTTTGATCAACACCACAGGTCTTATCCACGGCCCGGGGGTGGCCCTTAAAAACTACCAGATCGAAAGTCTTCGACCGGACTTGATCCTTGCCTTGGAAAGAAACCACGAATTAGATCCCATTCTTTCAGGGTATAGATATTTTCCCATAAGACGTTTAGAGGTCTCCCCTTTAAGCAGGAGCAAAGGGCCTCGGGAAAGGCAACAGCGCCGCGAGGAGGCTTATCGACAACACTTTGCGCAAGCCGTACGCATCACACTTGCTTTGGATAAACTTGTTATCCAAAGGCCTCCTCGTCGATGGCGGCGCAATCTATTGTGTGCCGTATCTGACCAAAAGGAAGTCTTATCCCTGGCGATCTTGGAGGAAATTGACTTTACCCACAGGACGGTAACCCTTTTTACCCCTGCTAACCCTTATCGAATACGTGTCCTCATCTGCGGCTCACTCTATGTTTCTCGCTTAGGAGAAGAATTAGGCAAGGTTAGGCCTCGTAGAGAAGCTCTCCCATCCGAGAAACCTCATAGCCTCCGAGCCCAGCGACCTTATCGCGAAAGGCCCGGTCTCTCAAGACTTCAAGGATTAACGCAAAGGCGCGGGAAGAAAAAAAATCTTTCCGGACCAAAAGGTCATAACGTTCTTGAAAAAGGGGAATAAACTCCAGCCCCAAGAGTTTGGCCGCCGCCGCGATCCCCAAGCCTACATCGGCTTGCTGCGTGGCTACCGCTACCGCCACCCCCAAGTGGGTATTCTCTTCGTTTTCATAGCCTTGAATTTCTTTGGGATCTAAACCCAGCCTTTCCAGGTGATAATCCAAAAGGACCCTTGTCCCCGCACCAGGCTGGCGATTCACAAACCGGATCTCGGGACGTACCAGATCTTCTAAAGATTTGATCCCTTTAGGATTTCCCGGGGGGAGGATAAGTCCTTGTTCCCGAAAGGCAAAGTGGATTAGTTTTACCGGGGTATCCGGCAAGTAGCGTTTGATATACGGAATATTGAAGGTGCCTGATTCTGGATCGAAGAGATGGGTCCCTGCTATGTGCGCCAAGCCGTCCCGCACGGCCACGAGCCCAGAGAGGCTTCCTACATGCGCCGTAGATAATTCCAGGCGATAGTCTCTTTTTTTGAGAAACTCGGCCAAAAGGTCTAGCCCCAGATCATGACTCCCTACCACCAGGATGGCACTCTCTAAGTCCCACCCAGGGCGTAGGATTTCAAGACGGCATTTTTCCCCCGCCAAGACCCCTTCCGAATGTTCAGGGATAGTAAGGATGGCCTCGGCCTTGGTAAGGGTGGTAATAGCGCCCGCCCCTCGTTTTAAAGGTAAAAATACTTTTTTACCTGCCACCTGCCCCACACGGACACGCACAAACTCGGTAACCCCCAGGCGGGAAGGAATCTTCCGTCCGGCATAGGCTTCTAAACTGGGCCTGCCTGGTAAAGAGGCGCCATACATAGCCTCAAAAACAGGACGTACCAATTTCTCAAAGGCCATAACGGCAGAAACCGGATACCCAGGAACCCCAAAGACTCCCTTCCCTTCCACTACTCCAAACAACACGGGCTTGCCCGGCATCATCGTGACCCCGTGAAAGAGGAGCTTTCCTCTTTCTTTGATCAACATGGCCGTATAATCTTTGGAGCCGGCCGAAGAACCAGCCAAGATAGCCACAAGTTGCGGTTTGCGGGCCAAGGCTTGGTCAAGGGCCTCTTTTAGGGCTTCAAAATTATCCGGCACAATGGGTAAGACCTCACACCTCCCCCCCCATTCTTCAATAAGGGAAGCAAGCACCACCGAATTGAATTCTACGGTCTTTCCCTGGCGTAAACTTTCTTCTTGGGCCTCTTCGGGAAAAAGGAGTTCGTCTCCCGTAGGGATGATCACCACTTGGGGGCGCCTTTTTACCGGTACTGTAAGATACCCCGCAGCTAACAGGGCCCCCAAATCCCAAGCTTCAAGGAAATGCCCCTTGGTGAAAAGGAGCTCCCCTTCCGTCACATCTTCGCCCACCTTGCGCACATGCTGCCAGGGGTAAGCAGGGGCCATGATTTCTACGGACTCTTGGTCGGTTTGGTGGAGATCTTCGATCATGATTACCGCGTTGGTACGAGGTGGAAGGGGCTCACCCGTGTTGACCCAAAAGGCCTGTTTCCCCAAGCGTAAACGTAAGGGCTGGAATTCCGAGGCGGAGAAGGTCTCTTCGGCCTTAACGGCAATGCCATCCATGGCCGCGGCGTTAAAAGTAGGAATAGACCTCTTCGCGTAAAGGGCACGAGAGGTCACCCTCCCTCGTGCTTCCCGCACCGGGATTTCTTCCTCTTCCAGAAGATCCTCCCAGTTAGAAGCCCGAAGCACCAAATTACAGGCCTCGTGAAGACCTTTCATACGCAAATAGATGTTTCTTTTCATAAAGACAACCCGTTGGTTGATTAAGATTTAGTTGGCGTACTTCAGAACTCTCTTTTCATAGTTCCTTCGAAGAAATTAGCATTCTTGGCTGACTTTTGGAACCAACTCCTTGTTGCCTCCCCAAGTGGACAAAGGCCTCTTTTTTTCGTCCTTATAAAAGGCCTTTTAGGGGCACTTTATGCTTAAAAAAGCTCAAAGTGAGCTGTTTTCAGAAAAAATTTCTGGAAAAAAGTTCTCTTTCATTTTTTGCTTGATATTTCTTGTAAAAATTATGAAAATTAATTTGGATATAGAAAATCAGAAGACAAAAGGAGGTTGTATGCTGGGAACCAACACCCATCTGATGGGAGAACTTGAATCCTTATTACTGGCTGTCGATGCTTCTGAACAGGGTAAAGGCGCTGCCCAAGAGGCGGTTACCATTGCTTTAGAATGCGGAGCCAAGCTCTATATCCTTTACGTAAGGGAATATTACCCCGAAGTTCCCGAGGCCCTTTTATCTGCCTTGGAGGGAATTCCAGAAGAACACAAGGCCTTTCTTGAAAAGGTCAAAAGCATGGTAGAGAAAGAAGGAGGGGAAGCGGAAATCGTCATCAGGGATCATCCTCAGGCCTGGCGGGCCATTATCGACGAAGCAGAAAAGCTCAAGGTAGACCTCATCGTAATGGGGAAACGCGGGCGTACCGGCCTTAAAAAGCTCTTCATGGGTAGTGTAACGGAAAAAGTAATTGGCTATGCCCCTTGTAAGGTGATGGTTGTTCCCAAAGACGTTATCATCCACGGAGAGGTTATCTTAGTGGCCACAGATGGTTCTTACTACGCCAAAAAGGCGGAAAAGGAAGCCCTGAGTATGGGAAAGCGGTGTAGTACCCTCAAAAGGATCATTGCCTTGAGCGTAGCCAAAAGAGAAGGAGATCTACCCCGAGTATCCAAAATCTTAGAAGCTTTTAAGCAGCTGGCCCATGAAGAAAACCTTCCCCCTCGGGTAAAGGTAGAGACTTTAGAAGTGGTGGGAAGCCCCTCAGAGATGATCGTCAAAGTAGCAGAGGATGAAAGGGCTGATCTCATCCTTATGGGAGAATACGGAAGAACAGGGATTGAAAAATTCATCATGGGAAGTACTACGGCCAAAGTAATCGGCCTTTCTCACAAAGCTGGCATCCTCGTTGTCAAATAAGACGGCTGGGCTTGCAAGAAAAATCTTTAAAGGGGGCAGAAGTTTTGCCCCCTAAACCCTTTCTAATTTCCGACATTTTTTCTTAAATATTTGGCAAGATCTTTAGAAAACAGTAAATGTAGTTTAAATACTACTCACAAACCCAAACGATAGCCCAGGGAGGGGTGGCATGGAACGCGTCCCAACGGGTATATCCGGCCTGGATTTGATCTTAAACGGGGGGTATTTCCGCAATTCTTCTTATTTGGTCATGGGAGATGTGGGAACAGGCAAGACCATTTTTTCTATTCAATGGCTCCTAGACGGAATAAAGAAAGGAGAAAAGTGCCTTTATATCACCTTGGCTGAAGGGGTTGAACAGCTGCTTAACAATATTTCTCCTTTCGGATGGGATCTTGAGGCTTTAAAAATCAAAGATTTTTCACCTCAACCTTCGGAACTCAACCATCTGGGTGATTATGAAATCTTTTTTCCTTCTGAGGTGGAAGAAGAACCTTTTTGGCAACAACTTTACCGTACGATAGAAGCAGAAAAACCTGACCGCCTGGTCCTTGATTCGGTAACGGTCTTTCACGATTTATCGGCTAATGAATATTCCTTTAGACGAAGGCTCATCGCTTTTATCAAATATCTTTATCAACACCGCTGTACGACTATCTTTCTCGCTGACGCCCAAGAGATTAAGGCCCTTGTTTCTATTTCTATGGCGGTGGACGGGGTCATCAAACTTCATCTCCGTCTCTCCAAGGCACGTTTTATTACCTCACGGACAATAGAAATCCTTAAATTTCGAGGCTCTGATTTTCTTTCTGGTGAACATCCTTTTCGGATTACCTCTTCGGGGATCAAAATCTTTCCGCACATTATTGAACATCCGCGTCATAATTTTAAAGACCAGAAAATTTATTCGAGCGGGGTTCAAGAACTGGACGAAATGCTCGGGGGAGGGATAGAAGGAGGTACGGTAACTCTAATCACAGGGCCATCAGGTATAGGAAAATCTACCTTAGCCGCCCAATTCGTCACCCAAATCGTCTCCCAGGGTGTTCCAAGTGTATATTACCTCTTTGAAGAATATCTGGAGATGATGTTTACCCGTGGCCAAAAAGTAGGCATTCCCCTACGTGAAGCTATGAAGAAGGGGCTTCAAGTAGAAAGGATCAATCCCCTCGAGCTTTTACCCGACGAATTCTTAGAAATGGTACGCCAAAAAGTGAACCAAGAAGGTGTGCGCTGTGTAGTACTCGATAGCATACGGGGCTACATGTTAGCCATGGAAGAATTTGGCAACTTGCGGGCCCATTTTTATAACCTTGTGGCTTTCCTTACTTCTAAGGGGGTAACCACCTTTGCTGTAAACGAGATCGAAAACGTAATTGGCCCTTTAAAAATCAGTGAAATCGGCATCAGTAACCTGGCCGACAACGTCATCCTTATGCGTTATGCCGAATATGAAGGAAAAATCATCAAAGTGATTAATTGTCTCAAGAAACGTTTAGGGGCCTGCCAGCCCGAACTTCGTGAATTTGAAATCACTGATAAGGGACTCAAAGTTGGCCCGCCCCTTGATTATATGAAAGGGGTACTTTCAGGGATCCCTTTGATCGAAAGAAAATGAAGTCTTCTCCTTTTCAGCCCACTATCGTCCTTCTTTTCCCCTCTAAAGGGGATTCTTTCCTTGTAAGCCGCCTCCTCGAAGAAAAAGGATGTCAAATCCTTTATCATCTACCAGAACCCTGTAATTCAATGGAAATAGACGCCATATTACTCGATTTACGGATAAAAAAGCATCAAATCGAAAAGGCCCTACTTTATAAACGTAAGGCCTCTGTCTTTCTTCCTCTTATCGCTCTAGTTCCAGAACGAACTACAGTAGAGATCCTTTACAAGATGGGCTTTGATGATTGTTGGCACTACCCCCTATTCAAAGAAGAATTTCTGCGACGGTTATTCTTTTTTCTTAAATTTCGTGAAAAATTCAGAGAATTGAAGCTTAGGGAGAGAAATCAACGCCTTGAAGCCCTCGGTTTTTTAGCCGTAGGAATCGCCCATGATTTCAACAATTTACTTACTCCTATTTCGGGCTATACGGACATTTGTATTTTAAAAGCTTGTAACCAGCCGGAGTTGACCAAGCATCTAAAAAGCATCAAAGATGCTGTCCAAAGATGTCGCGAATT
>Ga0256832_1001316_pt1 | contig 16699 bp, 13 predicted proteins | sample 134614metaG_FD_190534 | JGI IMG/M metagenome (GOLD analysis project Ga0256832, IMG submission 190534) | Hydrothermal vent microbial communities from Lau Basin, Pacific Ocean - 134-614 | ecosystem: Environmental > Aquatic > Marine > Hydrothermal vents | place: Pacific Ocean: Lau Basin | collected...
ACTTCAAAAATCGTATATCTTAACTCTTCAATCCGTCATGCCCCAACAGAAATTAAGAGTTAAGAATGCAGAATTAAGAGTGGAGAAGTTAAGAAGTAATCAATCCCCAATAAGCCTATCTAAATTACTGATAACCGGAGTCTTATGGTTAGTTTTGTCCCGAAGACGTTGGAGCGATTGATGGCCGTCGGCGACCAAGATACAGTCCACTCCAATTTCCATGGCCACATGATAATCATGAATAGTATCACCAATTAACACGGCTTTTTTGGGGTCGATATTGTTGTTTTTAAGCAGTTGGTGTCCCCGTTCAACCTTGCTTTCGGCTCTAAAATTATCCAATCCTTCAATGTCCTTGAAATAGTGCCGGATGCCGTAGTGGTCGAGTAAATCAAGGACATTATCCTTATGTGCCGCAGTTAAAATAAATTGATCTTTTGCTTTTTGCCGTAAGGCGGTCAAGGTAGGCAAAGTCCTGTCATGAAGGGCGCAAGATTTGACCCGACGCGTGTATTCTCCCATGAATTTTTGGGTCAATTCTTCAAAAGATTCTTTCTCGAAAGAGATACCGATTCGGCGATAGTAGTCCGCAATTGGGAAGCCAAAAGTGTCTTGGTATTTATTTTTAGAGAGTGGTTTGCCGTTGTGTTGTTGGAGCAAACTATTGATGATTTGCACACAGGTATCGACGTCATTGAGCAAGGTTCCGTTCCAGTCCCAGATGATGGATTTGTATTTGTTTAGCATTTCAGGAATTTAGTGACTCAAGTTGGGGCAGTCCAAAGCCAAGAATTTGTAGCAGTGCTTGGTGTAAACTTAGTGGCAAGGAAAAATGTAATGCCTAACCACTAAGTACACGAAGTGGCCGCTAAGAATTCACTAAGCTGTTGATTGTCAATAAGTTAAACTTTATTCATCATTCATCTCTTTTTGGACATTTTTTTAGTCCTGAGACTTGAGTAAGTGAAACGTCGGTAACTGTTTTCAAAGCGTCCCCCGAAGCGCCTGTTCTCGTTCGATAGATTCAAACAAGGCTTGGAAGTTGCCTTTCCCAAAAGACTCGGCTCCTTTTCGCTGGATTATTTCAAAGAAAACGGTGGGACGATTCATGACCGGTTTGGTGAATAGCTGCAACAAATAACCTTCATTATCCCTGTCCACAAGAATATTTAATTTCTTTAATTCCTCCATATCTTCTTCGATTTCACCCACCCGGTCTGTGACGGTATCATAATAAGTGTCCGGCACATAAAGGAACTCAATACCATTTTTGCGCAAGCGGCTGACGGTATCAATAATGTCATCCGTCAACAAGGCAATGTGTTGCACGCCCGGCCCCTTATAAAAGTCCAAATACTCTTCGATTTGTGATTTTTTGAGCCCTTTGGCGGGTTCGTTGATGGGAAATTTGATGTATCCGTTGCCGTTGCTATTGGTCACTACCTTGCTCATCAGAGCCGTGTATTTGGTAGAAATATCCTTGTCATCGAAGGTGATGAGTAGGTTAAATCCCATCACTTTTTGGTAGAAGCCGGCCCATTTATCCATTTCTCCCCAGCCGACATTGCCGACACAGTGGTCAATGACTTTGAAGCCGCAGGAAGCATCTTCTCTAGGGCTTTCTTTGGGCTCGTAACCGGGTAAGAAAACGCCATTGTATTGGTGTCTTTCGACAAAAGTATGGATCGTCTCTCCGTAAGTTTTGATAGCAGCCAAGGTAACAGAGCCGTGTGAATCCGTCAGCGTATAAGGCTCATAAGCAATTTCAGCTCCCCTGGAAACAGCCACTTCAAATGATTTTTTGGCATCATCCACCCAGAGTGCTAAGTCTTTAACACCGTCCCCGTGTTTGGTAACGTGCCTGGCTATTTCGTGATCATCGGATAGGGCAGAAGTCAATACAAATCTAACTTTGCCTTGCTGCAAAACATAAGATTCTCGATCCGCTACACCGGTCAGCGGGCCGCGATAAGCGATGAGTTTAAAGCCAAATCCGGCTTGATAGTAGAGGGCGGATTGTTTGGCATTTCCTACGTAAAATTCAACATAGTCGGTGCCATTAATTGGAAAAGTATCTGCTCGTGTCATTTTTTTTTTAGGTTAAAGGTTGTCAAGGTTAAGGGTTAAAGGTCAAAGGGACTCCAAGAAAACATCAAAGCCAAGACTTAAAATAATCTTCGTCCGCAATCTCAAAAGCATGTTCCGTAAGGAGAAGCGGCCGGAAGGTATCTACCATAACGGCCAGCTCATTGGTTTCTTTCTTGCCGATACTCCGCTCAATGGCTCCGGGGTGGGGCCCGTGCGGCATTCCCATAGGATGGAGAGTGAGCATTGCTTTTTCTACATCATTACGGCTCATAAAGTCCCCGTCCACATAATAAAGCACTTCATCCGTGTCGATATTGCTGTGGTGATAGGGGGCGGGAATGGCTTCAGGATGATAGTCATAAAGCCTTGGTACAAAGGAACATATCACGTAGTTGTTGCCTTCAAATGTCTGGTGCACCGGTGGCGGTTGATGGACTCTTCCGGTAATCGGCTCAAAATCATGAATCGAAAAAATATAAGGATAGCAATATCCATCCCAACCCACAGCATCAAAAGGATGATAGGCATAAACAAACGGATACATCATGTCCTGTCTTTTGACAAAAATCTTGAATTCTCCCTTTTGGTCGATGGCCTTTAAGTCTTGCGGCTTGCGGATATCTCTTTCACAAAATGGAGAGTGCTCCAACAATTGCCCTTGATCTCCGCGATACCGCCTTGGCGTCTTGACGGCACCGGTGGACTCTAAAATTAGGAGCCGGTTGTCAGTGTCATCAAATTCAATTTGATAGACCGTCCCCCGCGGAATCACAATATAATCCCCATAGCCAAAGGGCAAATGGCCATAGACAGATTTTACTATCCCGCTGCCCTTATGAATAAAAATAATCTCATCCGCATCGGCATTTTTATAAAAGTAATCTTGGGTGCCGTGCCGGGGAGCTGCCAAAACAATTTTGATGTCCGGGTTCACCATAACCGGTTTACGGCTGTCCATATAGTCATCTTCGGGTTTAATCTTCATTCCGCGCAAGCGTCGGGCATTGAGTTGATGGTCTTGGACGATTTTGGGAGCCACTGAATAAGGAGTGCCGACTTGTATCATCTTGGTCGGTGGGTGAAGGTGATAGATCAAAGAGTAGATGTCACCAAACCCCTCCGTAGAAAATAGCTCTTCTTGATACAAACGACCGGCTTCATCTCGAAACTGAACATGTCGCTTTTTAGGGATTTTGCCTAGACTGTAGTAGTGCATTTTTTGTGGTTTATCCGGTTTATACTGACGGTTGATGTGACCCTAAGATGCATAGAGCCATATATGCGCCACAAGGTACTACTTTTTGCTAAAAATCCGAAAAGTTTTTTTATTATTCTGTTTGCGTCGGTTTGGGTACTTATATGGCTTAGTAATAGGCAAAACTTAAATTCGACTACCGGTTGGGGCACCCTGTTGTAGTAGATTATTTTAAAGGTCTTGGAACTAGGAAAAACCTACAATTGGAATATTTGCCCAATCACAACCGCCTGATAATGAGATAGTTGTAGCTTTTTTTGTCACGTAAATCTAAAAAAAGAACTCTACAAGTCGAAAAATATGTATTTTTTATTGTATTCGAGCTCCTATATGTTTGTGTATTATCTTTTAAAACTATAAAAATGAAAAAATACTACGCTCTAATTATTCTTGTGCTTAGCCTAAGTCACATTGGCATAGCGCAATGCCCCGGGATTTCTTTTTATACCCAAGGGCAAATTGATAGCTTCTCCATTAATTTCCCTAGCTGTACAACCATAGACGGAAGTCTTGAGTTGCTCGGCGATTCCATTACCAACCTAGCAGGGCTTCAGATGGTCGAAAGAGTAAACGGTTCCTTTATAACAGGTCGTACCCCTTTGATTGACTTTTCAGGCTTGGAAAATCTTAAATATATTGGGGGCGATTTTGTTGTGGGGAGTTATATCGGGACTCCGGATTTATCTTTTTTCGGTTTCCCGAAAACTTCCATATCCTTTGAAGGTCTTGAAAGCTTAGACACGATTAACGGCACGCTCTATGCCAATAATGTGAATTTTACAGATTTTACCGGCTTGTCCGGCTTGAAAAGTGCTAAAGGAATACAACTACTCCGATGTGAAGAAACCATTAATTTTGATGGTTTAGATCAGTTGAGTAGCCTGCATTCCGTAGTTCTTGGAAAATTTTTACTCTATCAACCCGGAATTCAAGGCTCTTTCGGCAACAGCAAAATCAAAGACTTTTCGGGTTTGTCAGGTGTCAATAACCTAAAAATTATTAAAGCCTTGGATTGCCCACAATTACAATCTTTTTCAGGCTTAAACCAGCTTACATCCATCCAAACACTCCAAATCGAATCTTGCCCTAGTTTGCACAATTTTACCGGCTTAAATAACTTAGTTGAAATCTCAGGCAAACTTCAAATCGGGGCTACTATGAAGTCCCGGGATACGTCCATTTTCCGGCTTCACTTGCTGTTATGAAATCAAACATCGAAAACTTTACAGGGCTGGAAAATGTGCAACAAATAGGTACTTTTAAAGTGGTCAACGATTCTTCATTAGTGGATTTCTCCGGTTTGGAAAATCTTCATCAAATCACCAACGATTTTATTGCCGGAGAATTAGTTAAATATAGTCTCTACAAAACACAATTTGATTGGAATCCTAATGCACAGTTGCAGAGTTTTAATGGACTGTCAAGCTTAGAGAAAATCGGGGGCTCTTTTCACGTGGAAGGTATCTCTCAATTAAATGATTTTGCAGGGCTGAGCAGTTTAGATTCTATTGGCAAAGATTTTATTCTTTGTAATAATACCATCCAATCGCTTAGCACACTAAATGTCAAATTTATTGGCGGTGGTGTAAAGCTGGGGAGTTATTATTTTAATTCCTATGATAATTGGAAGCCGGCCTTAAGTGACCTCTCCAAATTAAGCTTTTTGGATAGCATCCATGGAGATTTAGAAATCATTGATTTAGATGATTTGACCGGTTTAGATGGCCTGAATAATATTCAATATGTAGCAGGTGATTTATCCGTTTCCGGAAATGGATTGTTGGCCGATTTAACACCACTGCATAATATTACTAAGGTTGGTGGAAGTCTTACTATCGGCGAAGTGGTTACCTTTCCAGTTATTGGTGCTAGCTTTTTTCACCAACATGGAAATCCACAACTTGTTGATTTACAAGGGCTTGAAAGCTTAGTCAGTGTCGGGAAAAATTTAGAAATTACAGCCAATGCCAATATGGTCAGGCTGAATGGTATTCAAAATTTATCTAAGGTGGGTGGGCATCTGAATCTTGGGAATCGTGGTACTTTAGGCTCGGGTACGCCCATTTGGATTGGAAATTCTAAGCTAACGGATATTTCTCCATTAAGCCAAATTGACTCCGTTGATATTTTGACTATTATTGGAAATCATTCGCTAACAAATCTGTATGACTTGAATCCTGATTTACGCGCCAACGAGGTATTTATCCAGCACAATAACCATTTGTCAGCATGCGGCATCCCACCCATTTGCGCAAGCAAATATGAAGAGACACTCACTATTTCTAATAATGCCAATGGCTGCAATAATGAAGATGAGTTAAACTGTGACTTTCAGTCCATCACCGGGACTATTTTCTTCGATGCTAATCAAAACAAAATTCAAGATTCTTTAGAATGGGGCATCCCGAATCAAAAAGTAATTTTTACCAACCTAAATCACATCAACTTGACCAATTCAAGTGGACTATATTTTCAGCAATGTGATAGCGGAAGTATTTACAACTTTTCTTGGATGCCCGATGATGAATGGTTGCTAACAACTGATTCTGCTTCCTACACCCAAACCTTTTTTCCGGATAGTATCTCCCAAAATCATAACAAGCACTTCGGGCTTTTTCCGAAAAATCCTAGTCATCAATTTTTTGTAGCTCCATCCCTTGTTCCTCGCTGCAATACGGTTCATCCAATAGAATTATATTATGGCAATAAAGGGAGTTTTATGGAAACCGGCAAAATAGTGCTGACCTACGATTCTAAAGTCACCTTTATAAATAATTTTTACCCGTCGCTTGAAGAAGATACGGCTTCTCGCCAAGTGACGATTTATTTTGATTCGGTTTATCCTTTTCAGGTAAATGAAATCAACCTGCCTTTCTTGATGCCTGATGAAAACAGTAGCGATGAGCCTATTCATTTTTCATTTGAGACATATCGTGATTCGGCAGGTACGGATATCCTTTTATCCAGTGATGTTTTTGATGCCGTGGTCAAATGCTCCTTTGACCCCAACGACAAACAAGTCATGCCAAATGGCCAAAGAGACGAGCACTACACCCTCCACGATCAAAAGCTAACCTACACCATTCGTTTTCAAAATACCGGAAATGCGGAAGCTATTGACATTACTATTCGAGATACGGTGGATGCGGATTTGGACATCAGCACCTTACGCATAGTTAATAGTAGTTTTCCGGTGCAAACCACCCTAGATGGGCAAGCTGTTGAATTTTTATTTAAAAATATAGGGCTTGCGGATAGTACCCACAACGAACCGGAAAGCCATGGCTTCGTCACTTATGAAATCAGACCCCAACCCGGGCTGGCTGACTACACCGAAATTAAAAATACCGCCTACATTGTTTTTGATTTCAATGAGCCCGTCATTACGAATACGACGACGAATACCATGGTGACAGCCATTCCTGTACAGACGGTGGATGTTGACCGGGAGGAAATATCCATTCGACCCAATCCGGCTCATGACATCATTTATCTTTCGACAAAAAGCAATAAGCCAATAGATAAGATATTGATTTACAACATGTTGGGAGAATTGATTGTCCGGTCCACCGCCCATCAATCTTCGGTCGATGTGCGGGGCTTGGCACCGGGAATGTATATTCTAAAATTGAATATGGATGGTCAATTTGGTGTCAAGAGCTTTATTATCGAATAATTTGGACAGCCGTAGGGACGCACGGTCGTGCGTCCCTATGACCGTCCCAACCAACAATTTGTCCATAACAGCCCCACAGTTCTAAAAGACATTTTGTACCTTTACGGCGCACCAAAATAATGCACCATGAAAGTCATTCAATTTGTCCTACTATTATTGGCAGCAAATTCCATTTTTGCGCAAGCGAATCTCCTACAATCCGGTCCCATGGTCGGGTACAGCACCATGCGGGAAGTCCTCCTTTGGGTACAAACTAAGGAATCGGCCGAAGTGTCCTTTGATTATTGGATTAAGGGAACCAACCGTGCCAAAGTCTTTCATACGGCTTCGGTCATGACTTCTAAAGCCGGGGCTTTTACTGCCAAATTAATCGCTGATGAAGTCCAACAAGGACACCGTTATGAGTACGAATTACGAATCAACAATATCCCGGTACCGCGCCCTTATCCCACCGAATTTCAGTCTCAGGAATTGTGGCAATGGAGACACGATCCACCGGATTTTACGGTAGCGGTGGGCAGTTGTGCCTATGTGAATGAGCCCGAATATGATCGCCCCGGTCGGCCGTATGGCTCTCATTATGAGATATTTACGTCGATACATGAGAAGCGTCCGGATGTGATGTTGTGGTTGGGGGACAATGTTTATACACGGGAAGGAGATTTTTCGGAAACGGGTTTTTATCACCGTTATACGCACACCCGTTCCCTTCCGGAAATGCAGCCTTTGTTGGCTTCGACTCATCAATATGCGATATGGGATGACCATGATTTCGGCCCTAATGATTTGGACGGAAGCTCGGTGTTAAAGGAGTTGGCTCTGCGGACATTTAAGCTGTTTTGGGGCAATCAAACCTATGGGATTAACGGCCATCCAAGTGTTATCTCCAACTTTAAGTTTAATGACATAGAGTTTTTTGGATTGGACAATCGCTATTACCGGTCGGCCAATACGAGAAAGACCGGAAAGCGGCAGATGTTTGGGGAAGAGCAATTGCAATGGCTGATTAGCCGCTTGGCGGAGAGTCAGGCTCCCTTTAAAATCATCATGGCGGGTGGCCAAGTCTTAAATACTGCGCCCGTTTATGAAAATTACATCCATTTATTTCCCGAAGAGCGCAAGCGATTATTGGAGTTAATCGAAAAGGAAAATATCAAAGGCGTGGTTTTCTTGTCCGGTGACCGGCATTTTACGGAGTTGTCGGCCTATAAGAATAAGGCAGGGAATATGGTCTATGACCTGACAGCCTCTTCTTTGACGGCGGGTACACCCAATAAAATAACGGAACAAAATGATCATTTAGTCGAAGGTACGGTCTATTTGAAAAACAATTTTGCCATGTTGACATTCAAGGGCCCCCGAAAAAAGCGGGTAATGAACATTACCATTTATGATTCCGACGGCAAACAGGTTTGGACAAAGGACATCACCCCGTAGGGGCGAACCTTGTGTTCGCCCGCATATGTCCGCATATGCCCGATATGCCCGATATGCCCGAATATGCCCGATATGCCCGCATATGCCCGATATGCCCAAATATGCCCGATATGCCCGATATGCCCGAATATGCCCGCATACGCCCGAATATGCCCGAATATCCCCGTCCATATTTGCCCCAAATCATTTTTACCAAAGAGTTTGTGTCAAAAAGTATTCATTTATCACCCCCCCCAATTTAAATCCGTTTGAAGTCTTGTTCAAGCGTTCAATCGTTCAACTGATTGCTTATAACTAGTTGATTTCCAGCACCTTCGATTGAACAGTTGAACAGTTGAACAGTTGAACGATTGAACAAAATCCCCAAACAGAATAAAATTTTGTGGACTCAAGAGCAAACCACTACTCTCGACTTTTCGGAGTAAACTCAACAGTTGAACGATTGAACAAAATTCCCAAATAGAATAAAATTTGCTAGTTTTGCATCAAAATACTTTTAGGAGTAAACTCAACAACAATTGAACATAATAAACCCATCCACCCACCATGCCCATCATAAAACAATCCACCTATCCCGGCCCGCCGGTTTATCTATTCAACGGTCACATTCAGACCATTTTGCCTAGTATGGAAGACAAGGCCGGGCGCTTAGCCTATGAGCGTCAGCGTTTTACGTTAAGCGATGGAGACTTTGTAGATTTAGATTGGCTAAGGGCGGGGCATCCCAAGGTAGCGGTTTTGATACATGGATTAGAAGGGAATAGTCAGCGAAAATACTTGCGTAAAATGGCTACGTTTTTACACGACAGGGGGTGGGATATTTTGGCATGGAATGCCCGTTCGTGCAGTGGAGAGATGAACAAGGCCTTCCGGCTGTACGAGCATGGCGAAATCGGGGATTTGTCGGAAGTGATGGATACGCTTCCGCAAAAAGGGTATGGGCAAGCGGTTTTAGTGGGCTTCAGTATGGGAGGCAGTATCGTATTGAATTATTTGGGCAGAAAAGGGGAGGAGTTGCCCAAAATCGTCACCCATGGCGTAGCGATATCGACCCCTTGCAATTTGGGGGAATGCGCCGACAAGTTGGATCGTTGGGACAACATACTTTATCGCAATAAATTTAAGCGGAAGCTATATAAAAAAATCATACACAAAGCCCGGCAGTTTCCCGGACGTATCAACCCGGACAAACTCAAAGAAGTAAAAAGATGGCGAGATTTTGACGAGTTCTTTTCCGCTCCGGTCAACGGTTATGCCAATGCGGATGATTTTTATCGGAAAGCTTCTTCCGGCAACCACGTGGCCGGGGTCGCAGTGCCCACTTTATTGATTAATGCCCAAAATGATCCGTTTTTGACTCCTGCCTGTTCGCCGGCACACCTTGCGGAAAAACATCCCAACTTCTACTTGGAAGTGACAAAAAACGGGGGACATGTCGGCTTTCCGGACAAGAAAAAAAGCGATTTTTGGCTGGGAAACCGGGTCGTAGAGTTTATTTCTTCTACAAAAAAATGTTAAACTTTTATTTGCTAGAAATAGCAAGTATTCCGGGATTTTGCAGAATAATTGCCGCTTAATTGGGTGATTTGCCAAAGAATTGTTTGAAATCGAAAAAATTTATTGTTTGGCTTAAGGCAAGAAGTGTATCTAAATTTTTGCAAAAGTGGATAATTAGCAAATTTTATTTTATATTTGCAGTCAAGTAGCAAATAAAAAGTATTCTCGCTTTTTTGCTAAAGAAACGAATAATATTATTTGGTTTTATTTGGTTAGGGCTGAGGTAGCGCGTGGTTGCGCTATCTCTTTTTTTGTTTTATATGCAATAATTCCCAAATTCATGTACCTTTGTGACATTGTTAAACTAAAATAAACTCAACAATGACTAAAAAAATCTTACTTGTAATGTGGGTCCTTTTTTCAGGTGTCTTGCTTTTTGCGCAAGCAGATGACAAACGCCTCAAGGAAGTGAACAAATTGGCTGCGAAAGAAGCTAAAGATGGCTGGAATAAAGGCGGTGGAATTGGTTTCGATTTGACGGGTCTTAGACTGATTAATCCTAGAGTCGGAGCCGGTGATAATAAATTTGGAATTGGCGGTTTGGGTACTTTCTTTTTTAACCTAAAGCAAGGCAAAAACTTTTGGGATAATGGGTTGACATTTCAGTTGGCTGTTCAGAGCTTGAAGATTGGTAACACAACCAAATACCAAAAAAACCTAGATGTGCTTCGGCTTAATTCAAGGTATGGTCACCAAATCAAAGAAAAATTATTTGGCGCTATAGATTTAGGGGTAGAGACTTTGTTGTTGCCTACTTATCAAAACAATTATCTTGCCGGCGAAAACCTGGAGAAACCTTTGGCTAAGCTTTTTTCTCCTGCTAGAATCACCCTTTCTCCCGGATTGGACTATAAGCCCAATACCCATTTCTCTGTATTTTTTGCACCGATTGGTATTAAGATGATTTATGTGGCTGATGATGATATCGCCAACTTGGGCATCCATGGTACACAGTTGAAAGACGAAAATGATCCTTCTAAAGGCTATGAAAATATGTTCTTTCAAGCCGGTGCGAACCTACAAGCCAAATATTTGAATAAGTTCTGGAATGACAAGGTGTCTTATTCCACTACTTTGGATTTGTTCTCTAACTATTTGCACAATCCACAAAATATTGACGTCCTTTGGGGGCATGCTTTGGATTTGGCAATTACCAAGAACTTATCTCTTTCCTTCATGGGCGAGCTATTCTATGACCACGATATTGATGTCAATGTGGACAGAAATGAAGATGGTGTCTATGGTGGAGCCGCTGCCGGTGAATTAGGAAAACGGGCCAGCATGACCGGTGGATACTACTTGAAGTATAACAAAATATTCTAAGTATCTGCTTTCGCAAAATGTAAAAAACAGCCAATTGATTCGTCAGTTGGCTGTTTTTTTATGGTAGTAGCCAAATTTATTTGGCTAGGTAGCAAAGAGCGAAGCGAGTTTGCGCCACGGGCAATTAGAGCTAGCAATTTGCTCTTGGTGCCACAAAATTTTGTTCAAAGCTTTGATATTTGGCCGCATGGGCTTTTCGGGGCGGACTCATTGTTCAATCGTTCAGTCGGCTCTCATAACTAGTTGGTTATCAGTGCTTTCAGTTGAACAGTTGTACAATTGAACAAAATTCCGAATAGAATAAAATATGGTGGTTTTACATCAGAATACTTCTAGGAGTCAACTCAACTTTGGAAAGTTAGTGATAAAAATACCTTTGTTTTCCCAATACTTTGATATATTTGCTTTGCGTGCTGATTTAGTACGTACTAACAAAACGAGAAAATGATTCTTTGGAGTACGAATTCAGGTTACAGAAGGAGTGGAAAGAGTCATCATTCAGGCGCAAGCCAAGGCCAAAGCCAACCAAATATTGAGTGCCGGTTTGACCGATAAGATATTGAAATACAAGGGGATAGATGCCACCATAAAATTATCGGAATCCCCCAATTCCAAAGTAATTGTGATTGGTAGTGGCAAAGATGGTGGATTACCATTAATTTTGGGCGGCGGCTCGTAGGGGCGAACCTTGTGTTCGCCCCCCAAACGTTTTTCGCAAGAAAAAACGTTTGGGCAAAAAAGTTTTTCGCAAGAAAAAAACGTTTAGGTAAAAGTTTTTCGCAAGAAAAACAATCAAAGAAAAAAACAATAAGCCCCGGAAAACATTAAAAAAAAATTAGTCAACCAAGAAAGCCAAGCTTTCGCAAAAAAAATAAGTTCTTATGCCAATCAGAATGGAAAAAGACCCCGAAGATCCGCGGAAAAAACGGGAAAGAGATTATTACGACAATAGGCGTCGCCGTCCCGGTGGAGGCGGAGGCGGTATTGGCGGTTTTCTGCCGATGATTTTAATGATGTTGTTTAGAGGCGGTGGTGGCAAAAAGACCATTATGTTACTCTTGGCTGCCGGAGCAGTCTGGTATTTTTTCTTAGGTGGACAGCAGATGTTGAATGGAGGCGGTGGTGTCGGGCCTAGTGATAACAATACCTCGTATTTTGAAGGAGCCGAATTAGATGAAAAGCATTACGACAAAGCCGAAGTCTATGAACCCTTGGCGGAAGGTTATGGGAATACCTTGCCATCGGCTACTTCTTTGCTGCAATATGCCCCAAAGCGCGGTTTTCAAGGCCGTCAAGGTTCGTGTGTAGGCTGGGCATCTTCTTATGGAGCCCGTACTATTTTGCACGCAAGGGCGACCGGAGCCGATCCCAATAGTGTGGTATTCAGTCCTTCTTTTTTGTACAATCAAATAGCTTTGCAAGGGTGTCAAGGAGCTTATATGGTCAATGCTATGAAGGTCTTGCACCAATATGGAGATTTGCCCTTGCGGGAATTCCCTTACGATGAGCGGACTTGCGCCAATGCGCCCAGTCGTGCTGATTTGCAGCAGGCTTCGCAGTACAGAATTAAGGGCTACAACCGGTTGACAGTCGGAGCCGATCGGTATGATACAGACTTAAAGGCCATCAAGCAGAACTTAGCCCAAGGCGCACCGGTAGTGATTGGTGCGATGGTGGGCGGAAGCTTTATGGAGCAAATGCGTGGGCGAGATGTGTGGATACCGACTAGAAACGACTATAGTATGCGCGGATTTGGCGGACATGCGATGTGTGTGATAGGCTATGACGATAACAAAGCCGGGGGGGCTTTTCAAATAATGAATAGTTGGGGGCCGCAATGGGGAAATAATGGAGTGGCTTGGATTAGATATGATGATTTTGCCCATTTTACGAAAGAAGCTTATGGATTATATCCAATGGGTAAGGCCAAAGACCCGAATTTTGACCCCAATAAATTGGCGGTAGAATTTGGCCTGGTTAATGTCAAGACCAAGGAGTTTATCCCATTGCATCAAAAGCATGGGAAGGTTTTTGCCACGGATCACCCGATTCAGAAGGGGGACAAGTTTAAAATTGCGGTCGCCAACAGCATCGAGTGTTATATATACGTATTTGGGCAGGAGACGGACGGGTCTAGTTATGTGCTATTCCCCTATACCAAAAAGCATTCGCCTTATTGTGGGATTACCGGCACACGTTTATTCCCAAAGGATTATTCCATGAAAGCGGATGATTTGGGTTCTCGAGACCGGATAGCCATCTTGGTGACCAAGGAAGCGATAGACTTTACGGCGGCTAATCAAGCCTTAAATGCCAGTCGTGCCAGTCGGTATTTGGATAAGTTTGAAGCGGTAATTGGGGATGATCAAGCCACCAACGTACGCTATAAATCCGGCAAAACGACCAGCTTGGAATGTGATTTGAATGGTAAAGCCGGGACTTTTGTGATTATTGAGTTGGATAAACGATAGCGGGTAGAGAAAGGTTGAGACGTTCGCCTACGGCTCTCTGGGTTGAGAACTCGTCCTCCGGACATCGAGGTTGAGAGCTTCGCAGGTTGAGACGATGTGGGTTTTTGACTGGGATTTTACTTCATTATTCGACATTCGGATTCTGTATTCGATATTCTGTTCGTTGAGAGAGTTGAATAAGTTGATTCGCTTCGCTAGTTGAAGAAGTTGAGGCGTTCGCCTACGGCTCTCTGGGTTGAGAACTCGTCCTCCGGACATCGAGGTTGAGAGCTTCGCAGGTTGAGACGAATTGGGTTTTTGTTGGGGTTAGTACTTCATTATTCGACATTCGGATTCTGTATTCGATATTCTGTTCGTTGAGAGAGTTGAATAAGTTGATTCGCTGCGCTAGTTGATTCGCTTCGCTAGTTGAGAGATATGGGTTTTGATTTGGATTTTACTTCTGGCTTGGATATTTGGAATTCTGTTTGGTTTTTAGTTGAAGAAGTTGAAGAAGTTGAATCGCTCGCAAGCTTCGCTAGTTGAGGGATATGGGTTTTTGATTTGGATTTTACTTCATTATTTGATATTTGGCAGTTACAAAGGTGTTGTACCTGCGGCGCTCCATCGCTGCCTAGCCGTTAAACCGTTGTACTGCTACACCGTTAATATAATTGATTAACGCTTCATTTAGACAAAAATTAACAGAATTAAGCAAAATTCATCATATTTAAAAAAAACCTAAGAAAGTCTTAACTACTCTTAACATTTACCTGCCTTTTCTTTGCCCTATCAATTGTTAGTCAACTAACACCATCGTTCATACAGGATACAAACATCCTGAAAAAGCAAAGACAAATGAAAAATCTAAGAAATGCATTCATCGCCGCTATCATCTTATTAGCCTTTCAAGCGCAAGCGCAAGCGCAAGTGAAAATCGGCCTAGCCGGCGGGATTAATTCCAGTCAATTTAATATTCCTTTGACCAAGGATTTAGGTGTGTTAAACATCAATCGGGGAACAGGAACAACTGTAGGCGCCTTTGCCACCGTACCGCTTTATGGCGCTTTGAGCGTGCGCACGGAAGCTAATTATATGGTCAGAAACTATGCCGTAAAGATTGATCCTTCACAGTTTGAAAAAACACAAGATATTCCTTTTAATTTGACCGCCAACCTAAAAAGTAAGTACTATGAAATTCCCGTTCTCTTGCAAGTGGATTTGGGACAAGGGCCGGTGGGTGCTTATCTATTGGGAGGAGCCGCCCTTTCCGGTTATTTGAATAGTCAATTGGGTGTGGGCATCTTGGGCACTCAATTAGTGCGTATTCCTATCAATAATATTGGCTTTCGCAAAACAGAATTTAGTGCTATCGGTGGGGCAGGAATGCGTGTTGATATAGGATTTGGAGACTTGATTTTGGAAGGTAGATATCAAGCCGGATTAACGGACTTAGTCACTGTACCGGCACTCCAAGGCGTAAATTTAACCCCTAAAAATAGAAATAATTCCTTCGTGTTCAAAGCAGGAGTGGCCATCCCATTGAGCCGTAAATAACGGTGTAACGGTGTAACGGTGGGCTTACTCCGAAAAGTCAAAAGCAGTAGTTTGTTCTTGAGCCCACAAAATTTTATTTGGTTTTCTCTTTTATTTTAACCCACTAAATCTCCCTAAGAAGGGAGACTTATGGTAAACCAAATAAAATTTTGTTCATTGCTTTAATTTCTGGCGGAGTGGACTTTTCGGAGCAGGTTCACCGTTAAACCGTTACACAGCTATTCCGTTCAAAGCCCCATCGTGGCGATATCTTTGTAAGATAAATAATAGTAGGGATATCAAGCTCCCTAGGAGCGACACCCCGCTGCATTAGGCCATATTAGCCAAATATAATTTTGGGAAGCCAAGAGCAAACCACTACATACGACTTTTCAGAGCAGACTCAACGATTGAACAAAATTCCCAAACAGAATAAAATTTGGCAGTTTCGCATCAGAATACTTTTAGGAGTAAACTCAACGGTGTAACGGTATAACGGGAAGGCAGCCAAAAGAACGTACTCCTTGAACGCCGAAGGCATTGAACGTGCGAAGCACAAATTGAACGCCGAAGGCAGATGAACGTCCGAAGGACAAATTGAACCCCGCAGGCATAAAAAGCCCTACTTCCCTTTCCGGCTAAGAAAATGGAGAATCACCCCCATCAAAATGCCCCCACCCACACTAATCGCTACAAACTTAAGCGAGTTGAACTTATAATCCAATACGCCTTGTAAGTAAACATCGACAGCCACTCCGGCCAAAGCCATTAGCATCCCAAATGGTATCCCCTTTTTTATGATGGAATCTAGCATGTCTTTTTTTTTGGCGAAAGGTAGCCCTATTTCTCTAGGTAAACAAATCAACCTACTTTTTTTGCTGTAATTGGTTGGTTGGGACTTTTATTGGGAAAAAAATTATAGAGGTATTGTTAAAATTGGGACGAATAGTCCACCGCATGCGTTATATAGGTGGAGATGTGGCTTGGGATGTGGGGGATTTGCCCGGGGGCTTTTATTTTTATCGCTTGGAAGGGGATGGGGTTGTTTTGGATGTGGGGCGTGTGGTTGTCAATTAGCGGTGTAGCGGTATAACGGTATAACGGTGTAACGGTATAACGGTGTAACGGTGTAACGGGAAGGCAGCCAAGAGAACGTCCCCTTGAACGCCGAAGGCAATGAACGGTGTAACGGATGGACAATGTCCAAACCACCAAGATTTTTTTAACCACGAAAAACACGAAAAACACGAAAGCCCCTTGAACGTCCGAAGGCAATGAACGGTGTAACGGTGTAACGGTATAACGGTGTAACGGGAAGGCAGCCAAGAGAACGTCCCCTTGAACGCCGAAGGCAATGAACGGTGGAAAGGCTGGACA
>Ga0256832_1001317_pt1 | contig 16696 bp, 17 predicted proteins | sample 134614metaG_FD_190534 | JGI IMG/M metagenome (GOLD analysis project Ga0256832, IMG submission 190534) | Hydrothermal vent microbial communities from Lau Basin, Pacific Ocean - 134-614 | ecosystem: Environmental > Aquatic > Marine > Hydrothermal vents | place: Pacific Ocean: Lau Basin | collected...
GACCATTCGCCGCATGCAGGCCGAAGGCGTGGACACGCTGATCGAAAGCGGTCCCGGCAAGGTGCTGGTGGGGCTCAACAAGCGCATCGAGCGGCGCATGCCGGCCCTGCCGGTGTACGATCCGGACACCCTGGCCGCGGCACTCGAGGCCGTGAAGTAACGCATCCGGTCTTCCCGGCGATGCATTGCAGGGAAGACCATCGCATTTGAACAACGACGGCGGATCATCGACCGCCCGGGGAGGAAAACATGACACTCGAAAACGACATCGCCTTCGTCTCCGGCGCCAGCCGGGGTATCGGCCGGGAGATTGCGCTGGCCCTGGGGGCACAGGGCGCCACCGTGGTGGGCACGGCCACGTCCGACAAGGGGGCCGAGGCCATCGGCACCTATCTGAAAGAGGCCGGCATCCAGGGCATGGGCGTGAGCATGGACGTGACCGACCAGGCCAGCATCGATGCCGCGCTGGAGAAGGTCAGCGGGGAATACGGCGCGCCCACCATCCTGGTCAACAATGCCGGCATTACCCGGGACAATCTGCTGATGCGCATGAAGGACGAGGAGTGGGAAGCCATCATCAACACCAACCTCACTTCCATCTACCGGCTCAGCAAGGCCGTCCTGCGGGGCATGATGAAGGCCCGCCGCGGGCGCATCATCAGCATCGCCTCGGTGGTGGGCGTCTCCGGCAACGCCGGCCAGACCAACTATGCCGCGGCCAAGGCCGGGGTCATCGGGTTCTCCAAGTCGCTGGCCCGGGAAGTGGGCAGCCGCGGCATTACCGTCAACGTGGTGGCGCCCGGTTTCATCGATACCGACATGACCCGGGCCCTGCCGGAAGAGACCCGCAATGCCCTGCTGTCGCAGATTCCGCTGGGCCGGCTGGGGGATGCCGCCGAGATTGCCCATGCCGTGGCCTTCCTGGCCTCGCCCGGCGCCGCCTACATCACCGGCGAGACGATTCACGTCAACGGCGGGATGTACATGGCCTGAGCCTTCCCAGGTTGTTGATTGACAAGGACATTTTGACCGAATGTCGCGCCCGTGCCGAATGTGGCATCCGTGCGGCATTTTCACTACAATAGCGGCCGCAGCGCGCCCTGCAGCGAACCCCGAGGGAGGCGGGCCGCGGCTGAACGATAACCACAAGAGGACATGACAACATGAGCAGTGTTGAAGAACGCGTTGAAAAGATCGTGGTCGAGCAACTGGGCGTGAAGCCCGAGGAAGTTTCCCGCGAGTCTTCCTTCGTCGACGATCTGGGCGCCGATTCCCTGGACACCGTGGAACTGGTAATGGCTCTGGAAGAGGAGTTCGAAACCGAGATTCCCGACGAGGAAGCGGAAAAGATCACCACCGTCCAGCAGGCCATCGATTACATCAAAGCCCACACCTGATCTTCCTGCCGTCACGGTTACCCGGCCGCACCCCACGGAGCCGTGGGTGCGGCCGTTTGCATTTTCGGCACCCAACGCCTGAGATGAAGAGGAAACCCCGTTGAGCAAGCGTCGTGTTGTAGTTACCGGCCTGGGCATGGTCTCGCCGGTTGGACTGGACGTGAAGACGTCCTGGGAAAACATCCTGGCCGGCAAGAGCGGTATCGGCCCCATCGAGCATTTCGATACCACCGGTTTTGCCGTGACCTTCGGGGGTTCCGTGTGGGGCTTCGATGTCTCCACCATTCTCTCGCCCAAGGAAGCGCGCAAGATGGATACCTTCATCCATTACGGTCTGGCGGCGGCGAAGGAAGCCATCGAGGATGCCGGACTCGAGGTGACCGAAGAGAATGCCGAGCGCATCGGCGTGCACATCGGCTCCGGCATCGGCGGCCTGCCCGGCATCGAGAAGGGACACAGCGCCTATCTCAAGGGTGGCCCGCGCAAGATCTCGCCCTTCTTCGTGCCCAGCAACATCATCAACATGATTTCCGGAAACCTTTCCATCATGTACGGCATGAAGGGACCCAACCTGGCCATCGCCACGGCCTGCGCCACGGCCACCCACAGCATCGGCGATGCCGCCCGGCTCATCGAATACGGCGATGCCGACGTGATGATCGCCGGCGGCGCCGAGATGGCCACCAGTCCCTGCGGCCTGGGCGGCTTTGCCGCGGCCAAGGCCCTTTCGACCCGCAACGACGATCCCCAGACGGCCTCCCGGCCCTGGGACGTGGACCGTGACGGTTTCGTGCTGGCCGACGGCGCAGGGGTGCTGGTGCTGGAGGAATACGAATTTGCGAAAAAGCGGGGCGCGCCCATCTATGCCGAACTGATCGGTTTCGGCATGAGTGGCGATGCCTACCACATGACCTCGCCGGCGCCGGGCGGCGAGGGCGCCAGCCGCTGCATGAACATCGCCCTGAAGAATGCGGGTGTCGCACCCGAACAGGTGCAGTACATCAACGCCCACGGCACCTCCACACCGGCCGGCGACAAGGCCGAGGTGATGGCCGTCAAGTCCACCTTCGGCGATCACGCCTACAAGCTGGCCATGAGTTCCACCAAGTCCATGACCGGCCATGCCCTGGGTGCCGCCGGCGGCCTGGAAGCGGTGTTCACGGTCAAGGCCGTTGCCGATCAGGTGGCGCCGCCTACCATCAACATCTTCAATCCGGATCCGGAATGCGATCTCGATTTCGTGCCCTGGGAGGCGCGCGAGATGGCCATCGACGTGGCGCTCTCCAACTCCTTCGGTTTCGGGGGCACCAACGGCACGCTGGTGTTCCGCAAGCCGGACTGATCCCTCAGACATGCTGCCTGGAAGGAACACGGAGGGCACGGAGGCACGGAGAACACGGAGTGGTTCAGTTGTCTGCAGGGGCAGATCAATGCCGATTTTCCGATGCATCATCCGGTACCCTGGCGGGGTGGACGAGGGATTGTCGTCAAGGTGACCGGTCACGTTGCGCAGCGTCCGGGGATTTCCGATCTGCTGGCGCTGCATCATGCCTTCCCGGATGCGTTTCCCGGTCTGCTGCACAGCGCGGTGGGGGATGCCGAACGACCGGAAAGCGCCCGCTATGACATCCTGTTCGCCTTTCCGCGCTCTGTGCTGAGCCTGGACAGCGATGGCGTGCTGCGTCGCGATGGGGAAATCCTGCCCGCAAACGATTTTCTGGCCGAGCTCGATCGACTGCATGGCATGGAAGCCGCGAGGGCGCCGGCGATCGAGGACACGCCCTTTCGGGGCGGCTGGTTCCTGTTTCTGGGCTACGAACTGGCCGGCCAGATCGAGACCCGGTTGAGGCTGCCACGGGGGCGGGACGACTTTCCCGTGGCCGTGGCCCTGCGGATTCCGGCGGCCATCGTCAACGATCACGTCCGGGGTGAGACCCGCCTGCTGGCCGAAGATCCGGCCGAACTGGCCCGGCTCGAAGCCATGCTGGAAACAGAAATGCCCGCCTGGCCGGCACCGGTGACCGTTCGAGTCCGTGAAGACGACCCGCAACGCTATCTCGCGCAGGCGCGCCGGGTGCACGAATATATCGTGGACGGGGACGTGTTCCAGGTGAACCTGTCCCGGGCCTGGCGCGGACCGCGACCGGCGGGACTCGATGCCGCCGAACTCTACCGGCGCCTGTGCCGGAGCAATCCCGCGCCCTACGCGGGCATCGCCCGCCTCCCGGGCGGCACGGTGCTTAGTTCCTCGCCGGAACGGCTGCTGCGCGTACGCAATGGCGTGGCCGAGACCCGGCCCATCGCCGGCACCCGGCCCCGGGGCGGTTCGACCATGGACGACGAAAGGCTCAAAACCGAACTCGTTGCACATCCCAAGGAACGGGCGGAACATATCATGCTCATCGATCTGGAACGCAACGACCTGGGCCGGATCTGCCGGCCGGGCAGCATCGAGGTGAACGAACACATGGCGCTGGAAAGCTATGCCCACGTGCACCATATCGTCTCCAACGTCCGCGGCCGCCTGCGTGCGGATGTCACGCCCGGACAGGCCATCCGGGCAGTGTTTCCGGGCGGGACGATCACCGGTTGCCCCAAGGAACGTTGCATGGCCATCATTGCCGAACTGGAAGGCGAGGCCCGTGGCGCCTATACCGGATCCATGGGTTATCTCAATCACGACGGTGATCTGGATCTGAACATCCTCATTCGCACCATCACGGTTCACGACGACGAGGTCGTCCTGCGGGCCGGCGCCGGTCTGGTGGTCGACTCGGTCCCGGAACGGGAGCTGGAAGAGACGCGCCACAAGGCCCGTGGGCTGCTGAACGCGCTGGAGGCTCCAGCCACATGATGCTGGTGAACGGCCAGCCGGCTGAGACGCTGCCGCTCGACGATCGTGGCCTGGCTTACGGCGATGGTCTGTTCGAGACCCTGGCGGCCTTCGATGGCGCGTGTCCCTGGTTCGAGCGGCATCTGGCGCGCCTGCGCATGGGCTGCGATGTCCTGGGGTTGCCCCATCCCGATGCGGAGGCGTTGCGCGAGGAGACCCGACGGGTCGCCGCAGGTCGGAAACGGGCCGTGATCAAGTGGATCGTGACCGCCGGCTCCGGCGGGCGCGGCTATGCCCGGCCGCAGCCGGTGCAACCGCGACGCATCGTGCAGGCCCATCCCTGGCCCGCGCATCCCCGGGCGTACTGGGACGAGGGGATTGCGCTGCACGTTTGCCGTTTGCGCCTGTCGGCCCAGCCGGCCCTGGCCGGCATCAAGCATCTGAACCGGCTCGAGCAGGTGCTGGCGCGCCAGGAACTGCCGGAAGGCTGTGCCGAAGGGGTGCTGTGCAACGCCGCCGGTGAAGTGGTGGAGGGGATCGCCAGCAACCTGTTCGCGGTGCTGGACGATACCCTGATCACGCCGCCCGTTGGTGACTGCGGCGTCAATGGCCTGATGCGTCGTTGGGTCCTGGAGACAGCCGTCGAGGCTGGCATCGATACCGCCATCGAACCTCTGCGGCCAGACGATCTGGAAAGGGCACGGGAAATCTTCACGACCAACGCACTCATCGGCCTGTGGCCGGTCAGACGAATCGGCGAAACGGACGTGTCGACGGGACCGGTGCAAAAGCGCCTGTTGGCCCGTCTGCTGGAAACCTACCCGGTTATCGATGGCTAAAAGACTGTCCAGACTCCTTCTTTTCGGATTTGTCCTGCTCGGGATCGGCGGGGGCTATCTGCTCTGGCAGGTCGATCGCTGGCTGGACACCCCGCTGGCGCTGGAGGCGCCGCTGACCTATGAACTCGCGCCGGGCAGCAACTTCATCCGCGTGGTCAACGATCTGGCCCGGCAGGGCGTGGTCGACCGTCCGCGCTGGCTGCGCTGGTACGGCCGTCTGAGCGGCCAGGCATCGCGCATCAAGGCCGGGGAATACCTGTTCGAGCCGGGTGTCACCCCGCGGGGTCTGCTGGAGGCCATGGTCCGCGGCCGGGTCCGCCAGCATGCCCTGACCATCATCGAGGGCTGGAACTTCCGGCAACTGATGGCGGCGGTGAATGCCCATCCGGCCCTGCGCCACACCCTGCAGGGGCTGGACGATGCCGCCATCATGGCCCGCATCGGTCATCCCGGCGAGCATCCGGAAGGTCGCTTTTTGCCCGATACCTACCATTTTCCCCGGGGCATGACCGATGCCGACTTCCTGGCCCGGGCCCACGCGGCCATGGATCGGGTACTGGCCGAGGAATGGGCGAACCGGGCGCCGAACCTGCCCCTGAAGACGCCCTACGAGGCCCTGATCCTGGCCTCCATCGTCGAGAAGGAAACAGGCCTGGCCAGCGAACGGTCGGCCATCGCCGGCGTGTTCATTCGCCGGCTCGAGAAGGGCATGCGCCTGCAGACCGATCCCACCGTGATCTACGGCATGGGCGACGCCTACCGCGGCAATATCCGCAAGCAGGACCTGTTGACCGACACGCCCTACAACACCTATCGCCGCGCCGGTCTGCCGCCCACGCCCATCGCCATGCCGGGGCGTGACGCCATCCATGCCACCCTGCATCCGGACGACAGCGACAATCTCTATTTCGTCTCCCGGGGCGACGGCAGCCACCATTTCTCGGCCACGCTCGAGGAACACAACCGCGCCGTGATCAAGTACCAGCTCAAGGGGCGGCGCAAGCCCTTCTCCTCGTATAATCCCGGCTCATGAGCGAGCGAATCCATCCCGGCCGGTTCATCACCGTCGAAGGCAGCGAAGGCGTCGGCAAGAGCAGCAATCTCGATTTCATCGAGTCGCTGTTGCGTGAGGCGGGAAAGGACGTGGTGCGCACCCGCGAGCCGGGCGGCACCGAACTGGGGGAGACCCTGCGCGGGATCCTGCTCGACGCCCGGCAGAAGGCCATTTGCGACGATGCCGAGCTGCTGCTGATGTTCGCCGCCCGCGCCCAGCACCTGGCCGAGGTGATCCGCCCGGCCCTGGCGGCCGGCAAGTGGGTGCTCTGTGATCGCTTCACCGACGCCACCTACGCCTACCAGGGTGGTGGGCGGGGCATTCCCTTCGATCGGATTGCGGTACTGGAGCAGTGGGTGCAGGGCGATCTGCGCCCGGATCTCACCCTGCTGCTGGACATGCCGGTGGAAGCGGGCCTCGCCCGGGCCGGCGCACGCAGCGAACCGGATCGCTTCGAGCAGGAGCAGACAACCTTCTTCGAGCGGGTGCGTCGGGCCTATCTGGAACGGGCGCGGCAGGCGCCGGATCGGTTCCGGATCATCGACGCCAGCCCGCCCCTGCCGGAAGTGCAGGCCCAGATCCGCAAGGCCCTGGAACCGTTTCTCGCCCCATGAACGTCCTGCCCTGGCAAACCGACGCCTTCACGGCACTGCAGCAGCGACGGCAGGCCGGAAACCTGCCCCATGCCCTGCTGCTCACCGGCCCCGAGGGCATCGGCCGGCGCCATTTTGCTGAGGTGCTGGCCGCCTCTCTCCTGTGTCTGTCGCCCTATGCCGACGGCAGCGCCTGCGGAAGCTGTCAGGCCTGTCAGTTGCGCCAGGCCGGCACCCATCCTGATTTGCTGACCCTGTCGCCGGAGGAGTCCAGGGTCATCCGCATCGATCAGATCCGGGGACTGACCGAGCGCCTGGGCCTCAGCCGCCATCATGCCGCCTGGCGTGTGGTGATCATCGAGCCGGCCGAGGCCATGAACGTCGCCGCCGGCAATGCGCTGCTCAAGACCCTGGAGGAGCCACCGCCGGAGACCCTGCTGATCCTGCTGGCCAGCCGGCCCGCCCTGTTGCCGGCGACCATCCGCAGCCGTTGCCAGCGCCTGTCTCTGGCCATGCCGCCACGGGATGCCGCGTTGGCCTGGCTGAGGGAGCAGGGCGTGGAAGCGGCGGAAACGCTGCTGGATCTGGCTGGCGGAGCGCCACTGACGGCCCTGGCGCTGGGTCAGGAAGCGCTGGTGCGGCACGGTAACCTGTTCCGCCAGTGGATCGACCTGGCCGACGGGCGGGCCGATCCCGTGAAACTGGCCGCCGAATGGATCAAGCCCGACGCCGAGCGGCCGATACAGTGGATCCAGGCCTGGGTTGGCGACATGATCCGCCTGCGCCAGGGCGCCCGTGCCCGCCAGGCCGAAACGGAGGGCGCTTTGCAGAAACTGGCGGGCGCGATAGACTTGGTCCGGCTGCATCGATTGCTGGACCAGGTCCAGGAAGCCCGCCGGCTGCTGGGCAGCCAGGTAAACGAACAGACCATCCTGGAGGGGATCCTGATCTACTGGGCCAATCTTCCCCGCCAGGCCAGGACTTGACGCGAGGTACACACGCATGGTCGCACCCGCCGGACGCCAGGGGATCCTGTCCCTCACCATCAAGGACAAGAGCGCCCTCTACGCGGCCTACATGCCGTTCGTGAAGAATGGCGGCCTGTTCATTCCCACCAACAAGAAGTACAAGCTCGGCGACGAGGTGTTCATGCTCCTGACCCTCATGGACGAGAAGGAAAAGCTCCCGGTCGCCGGCAAGATCGTCTGGATTACGCCCACCGGCGCTCAGGGCAACCGCGCCGCCGGCATCGGCGTGCAGTTCTCCGATCAGGACGACGGCCAGGCCCGCACCAAGATCGAAACCTACCTGGCCGGCGCCCTGAAATCGGATCGGCAGACACACACCATGTAAACAGTGGCGAGGGACGAGGGACGAGTGGCGAGGGAAACCGTGGGGAAATCACGGTAGAATAGGGACAATCATTTCCTTACCGGACTTCCGCCATGTTTCTCGTTGATTCCCATTGTCATCTCGATCGGCTCGATCTGGCCAGCTACGACGGCGATCTCGACCGGGCCCTGCAGGCGGCGCGGGACAACGGCGTCGGGCATTTTCTGTGCGTGAGCATCGGCATGGACAACTTTCCCGAGGTGCTGCGCATCGCCCGGGAACACGACGACGTTTCCGCCTCGGTCGGCGTGCATCCCAACGAGCACGAGGGCAAGGATCCGGACGTGGAGACGCTGGTGAAACTGGCCGCGGATCCCGAGGTGGTGGCCATCGGCGAGACCGGGCTCGACTACTTTCGCAGCGAGGGGGATCTGGAATGGCAGCGGGATCGCTTCCGCCGCCATATCGCCGCGGCGAAGCGCACCGGCAAGCCGCTGATCATTCACATGCGCGAGGCCACCGAGGACACCCTGCGCATCCTGCGGGAGGAGGGGGCCGACGAGGTGGGCGGCGTGATGCACTGTTTCGTCGAGGACTGGGACACGGCCAAGGCAGCCATGGATCTCGACTTCCACATCTCCTTCTCCGGCATCGTCACCTTCAACAGCGCCAGGGCGTTGCAGGAAGTGGCCCGCAAGCTGCCCGCCGAGCGCATGCTGGTGGAGACCGACTCGCCCTATCTCGCGCCCGTGCCGAATCGGGGCAAGCCCAACCAGCCGGCCTGGGTGCGCCATGTGGCCGAATTCATCGCCGAACTGCGCAACGCACCGCTGGAGCAGGTCGCCGAGGTGACCACCGAAAACTACTTCCGCCTGTTCGGCGGCAGGCCGGCCCTGCGGAACGTGGCGGGATGAGCAAACGCGAGCCGTCACAGGAGCGCAACTGGCATCTTCTGAGCTTCTACGAGAAGTTCGAGGAACTGGTTGCCATCGCACTGACGACCATCATCGCCGTGATCATCCTCGCGGCCCTGTTCAATCTGGCCTACAACGTGGTGGTCATACTGCTGGAAGGGCTGGTCAACCCGGCCGACAAGTCGGTGTTTCAGGCCATTTTCGGCATGATCATGACCCTGCTCATCGCTCTCGAATTCAAGCACTCCATCCTCAAGGTGGTGGCGCGTCGCGAGAGCATCATCCAGGTCAAGACGGTGATTCTGATCGCCCTGATGGCCGTGGCGCGCAAGTTCATCATTCTCGATATCGGCCATACCTCGGCGGCCACCATCGCCGCGTTGGCCGCCGCCATCCTCGCCCTGGGCGCCGCCTACTGGCTGGTGCGCCTGCGCGACGAACTCGCCACCGACTGAACCCGGCAGCTTGAAATGGGCCTGCCGAGGCCGTATATTCAAAGACCTACCATAATACTCAAGTAATTGGGCCGCCGACATGGCCCAGGTCAACGGAGGTCAATGCCATGACACAAGCTGCCGAGAATCTCACCGAAACCGTGGAAATCCCGCCCCGGGATGGCGACGGGTATCTGCTCGACATGAACCAGTGGACGCCGGAGATCGGTCGGGCAATGGCGGCCGCGGACGGCGTGGAACTCGACGACAGGAAGTGGGAGCAGATCCTGAAAGCCCGCGAGTACTACGAGGAGTATGGCGTGGTGCCGCCGATCCGCAAGTTCGCCAAGTACATCGGCGAGAACCAGAAGGACATGTTCAAGCTGTGGATGACCGGTCCCATGAAGCCGATCACCAAGTATGGTGGTCTGCCCAAGCCGACGGGCTGCGTCTGAGTCCCGTTCCGGAACCGGACCCTTGCCACGGGCCAGCCCTTTCGGCTGGCCCGTGGCATTTGCGCCGATGAAAAGCCGGACACGACTTGAATTCGGTCCGGTGACGCCCCACCCATGGTGAACGTGCGGGGCATCTGTCCCGAAAACGTTCATTCCGACAACAAGGAGAAGAAATCATGGTAATGGCTGTCAGCCAGTTCGAGCGTCTGTTCCGGGAAGCCGCATCCCTGGACATCGACAAGAACGACATCAAGCGGCTCGAGGACTTCATCAACGATCGCCTGCACGATCTGCTGTTGCGCGCGGTGGCCAATGCCAAGGCCAACGGCCGGGACATTATCGCCGTGCAGGACGTGCCGATCACCAAGGGCCTGCAGGAACAGATCCACCTGTTTCGTTCCTACGACGAGGAACTCAACCTCAAGACCATTCTCGACCATCTGTCGAAGCTGCCGACACTGGAGCTGGACTACGACGAATCGGTGCGCGAGAAGCTGCCGGAAATCGTGGGCGGCATCACCGTGGGTCTGGCCAGGGTGTTCCGTGCCGTCTATCCGAAGCTGAAGAATCCGGCAACACAGGAATGGGAGACGGTGGAAGCGGTCTACAAAATCCTCTGGTAAGCCAACTGGGCAGGCGCGGTGCGGCAACGTATAATGCTGCCCGGGTTTCCTGATTCGGGTATGCCATGAGCAAGCGCAAGTACCGCGTCGGCCGCAGTCCCATCCATGGCAAGGGGCTGTTCGCCGCCGCGCCCATCCGTGAAGGCGAGCTGCTCGGCCATCTGAAGACCCGTCCTTCCCACAAGGACGGTCCCCACGTGCTCTGGTGCGACGATGGCAGCGGCCACGAAGTGCTGTGCGATTTCCGCTACATCAACCACGACGCCGAACCCAACGTGGCCTACTATAACGATCTCACCGTGGTGGCCCTGCGCGACATCGAACCGGGTGAAGAACTGACTCACCACTACGGCGACGAGTGGGAAGACGGATAACCCGCTTCGCTTTCGGTACGACGAAGCCGTCTCATCAAGACAGATCAAACACGGTTTTCAAAATCAGTCGGTTGGCAAACACCCTGCAGGTGCGGCGCCCTCGCCGTGAAAAGCAGGGACGAGTGGCGAGGAAAACCTTCGTGTCCGCTTTCGTTCCGTGCACGCTCACAACGACGGGTTTGCCATACGGTCGAAATCGCGGCGAGAGCGTTGCTCCTACGATAAAAGTCGGATCAATCTTTCCGAGAAATTCAAACCTCGCCTGCTGTCTACGCTTCCGGCGGCACGGGCCGGGGTTTGCGCTCGGCCTCGATGGCGACGTAGGTGAGTTCCGCATCGGCCACCTGTTCCACTTCGTGTCGTTGGCGTTCCCTTTCCGCCCATGCGGAAACGTGCACCCGGATCGAGGTGTTGCCGACACGCATGATGTGCGCATGAAAGCTCACCAGATCGCCAACGTACACCGGCTTGAGAAATCGGAACTCGTGCACCGCCACGGTCACCACACGGCCATGTGCGCGCCGGTAGGCCTCGATGCTGCCGGCGATGTCGGTCTGCGCCATGAGCCAGCCGCCGAAGATGTCGCCCGCGGCGTTGGTGTCGGCCGGCATGGCCAGGACGCGAATGGCCGGCTCTCCCGGTGGCGGGCGGTCGGTGGCCATCAGTGGCCCTTGTACAACTGATCGATGACGGCCTCGTATTCGGCGTGCAGCGGCTTGCGCTTGAGTTTCATGGTGGGGGTGATGAAGCCGTCCTCGATGGTCCACGGTTCGAGCCGGGCATGGGCGCGGATCACCCTGGCATAGCCGGGGAAACGGGAGAGCTTGCGGTTGATGCGTTCGAGCAGCGCCTTCTCCACGTGCGGGTGTTCGAGATTGGCCGGATCCGCTTCGAATCCCAGCTCCCCGGCCAGGCGCTGCCAGTGTTCCGTGTCGAGCACCACCAGGGCGCTGAGGAAGGGCTTGCCTTCGCCGACGATCATGACCTGTTCGAACAGGGGATCGGTCGCAATGGCCAGCTCCATGTCGGCCGGTGGAACCTTCTCGCCGGTCGCCAGCACGATGATGTCCTTGAGTCGGCCGGTGATGATGATGTGATCCCCCTCGATGCGGGCCACGTCGCCGGTGTGCAGCCAGCCTTCGGCATCGATGGTCTCGGCCGTGGCCTCGGGCAGGTTCCAGTAACCGAGCATGACCCCGGGGCTGCGCACCAGCAGTTCGTCGTGTTCCCCCAGTTTGACCTCGACGTCGGGCAGCGGCTGGCCGACCGTTTCCGGCCGATTGTCGTCCAGGCGGTTGGTGCAGACCACGGGCGAGAGTTCGGTCATGCCGTAGCCCTGGGAGATGGTGATGCCGAGCCCGATGAAGGTGCGGGCGATTTCCGGGGACAACGGTGCGCCGCCGGACACGGCCAGTCGCAGGCGGCCGCCGAGGCGATCCCGGATCTTTCTTGCCACCATGCGATCGAGCAGCGGCCACAGCAGCAGTTTCGGCGACCACGGGGCACGGCCCTGGCGGTACTGGAACCGGTGCCAGCCAACCTCCACCGCCTTCTCGAACAGCTTGCGCGCCAGGGGCGGTTTCTTCGCCAGCTGATCGTTGATGCGGTTGTACACCCGCTCGAAGATCCGCGGCACGGTGATGAGAATGGTGGGCCGGACGATCTGCAGATCCTCGGCCAGTTGTTCAATGGATCGGGCATAGGCGATCCGCGCGCCCACCACCATGGGCAGATAATAGCCGGCCGTGCGCTCGAACATGTGCGACAGCGGCAGGAAGGACAGGAACACATCATCGGTATAGAAGGTTTCACAGCTGGCCGCGGCGGTGGCGTTCCAGAGAATGTTGTCGTGGGAGAGCATCACCCCCTTGGGATTGCCGGTCGTGCCGGAGGTATAGACGATGGTGGCCAGATCCCCGGGTTCGATCGTCGGTCTTTCCACGTGCCCGGCTTCGTCCGGTAGCCAGTCGGCGAAGGTCTTCAGGCGCATGTCGTGGGTTTCGGACACCGGTTCGATGGAAAGCAGGGTCTGCACGTTGCCGAGGCGGGGATAGATGTCGCTCAATACCTGCCAGTGCAGGGCGTCCTGGAACAGCAGGATGCGGATACCGGCATCCTCGAGGATGTAGCCGATGTTCTCCGGCCGGTCGTTGGTATAGAGCGGCACCACCACCAGTCCCAGCCCCAGCGCCGCCTGTTCGAACACCACCCAGCTCGGGCAGTTGCGCAACAGGATGCCGACCCGATCGCCCTTCTGCAGATTCTCCCGCTGCAGCGCCAGCTGGCAGCGATCCACCCATTCGCCCATTTCCTGCCAGGTGTAGTCGCGCCAGGTTTCCCGGTGGCGATCATAGTGCGTGTAACCCACGACCTGCGGGCTGCGTCGGATCCGTTCCCGGAACAGTCCGTGCAGGGTACGGGCCGTTTCGCGTGGAATGTAATCGGTTCGGTGTTCAGCCATCGTCTTGTGCCTCTGCGCCTGCCTCCGATGCCGTCTCGATCAGCTTACGCCAGCCGGCATCGGGCGTGAAGCGTTCGCCGTGACTGTGGCTCAGGGATTCGAGCAGTGCGTGGAGTTGTCCTGGCCCCCGCTCGCGGATGTACTGGACGGGACCGCCGCGGAAGGGTGCAAAGCCGGTGCCGAAGACGATACCGGCATCGGCCAGATCACCGTCGGCCACCACCTGTTCACGCAGACAGGCCACGACCTCGTTGAGCATGCGCAGGATCAGGCGATCCTGCAGATCGGTCGGCGGTGTGTAGCCTTTCTCCGGCGCCGGTTTCACGGGTCGGCCCTTGCGGAAGACGTAGAACCCTTCTCCGGACTTCTTGCCCAGCCGCCCCTGCTGAACCTTGTCGCGCAGGATGCCGGGTACCTCGCCACCGAAGTGGGCCGTCAGGTTCTCTGCCACCTTCAGGCAGATGTCGAGTCCCACCGTGTCGGCCAGTTCGATGGGGCCCATGGGCATGCCGAAGTCGGTGGCCACCCGGTCGATGATGGCCAGGGGAATACCTTCCTCGACCATCACCACCGCTTCCATGAGATAGGGCATGAGCACGCGGTTGACCAGAAAGCCCGGTGTGCTGGTGACCGGCAGGGGCAGGCGGCGGATGCGCCGTGCGAAGGCGCTGGCCCTTTCGATGGTCTCCGGCGAGGTGTCGGGACCGTGCACGATTTCGACCAGCGGCATCTTCGCCACGGGATTGAAGAAATGCATGCCCACGAGTCGTTCCGCGCGTTCCAGCGCGGGAGTCAGTTCCTGCAGCGGGATGCTGGAGGTATTGGTGGCCAGGATGGCGTCGTCCGGTACGCGTTTTTCGACCTCGGCGAACAGATCCCGCTTGACCTGCGCATCCTCGAAGATGGCCTCGATCACCAGTTCCGCCTTGCGCAGTCCGTGACCGGGCAGATCGGGCATGAGGCGATCGAGGGCCGCAGTGGCGTTGCGGCGCGGCCTGAGCTTCTTGCGGTAGAGATCGAAGGCGCGCCTGACCACGCGTCCGAGCGTTTCGTGTTCCCGATCCTGGATGGAGACCGGAAAGCCCTGCATGGCGCACCAGGCGGCGATGTCGCCGCCCATCACGCCGCCGCCCACCACGTGGACATGCCGGGGTCGGAAATCCTGCTGCTTGCCGAGGGCCTTGAGTTTCTCCTGCAGGCCGAACACCCGCACCAGGTTGCGGGAGGTGCGGCCGGTCATCAGCCGGGCCACGGACGCGGCTTCGGCTTCCAGCATCCGGCGTCGGTCGTCGAAGTGGCGGACCCACAAATCGATCAGGGCCCAGGGGGCCGGATAGTGATCCTTGCGGGCCTTTTTGGCCACCTCGCGCTGCAGCCGTTTCGCCACCCATGGTCGCAGGGGACGGGCATTGAGCAGGCGCAGCCAGAAGGGCAGCGGCTTGCGCTGTGGCGGTCGGGTCACGCAGGCCCGGGCGGCGGTGTGCAGATGCCGTCTGGGCACGGCGTAATCGAGCAGCCGGATGCGCTTCGCGGCCCGCGCCGAGAGGTTGCGGCCGGTGAGCATGAGGTTCATAGCCTGCAGCACGCCGAGCCGTTCGATGCTGCGCACGGTGCCGCCGAAACCGGGATGGATGCCGAGCCGGATCTCGGGCAGGCCCAGCTTGGTGCCCGGATCGTCCTCGGCCACGCGGTAGTCGCAGGCCAGGGCCAGTTCCAGGCCGCCGCCGAGGGCAAAGCCGTGCAGGACGGCGACGGTGGGACAGGGCAGGGCCTCGATGCGATCCATGATCCCCTGGCCGCGGCGGATGGCCTCCAGCGCCTCGTCTTCCGTCTGCAACTGCGTGAATTCCTGCACGTCGGCGCCGGCGATGAAGCCGCCGGGCTTGTCGGAGACGAAGATCACGCCGCGGGGCGGTTTTCGGGTCAGCTCGTCGAGCAGGTCGTCCAGTTCCAGCAGCACCTCGCGGGAGAGGACGTTGGTGTCGCTGTCGGCCTTGTCCAGGTGCAGCCAGGCGATGCCGTCGGCATCGGTCTCCACGTGCCAGTGGCGGTGTTTCCTTGCGGCGTTCATGCGGCGATCCTCTCGACCAGCACGGCGCCGCCCTGGCCGCCGCCGATGCACAGGGTGGCGATGCCGGTGCGGGCCTGGTTTCGTTCCAGCACGTGCAAAAGGTGCAGGGTGATGCGGGCGCCGCTGGCGCCGACCGGGTGGCCGAGACTGATCCCGCCGCCGTCCACGTTGAGTCGTTCTTCATCGATCTCGCCCAGCGCACTCTTGAGGCCCAGTTCGTTGCGGCAGTAGTCCTCGTCGGCAAAGGCGCGCAGGCAGGCCAGCACCTGGGCGGCGAAGGCCTCGTTGATCTCCCAGTAGTCGATGTCCTCCAGTTTCAGCCGGTTGCGCTGCAGGATGGGCGCGCTGGCATGCACCGGTCCCAGCCCCATCTGGGCCGGATCCAGGCCGGCCCATTCCACGTCCCGGATCTGGCCGAGCACCGGCAGATCGTACTGATCGATGGCCTTTTCCGAAGCGAGGATCAGCAGCGCGGCACCGTCGCTGATCTGGGCGCTGTTGCCGGCGGTGACGTTGCCGAAGGGCTTGTCGAACACCGGCCGCAGTTTCGCCAGCTTTTCGAGGGTGGTGTCGGCGCGCAGGCCATCGTCGTGCAGATAGACCTTGCCACGGGTGTCGTAGAGGGGCTCGATTTCCGGCAGCCAGCCCTTGTCGATGGCCCGCGCCAGCCGTTCGTGGCTGCGCAGGGCGTAGCGATCCATCGCCTCCCGGCTGATGCCGAAGCGCCAGGCCAGGTTCTCGGCGGTCTGGCCCATGCTCAGGCCGACCACCGGATCGGTCAGGCCCCGCAGCAGGCCGATGATGGGCTTGAAATGGGCCGGTCGCAGTTGCGCCAGTGTCGCCAGACGATCCGGCAAGGTGCGGGCGGTCGTCCAGGCACCCAGCCAGGCGGCCATCGCCTCGCTGAACAGGACGGGGGCATGGCTCATGGCTTCCACCCCGCCGGCCAGCACCAGCTCCGAGCGGCCGGAGGCGATGTTGCGGGCGGCGCTGTCGAGCGCCTGCATGCCCGAGGCGCAGTTGCGTTGCACGGTCCAGGCCGGGACCCGTTTGCCGCAGCCCAGGCGCAGGGCGGCCACCCGGCCGATGTTGACCTCGTCCGGCCCCGGCATTACGCAACCGAGGATCACCTCGTCGAAGGCGTCGGGTTCGAAGGGCTGACGGGCCAGCAGCGGCCGGCCGCAGCCGACCACCAGATCGGCGGCGTGGAAGGGCCCGGGCCGGTTGCGGGCCTTGAGCTGGGGGGTGCGACTGCCGTCGACGATGAACACCGGCCGGCGGCGGGCGGTGCTGCGACGGGTGGTCTTCTTCTTGTT
>Ga0256832_1001318_pt1 | contig 16690 bp, 12 predicted proteins | sample 134614metaG_FD_190534 | JGI IMG/M metagenome (GOLD analysis project Ga0256832, IMG submission 190534) | Hydrothermal vent microbial communities from Lau Basin, Pacific Ocean - 134-614 | ecosystem: Environmental > Aquatic > Marine > Hydrothermal vents | place: Pacific Ocean: Lau Basin | collected...
GAATGGAGATGGGCTAAACGATGTATTAGAATTCAAGGGAGCAAAGAAGTTTGGGCAAAACTCACTAACAGTTTATAACCGTTGGGGAGATAAGGTTTATTCAAAAGTCAATTATCAATCTGACGAAGAACGCTTTGACGGCACCAAAAACGGAAAACCATTGCCGGCAGGTAATTACTATTATGTATTATCTTTCCAAACGGGGGAAATAAAACAGGCTTTAACCATTGTACGATAGGGAATGAACCGAATAATTTGTTTAGGTGATAAGAATTGATTATGCAAAAAATAATATATACACTTGTGTTGTTTTTGGGTTTTATGGGGCTGTATGGTCAGCAACTTCCGTTGAGGACATCTTTTACCGCCAATAGCTTCATTTGGAATCCGGCAATGACTGCCCCCGAATCATATTGGGAAATGAACGTGACCCATCGCAGGGAATGGACGGGTTTTGAGGATGCTCCTACAACAACTTTAGCTGCGGTTCAATATCCGGTATGGAAGCATCACCTGTCGGTTGGGGGATACTTTATGAATGATAAAATTAATCCCATTGTAGTCAACTCTTTGGGGGGTACATTTGCCTATAAACTGGAGTTGGGCCGGCAGCGGAATATTCTTTCCCTGGGTATTCTCGCGGTAATAAACCACTTCTTTGTAGATGGAAATGACATTCAGGTGCTGGATGATGGCGATACCGCCATCCCGGCAGCAGAAAACACAGCGTTTGCGCCAAATGTTGGTTTTGGGATTTATTATACTACCAATCCAATCGCTTATCAGCGTAAGAATTTATTTTTCTTTGGGGTTGCAGCCAATCAGTTGATTCCCTCTTCCCTTACTTTTGATAATGAGAATTTAACGGGAAGCACAGCCGATTTAAAGCGTTCCATCCATGGTAACGCCATGATTGGCGGGCGTATTTACGGGAAAAATTTCATTTTTGAACCGTCCTTATGGGTGAATTATAGTGCTGCTAACCTGTTTAATGTCCACCTTAATGCTAAGATGGAAAAAAGCGGGGGCTTTTGGGTTGCTTTTGATCTTGCAAGTAATCAAACGTTGGCGTTTCAAATAGGTACAGTTTACAACAAAGGTTTAATAAAAGATGGAGCTATACGAATGGGCATACAGGCTGCGTTAAACTTGGGTAGTCTCGCAAGTGTTACCGGGTTGGGATATGAATTTTATCTTGGCTACCGGCTGAAATGACAAAAAATGACAGTATGTTTATACGTATTTTACCCCTGTTTCTCCTTGGAGGAGTATTTATTTCCACCCATTTGCAAGCCCAACCGGAGGGTATCATCTATGATAATTATGTTTATGATGAGCACATCAAATCGGTGCAATTAACACCTTTGGATACAGATAATCCCGTTCCTTTAATCGAGTTGGATACCCGGGAGGCATTACTGTTGTCGTTTGATGAGTTGGAGGGCGAAGGTGATCGGTACAACTACACCGTTATTCTTTGTAATCAGGATTGGACAAAATCCGATTTAGACCCGATGGAGTACATGGGAGGATTTACAGACGATACTATTGATGATTATGAATACTCCGACCGGACTGTCATAGATTATGTGCACTATGAACTGGAACTACCAAATGAGGATGTAAACTGGACGAAGTCCGGCAACTACCTTTTGGTCGTGTATGATGATGACGACAATTTATTGCTAACGAAAAGATTCATGGTTGTCAGTCCCGTGTTAATAGCGGGAGTGCGAGATTCTAAACCTACCAACGCTGCAAAAATCAGAACGTATCAAGAGTTTGATTTTGAGGTGAACAATGAAATATCCCAGCTCAAAAATCCACAAAAATTTCTTACAGCTTCGGTATTACAAAATGGACGATGGGATAATGCTTTAACGGGAATTCCACCAGCTTATGTGCTTGGCGATCGCATCGTTTTTGATTATCAGGATCAAATTACCTTTAGAGCAGGCAAGGAATTCCGACTTTTTGATACTCGGAGTCTTCGCTTTCCGGGAACGGGAGTTGAGGAAGTGCTATTTCCGGAAGGGAAACCTTATGAAGCAATTCTATTTCCCGATTTTATCCGGAACGATCAATCTTATTTGCAGCAGGTGGATTTTAATGGAGAATACTTTATTATTAATGATGATAGCCCCAACTCCAATGCCGGCGTTGCTGCTGAATATACCAATGTCTTTTTTACACTAAAAACGGGTACACCTTTTTATGGCGATGATGTTTATGTTCTGGGAGCATTCAACGATTGGCGATGTGATAGAGCGAGTAAAATGATTTACAACGACGTAGTAAATGGGTACGTTGCTAAGATATTGTTAAAGCAGGGCGTTTATGACTACGCTTATGCCACATTGCCGTCTGATGAAAAAAAGACCATCAATCGCGATGATATTTTTAAAAAAATAGAAGGAGATTCCTACCAGACGGAAAATAGTTATTTATTCCTGTTTTACTACCGACCGCTTGGTGCGAGGTATGATGATTTGATAGGGTATCGGTTTTATCCCGATGTTAAGCGTTAATAGATGAAAAAAGCAATCAGCAAAAGTGATCGAGCCATCAAAGGGCGTATTCGGCTTGCAGGGTCCAAAAGTATCAGTAATCGGGTTTTATTAATCAGAGCGTTGTGTGAGAAGTCCTTTGATATTCACCACCTCGCCAATGCCAAAGATACTGAGTTACTCCACGAGTTATTGCAGGGGGCGGGCACTATTTACGATGCAGGACCTGCAGGTACGACCTATCGTTTTTTAACGGCTTATTTGTCCTTGCAGGAGGGAACGCAAATTCTGACGGGCTCCGAAAGAATGAAGCAGCGCCCTATCGGAATTCTTGTGGATGCCCTGCGCCATGTTGGTGCGGAAATTGAGTATCTGGAAAAGGAGGGGTTTCCGCCATTGCGGATTAAATCCGGAAATAAGATTGCTATCAATAAACCATTAACCATTGATGCCGGAGTGAGTAGCCAGTATATTTCCGCTCTGTTGCTGATTGCACCAAGTCTGCCTAATGGGCTGACTTTAGATCTCGATGGCGATGTAGTTTCCGTCCCGTACATCCAAATGACCCTCAATATTATGGAATATTTTGGCATTGAATACACCTGGGATAAAAATCGTATTGTGATACCTTCACAGGTTTACAAAGAAAGGGATTTTACGGTGGAAGCAGACTGGTCGGCAGCCTCTTACTATTACGAGATGGTTGCTCTTGCCTCCGAGGCAGATTTATACCTGGACGGGTTGCAAAAGGAGAGCTTGCAGGGAGATGCTGCAATTGTCCAAATTATGGAACACTTTGGCGTCAAAACAACTTTCACAGGTACAGGCATCCACCTGACAAAAGTAGCACCAAACCGCAATATTCTTCAATACGATTTTGTCAATTGCCCCGATTTAGCACAAACGGTTGTTGTTACCTGTGCTGCCACCGATACCAAGTGCAAGTTCACGGGTTTAAAAACACTCAGAATCAAAGAAACTGACCGAATCGCTGCTTTAAACGCGGAATTGAAAAAGGTAGGCAGTTCTTTTGAGCCTTGTTTTGAAAAAGACTGTTTCGCTGTCCAATACAGAGCGGAATGGTCTGACACTCCTGTGTTTTCCACCTATGAAGACCATCGGATGGCGATGGCTTTTGCACCCCTTGCATTATTGGGAAGGATTGAGGTTGAGGACTGGGATGTGGTCGGGAAGTCTTACCCCGAATTTTGGAATGACTTAAAAAAAATTGGTTTCCATGTAGCGTAGTGGCAGCTATGTGGTATTTTTAGGGACTTTTGTCGAATAATTAACAAGTATTTGCCCTGAAAGTGGATTTTTCAAAGATAAGGTTTTAATTTTGGTGGGTTATGGTCATAGATATTATATGTTTTTTGTTCGCAGCCTATGGTTTTTATTTGGGTTATACCAAGGGGATAATCAAGACGGTTTTCACAATAATCGCTATTTTTTTTGGTTTGATAGCGGCATTCAAATTTGGGCCGATGGTGACATCCTTTTTGGAAAGCCTTTTGAATTATAGCAATGGCTTGATGTTTTTGGTTGGAATGTTAGTCTCATTCGGGCTGTCAATGTTGGTGATTAAGATGTTAGCAAGTGGTTTTGAAGGGCTATTGAAATCAGCGAATATTAATATTCTGAATAAAGCATTGGGTGGTGCAGTAATGAGCGGACTGCTCGTGTCCGTCTTTAGTGTTCTAGTGCTATTTGGTGATAAATCCCACGTTATTGATGATGATACTAAATACGAATCAAAGACTTATTCTTTCCTGGAAGCGATGCCCGATATGATGTTAGACGGGGGTAAAAAGTTAAAACCCTTTTTCTCTGAATTTTGGGACTACTCCGTAGATTTTATGGATAAATTGGAAAAGGGCAGCAAGAAGAATTTTGAAAAAACAGACAAAAATGTCCTCTACGACTACGACGACAATGGCAACCGAACGAGGAGAAACTAAGGTATTCGCTTCCTTCACAAAAAGTAGGGACACGTTTTTTTGGTAATTCTCTCCAGTTTTATATCTTCGTTCAAAAAAAACTATGAATCCGTTTATCATTCATCAAGATGAAACCAAAAGCAAAGAGTTCTACACAGAAGAAAAATGTTATATTTCTGAACTATCAAATGGAAACGGCGATGCTGAAATGTCTATCGCTCGTGCAAGGGTGGAGCCGGGTGTGACTACTGCCTGGCATAGGTTAAAAACTACAACTGAGCGTTATCATATTATAAGTGGGAAAGGAAGGGTAGAAGTGGGCAGTTTGCCTCCTGAGGAAGTCTCTTCAGGTGATACTGTGTTCATCCCTCCTATGTGCGCGCAACGCATCACCAATATCGGAGAGGATGATTTGATTTTCCTCGCTATTTGTACGCCACCTTTTTCAGAAGAGGATTACGAAGACATGGAAGGGGCAGGTTCTGAGCAACTCGTCAAAATAAGTCTCAAGGAACTCGAGGAGGCATTCTTCTATCTCGATTCAATGTCAAGTGCCTACATTGAGGCAGACGTAGTGATTGATAAAAAAACAGGGGAATTTCTTTATTCTCCGAACGAAGAAGATGCAGACTCTCCGGAGTCCCTTGAATTTGATGAGTGGTCTGAAATGCACTCAGGTGACAACTATGTATCTCTACCCGACAAATGGCAATTGGATTTAGGAAAGAGGCTCGTTTTCGACTTTGTCAAAAAGGCAATTCCGGAACACTGGGATCGGGTCTCAAATATTTTCAATAAGAGAGGTGCTTACCGCCGGTACAAAGCGTTTTTGGACGATATTGACAAATTGGAGGAGTGGTACGAATTCGAGGTGCATACAAGGAAACGTGCCTTGCAAAACTGGGCAAAGGAGAACGGCTTTTTCGCTGTGTGAATTTTTTCGGTAAAAAATTATCGCCTTTAACAAAATTATATTATCATTACGGCTTCATTTCATTCACAATAAAAAATTTAACAATGAAAAAATTTAATTTAATTACAGTAATGATTGTACTTTTTGCAGTTGGATTCTTGGCGACTTCCTGTGGTGGCGGTGAGGCAAAGACCGATGGGCAGGAGCCGGCTGCTACAGAGCAAACTGATGCTAAAAGCGAACAGACCGAAGCAAAGAGTGAAACTACTGAAGCAACCGAAAAAGATGGTGAAGCAAAAGGTGAAGAAGGTGTTGATAAGTCCGGTAAGGAATATACCTCTGCTTATGTTTGTCCAATGCACTGCGAAGGTAGCGGCAGCGCCGAGCCTGGCAAATGTCCTAAGTGTGGAATGGATTATGTGAAAAATGAGGATGCCATGGGTGATGGCCACGAGGAGCATAATCATTAATAACTAACGTTAAGTAGTTACAAACTAACAATAATACTACTCCATCGTCAGGTGGAGTAGTGTTATGCGCTGAATGTCCGTCTGATGACATCTATGTATTCGGTACTAATAGTAGCAAAAGTTATTTTCAACTGCTGCTTTCCCTTTTTTGTTTCCATACGCTCTATCTTTACTGGGCTGCCCGAAATGACCCAGGGTAAATCTAAAAGCTGCTTTTTCAGTTCTGCTTTTTTTTCTTCTACTATTCCTTTATCCTGTATGGGAATCAGGATACTTCCCGTTTTTAACCGTTTGGCTGAACCGGGTTTCGTCACTACCCGGGAAGTGATATGACTATAGGGAATTTGAATGATTTCTCCATTTTTTGTGCTCAGCTTCAGCCCGATATCATCCATTTTTTTGACCACACCGCTATATTTCCTGACCTTTAGTCTTTGTCCTGTCATATCCCCGTTTAGGAATCTAAAAATAGTCCCCTGCACAAAATTTCGGATAACCCCCCACCCTAAAGCAAGCAACACTCCAACGACCAATAAAGAGACCACCGGGTTGATTTTTGCCAGTCGGTAGATGGTATTGGTGAAGAATAAAATCCAGGCGACATTCCTCAACAAAGGGTTGTAGAACTTGATAAAGTCATGAAGGCGTTCTCTGCGAATGATTTTCAATAAAATGTGCTGAATAAAGCCAAAGAATGCAAATATCCAAAATGCGCGAATGGCGAGGAGTATTATTAGACTCATTGGAATGATGGCAAAGTTATCCATGGTTTATCTTTTGAAGCAAAAATTTACAAATCCAATCCTTGAACAAATACATCTGACAAATCAATCTCAAAACCGGGAAATATACCAACGGGAACCTTTTCTCCTTTGACAAAAGGCGTTTTTCTCAATAATTGGTATTCGCCGGATTCGTCAAGCCGGTAAGGCAGAACGGTACCTTCCGTGGGGTGCACCACCCAGTATTCGCGCACGCCAACCTCCTGATAGATTTGGAACTTATCGGTCAAGTCCTTCTTGGAGGTGCTGTCGGACAATATCTCAATAATCCAGTCAGGTGCCCCCTTGCACCCTCGTTGATCGAGCTTGGAAAGGTCACAGATAATAGCTAAATCCGGTTGTACAACGGTATCCTCCCGCCCCTGCCGTTTGAGGCGGACATCGAAAGGAGCAGCAAATGCTCTACATTTTTTTTCTCTTAAATACTCCACTATTTGAAAATGCAACTCCGTCGAGACCCACTGGTGTGGCATATTGGGAGCAGGTGCCATTCTGACGATTTTGCCCCGTATCAATTCGACCATTTCGTCAAATCTCCAAGTCAAATAATCGGCATAGGTATATCGCTTATTCGGATTCAATTGTTTTATATCTGTTACCATTGTCTGCTTTTGTATAATTGCCATATTTACTATTGTTTTCTGATAAAACCATGCCATCACCTCCCTACAAAGGTACTAAAATTATCTCATAATTGCAATCACACCAATTCATTTCGCCTTAGGTATTTGATGAGGTAAGGTAATGCGTAAGGATTTACTTTTATCAATTTACTGGAAGTCTCCACTAACAACCCGACACGCAGCAGACTTTGCAGGATGGTAGCTGTTTTTTCTTCGGGTTGGGGGAAAATACTGCAAAGCCTTCTATAGGTCATTTGTTTATGTAATAATATCTGGATTAGCATGATTTCCCATTCCGGCGACAAGACAGGGGGTATTTCGTGCTGTTCTATTTTTCCTAAAATCAGGGTGTTTTCTTCCACTGCCTTGATATTGCCGAGCCAGTTATACAATGCAGCACCGATATTGCCATCTGCGGCAGCGGTTAGCTTTTTGAAGAGTTTGTTTTGTTCCCGGAGCGATAAAGCCCTTTCCTGTTTTCCATTCCACATGTACTTCATTCCTCCGCTATGATGCCTTTTTAAAATGATACTTTTTATTTCCTGAATGGGCAAGGGATTAATCATAATGGTATCTAAGAGCAATGCGTCCAAATCAGTATATTGGCGAATATGTTGATAGAAGTAAACATTACAACTCAGCATAAAGAGGATTCTATGACCAAATTTTGAAATCAACTCAGCAATGTAAAAGATGTAATCGGAGCCACCGGGGCGCCTGGTCCACCACAACTCCAAATCCTCAAAAACGATAACACTTCCGTTTGGGAGTTTGTGAAGAATTTCCTCCGTATCGAGATGTAACCCAGTTGAAAAAACAAGCGCCTCATGGATCACTGTATCTGCTTTGCGGCGATATCTGGATGGAGGTTTTAGGTAGATAACTTTTTTGTCGATAAGGCTGTTGTTGACATTGTCAATCAAGTAGGTCATTCCCGATAGTGGCTCACCGATGAACAAGATGGCACCATTGTTACCCCGGGTAAACCGCTTGATTGCTTTTCTCGCGGCGTTTAATTCCGTTGTTCGGTTAGGAAGAGGGGTTGAGGGAGCATTGTGCTTACCTGTAAAAAGCTGCTTGTAAAAGAAGGGGATACCTTTGCTATTATCTGGAGACAGTGTGATATTATCTACGAAGTTTGCCAGCCTGGAATGTGGGTTTTGAAGTTTTTTGGTTCGATACTGATGGTCGGAAATAGTCCACAAATCCCGGGTTTTTATAACGAGTTTATCCAGTTGATTGTTGGTTCGTTCCCACACTTGGCTAATATAATCAAGGTAGCGGTGTACTCCTTTGCGGGCATACTCCTTTCGGATAATACCGTGGGTTTGGAAGGCTCTGTCGATGATTATTTCATCTGTCAATAGTTTTTCAAACAAACGGATGGTGGTATCGAGTTGTTGTTCGATTTTTTTGCCAATACTTTTTAGTTGTTCCTTGCTTTCTACAAATTGGGTGTTGACCTTTTCTCTAACTTCTTCCAATAAGGCTAATTTGTCTGACTGACTGGAGGATTGGCTGTATTTTAATAGGCGGAGTGCATTTTCAAGTTTTAATAGCTCTGATTTAATACTGTTAAAATCAATCTGAAGGCTGGTTTTTAGCCCGATAATGATTTCGTTGTCTATTAATGATTCTGTTACTTTTTTGACGTCGATTTCCTCGGGGGTTACTTCCATTGGTTGCGAAACAAATAGATTTAGCTGGCTAGGGGGAATGACTTTAGTCTCATGGCAAGTCTGTTTGATGTAGTTGTCGATTTTTTTCCGCAACTCCTTAAACGAATCTTCGATGTTAAAAAGCGCTCCCAATTCGATTAGTTGCTGCTCAAAGCGCTCCGTTTTTTTGGGGGTTAATTGTGCTATTTGTTTTGTTATATCTTTCACTAAACGGATGCATTGACGAAGCATTTTTTGTGGCAACTCTCGTTTGATTCCAGCGATTTCCGGCAAAATTTTATTTTTCAGCTTATGTAATTTAAAGTTAAGCAAGAGCTGATTGTGAAGGAGTATTGTGTTTTGCTCCCATTGCCCGGGATAATGGTACAGGTTTGATTTGGCTTCTTTGGCTTTGCGGGTATTTTCTTTATTGTTTGCGAGTACTTCCAGTCGTTGATTATTTAGCTTATCGACTTTTTTGAGTACGGTGTTGCAAAATTTCCTTCCCAATTCATTTAGGTCATGTACAAATTGTTTTTCCTCCTGTTGAATTGCTTCTCCAATTTTTTGGAGGAGTAGCTCTACTGATTTTTTTTCTTTGGTGTCAATCCATTTTTTTATAATGAGGTGAAAAAGTAAGGTACTCTTCCCAAAGTTAAAAAAGGTTTGCTCAAAACTAACTAAAAAGTCATTTCGGAAGAGTTGTTGGACGTTTTTTTTGAGATGAATGGTGGATTGTTTCTTACCGGGAATTCTTTTTATCATCTTTTTGAAACGGGCGATATCCTGCGTGTCTCCAAATCGAGGAGAGAGGTCTTGCTCTGAGTAGAGCCGAACAATTTTAGAAGGCATCTTTTCGATATGTGCCTCTGCCTCTGCGAACATTTCATTCAATACTCTTTCCATCTCTTGTGAAATGCTACTTAGTCGATTGTTTTTTACATCATCCACCAGGGTTATGACTTTGTCATAAAAATCGGCTTCGTCAATGGCTTCCTTTTTTAGAAGCAACAGGCAGGTTGTAATAACATCGGCGTATTTGGCGTAAATTTTTTCGCCCAGTTTTTGGTTTAATTCGGCTAACTGGGCATCCAATTGGTGAATGGGCTTGTCTATTGCCTCAAATTTACTGCTGCCAAGCACAATGCCGGAAGTAGTGGTTGGCTCAAATTGGGTGCCAGATATTTGACCTGCATACTCTTTTTCCAGCTCGGTATTAAAGGAGGTTTCTTCATAGAAATCAGAGGATGCCTTGACGATAAGAGTCGTCCCTAGCACATCGAGCAACTCATTGGTCTTTTCGACGAAATTCTTTGCCTTCTTTTTGCCCAAGTCGGGCAGGTCGATAATAATTAAGTCCGCCTCGTTGGAGTTGGCTTTTACCACCTCGTAAAACGCTTCCTTTTTACCCGCTTTACCAACTACTTTTATTTCGACATTTTTGCGCAGGGTTGCCACCCGTTTGCGCATTTCTCTTTCGAGTACGGAAGCGTCATTGTTTTGTACATCGTAGTATAAAAACCGGATTTGTGCTCCTGCCCAGTCGGGGGATGCGTGTATCAACTTGACCAGTTGTACGGTAAAATAACTGATTTGACTCAAGTCTCGCCACCAAATATCAATCTGTTGTTTTTCACCAAAGCCACGCTTCTTATCATAGTCCAAAAACAGAATATTGTAATCCAACTGATGCAAGATATTAATCATGGTAGAAAAACGAATCGGATCTTTGGTGTTTCTCGCCCACCCCATTAATATCGTATTGGGCTCCACCCCGGAAAAACCATAGGTTCCGGCAATGGTTTCGATGCCGTCATATATATCCCGGCAGGTTTTCTGACGATAAAAAATACCATCATTAGCCGTTTCGTTATTCAGAATGGATTGTTTTTGTTTCGGAAAAAGTACTTTGGCATTCTTATCTTCGATTAGGTCGAAATTGGAAATCATTCCATTCCTCCCTGCTATGGCTGTACTAAACTCTAACAAGTGAGGTCTTGCTCGTGTCCCTCCACTAAAAAGCAGGATATTGGGTTCCCAATTACGCTTGTGAACACCGCCCTTATTTAAATTTTTCAGGCCAAATTTGACAATTGAGCTCCATACGTTTTGCCATACATCTCCCGTGCCGAGTTCCAATTGTTTTCGCGTGAGCCAAAGAAAAATAAATAAGATAATGATGACGGAGGCAATGGTTGCCGCAATATTGAGTTGTATCATCAATAATAGGGTGACAATCGCTCCAACCAGCGGAATAAAAATATTTATCTTAAATGCAGGTTGGAAGTCAGGACTAGCCCATTGTTCTAAAAAAGCGGACAAGTTGATAAACATATATGCGGCTAAATAAAACATGGCAACTACCTCTGCGATAACATCTAATTCTCCAATTAAAATACCGGCTTCCGCCAGGATGAAAGTAAGAATTAATGCATTTCGGGGCTCATTATCTCTCCCTATGCCCTTGGCGAAAATCTTTGGCGTGATTCCATCGAGCGACATTGCCTGTAGGATACGGGGTGCACCTAAAATACCTCCAAGTGCCGATGATAAAGTAGCGCCCCAAATGCCTGCTATTACCAATTGAGGTACCCAACTGAATTCGACGAGTGCATTGTTGTTTTTTTGTAATTCGGCCATTGGTATGTGGTAAAAAATAAATAATGCCAAGCCGATATAAACAGCAAAACCCGTAGCGACAGCGAGCATGGTTCCCCAGGGGATTGATTTCTTCGGGTCGCGTAGGTCGCCTGACATAGCCACTCCGGCAGTAAACCCCGTCACAGCCGGGAAAAAAATTCCGAAAAGGGTAGAAAAATTTTCTTGACCAATACTTACCTCTGCAAAATCAAATCCCTTTCCAGCCGTTGTTCCGAAGAGAATCGAAATAAGAGATAGTACAATGGCGCCAAGAATGAAAAATTGTGTCTTAATGGCAATGCTAGTACTGATAAATGCGATAGTCACAATCATCAATAAGGCTAATGAGCCTACGACTCTAAGGTGGTTGGTTGTGATTTCTTCTATCCCGAGGTAATCTTTCATAGCCAACAAGGCGCTTTCCCCAAAACCAATTAGATATAGGGCTATGCTTAATGCTGTCGCCACAAAGAGCGTCACCCCTATCGCACCACCAATGGGGAATCCAAGGCTACGGGAAAGCATATAATAAATTCCGCCTCCCCTGATTTTTTTGTCTGTTGCAATGGATGAAACACTTAGTCCCGTCGTTACAGATACGACGTGTGCCATCAAGATAATAAGAATAATCGTTGTGAGCGAGCCTGCATTTCCAACCACCCATCCGAGGCGCATATACATGATGACTCCGAGGATTGTTAGAATGGACGGTGTGTAAACACCAGCAAAAGTTCCAAACTTTCCTGATTTTGGCATTAGTTGAGATTTCTGTTAAAAATGCTAAAATAGGAATAAAAAGAGACTTGAAGGAAAAAGAGCACGTAATTTATGGTCCTACTACCTTAAATGTATAACTATAGTGACAAGCAGCGCAGTTTTTGGCTATTGCACTCAATTGAGATAACAGATATTTTGGGTCGCGATGCTCCTTTGCTGCCTGCGCTAAAACATCAAAACGATCCTGAGTGTCAAAACCGAGCGATTTGAATCGAAGCGGAACTTTTCCTACCAGTCCGGCGGGGGCGTTGTCGCGGATGAACTTCCCCGACCGTCTTGCGGCGGAAGCGACTTCTTCATAATTTTCCTTGGCAATCCCGTCTGCCACTTCCTGAAAACTGGAGAGGAAGCCTCTCATTTTTTCGCGGATATAATTGACTTCATCCTGATTGACTTTCACTGCCACTCTACCGTCATAATGTTTTTGCACATCACCGACGACAATAAATTTAAACACCAAACCTACGGTAGTCAAAAAAAAGAATACCGTTAAAAACGCTAATTTCTTCATTACAAAAGGGGGATTAAAATCTAAAAAAAAATCATAACTATAACGCAGAGAAATAGAATTAATCAACGCCTCGCCACAATTATTACAACAAAGATAATGGTTTTTGGGTCAATAAGTCAATTAATATTCTTTTATTCAGCCTTAATTATCCTGTAAACAGTCGCAGCCTTACCATTATTTACAACCAAAAAGTAAACACCTGAAGGTGCTTTCGACATATCAATTTGACCTGTTCTGTTGATTTCTTGTTCTTCTAGCACTTTGGCCTGATTGTTAAAAATCCGGACTCGTAGTGGCGTGCTTGGGCTCGAAATATACAAGGTGTTTTTTACAGGATTAGGAAAAATATCAACCGACATTTTCTCCGCTTCACTCGTTGCTGTCATCAGCATGATAACTGCCGAGAATGCATTTCCACAATATGGATTCTGGGCGTTTAACGTGACCTCATAAGCACCTGGCGTTGCGTATTCATGTGTTGGGTTTTCTTCCGTTGAATGATTGTTGTCTCCAAAATTCCAATTATAATAATTCGCATTTTGGGAGGTGTTTTGGAAGCTGACAATTGTCGGGCTCAGAATGTCGTAGGTAAATGATGCAGAGGGACTACTCTTTACGACGACTGCCATTTCATTGTGAATCTCACTCATTCCTAAACTGCCGGCTACATTCAGCGTTACCGCATAAATACCCGGGGTCTCATACTGCACAACAGGGTTTTCATCGGTTGATGTCGTCGGTGTTCCTCCGGGAAATGACCATAGAATATTCGAATAAACCCCCGTGGACTCATTGTGAAAAGTCACTTCTAGTGGAGCACAGCCACCGGCCTGGGAGGTCGAAAAGTCGGCTGTCGGAGCAACGCCCAATTCAATGGTTTGCATATAAGTACTTACCCCACAATCATTAGTCACCGAAAGCGAGATAGTGTAAACGCCTCCTTCCGAATAAGTGTGCGATGGATTGGAATCATTGCTGTTGGTGCCATCGCCAAAATCCCAAAGATAAGCGTCCCCTTCTTCTGATAGATTCGTTGTGCCAACTACCAACCCATCGATGGTCACCTCAAAAAATGGAAATGGCAAAGGGGCTACACTTAGTTGAAATCCGTCGGAAAAGACCGGTTCAAAGCAATCCGACATTAAGACGAGACGGTAGGTGTATGCTTCCATGTCTAAGGTGGGCTCACTAATGGTCAGCTCCGCTGTCATTGTTCCTTGATATTGTTCGTTATCCGCGAGGGCGACGAAGCCCAATCCCGTATTTATTTCCCATTGGTATGTAAGGTTGGTTCCTTCGTATTGAGGATTAATGGTTGTTTCTATACCTTCGCAAATCTGCCAGGTTGATTGGCTTGCGGTGAATACCGGAGCCGTATAGTCATTAGTATTTTCCGGTATGGAAAAGATGCTCTCCAGTATGCCATTTTGTCCTGCTGTCGCTCCATTGGATGTCACCGGGCAGGCTGTCGAGTTAATGCTTTTTCCCGGTGCTCCGGCATCGAGAACATAATCGGAAGATGCCAAGTTGAAATTGGTCAATATTCGTCCGCCACTTCCACCTCCGCCGGGTCCCATACAGCGGTCTGCTCCGTGATTATCACCATCACCGCCATTGCCTCCCATTGCCTGCAAATCTAGGTTGTCTATCGTATTACACAATAGAAGGATTGATCCGGCGCCTCCACCACCGCCGGCGCCATCTGTTCCGGAAGTGGCAAGCGCATCCGCCCCATTGGCACTAATGATCTCGTTGTTCCCATGTAGTTCATCGGCTATGATAAAAATAATTCCGCCACCTCTACCACCGTCTGTTCCGCCATCATTGTCTTCATGGCCGGCACCACCGCCACCGCCCATAAAAATCCTATTGGCAGTCGAAGAGATAGCTTTTCCGCCAAGTCCGGGGAAATCACCGTCACAACCAAAAAGGGAGGGTTCTCGATTTTCACCACCCTGTCCGCCTGTCCTTACATTGGCACCACCACCACCGCCTGAATTGTGAGCATTACCACCACCACCGGCGTTTGCCTGTGGTCCTCGCCCCGACTCCTTGCCGGAAATAACGGGCGCAATACCCTCCCCTTTTTGTGCACCGAACCAATCGTTGAGCTCATACCAATAATCATTGGCATTGGTTAGAAACGTACAGGTGTTGATGGCTGTAATATCTGCCACCCCCCCTCTAAATCCAATCCCATCGGCACTAATCCCGGCGTTAAGTGATAAATTAGAGGCTTGTAGCGCAATCACACCGCCTTTGCTTCCATTCCAAGGCATTCCCGTCACTGTTCCCGATACTGTAGCTATCTCGTATGCCGGCATTGAGACCAGTTGAACAGATGCACTAAAATCATACGGATATAAGAGGGTCGATGACAACATTATTTCATTTCCTGTCACTCCTGTGATATGGACGAGTTCGTAGTGACCTGCTTCTCCTATTTGCGTGATGGTGCCAAAGGATGAGTTATTGTCGGAATTAATGGTTGCCCCTTGCATTTGAATAATTATCGCCTCTGAAACATCTTCAAATCCACTCGTGTCATCAACCGTCAGTACGCTGCCGCACTCAACTTCCTGATAAGAAAGTACTGCTGCATAATCATTAATGATACCGGAAATATTGCTTTGAGCAAAAAGACAAAAGGGAAGTAATGATATGAAGGTAATAATTGATTTCATAAGCTATTGCTTTTAGAGAGAGGGGTCAAAATGCGTTTCACAATGCCCGGACCCTCGTAAATCATCCCAGAAAACACCTGTATTAGATCAGCTCCGGCGTCTAATTTTTCCTGTGCATCTGCTGCCGTTTCGATACCTCCGACACCAATGATGACCATTTCAGGAACTCCGTTTTGGCGTAAATATTTGATGACTTCGGTCGCACGGTGTTTCAATGGAGCACCGCTCAATCCGCCATTGCCGATTTGATTGATTTCAGCACTAGAGGTTTGCAGCCCCGACCTTCCAATAGTCGTATTGGTGGCGATGATGCCGCTTATTTTGGTTGATTTCACAATCTCCAGTATGTCGTCCAATTGTTCATTGGTCAAATCCGGTGCAATTTTTAATAAAATCGGCTTGGGATGCCCGTACTGATGATTTACTTTTTGTAATTCCAAAAGCAATTTGGAGAGCGGTTCTTTTTCCTGCAATGATCGCAGTCCGGGGGTGTTGGGAGAGCTGACATTGACTACAAAATAATCGACTACATCGAATAGGCGCTTGAAGCAAATGAGGTAATCCTCGAAGGCTTTTTCGTTGGGAGTATCTTTGTTTTTGCCGATATTCCCTCCTATGAGGACATTAGAGGTGTTGGCCAGTTCCAGATTGCCGGCGAGTACATCCACCCCCATATTGTTGAACCCCATCCGGTTGATTAAAGCGCGATCTTTCGGAAGCCTGAAGAGCCGTGGTTGTGGATTGCCAGGTTGTGGGCGGGGCGTAACAGTACCCACCTCTATGAATCCAAACCCCAAAGTTTTAAGCTGCTCCACATAAGTGCCGTTTTTGTCAAAACCGGCAGCCAGTCCGACAGGGTTTTTAAAAGACAATCCCATTACTTTCTTCTCAAGTGAAGGTTTTTTGACGCTAAAAAGGGATGTTGATAGATAAATAAATCCCGGAATTTTAGAAAGCGTTTTGAAGGCGCTCATCGTCAGATGGTGAGCCTTTTCTGCGGATATTTTGAATAATAGCGGTTTGAGTAGTCTTTTGTACATACCATTATATCAAGAATCCTCTTTTACTAATAGCTGGAAGCCATTACCATGGATGTTAACGATCTCAATATTCTCATCCTCCTTGAAGTATTTTCTCAATTTGGTAACAAAAACATCCATACTTCTGGCCGTAAAGTAATCATCCTGC
>Ga0256832_1001319_pt1 | contig 16686 bp, 14 predicted proteins | sample 134614metaG_FD_190534 | JGI IMG/M metagenome (GOLD analysis project Ga0256832, IMG submission 190534) | Hydrothermal vent microbial communities from Lau Basin, Pacific Ocean - 134-614 | ecosystem: Environmental > Aquatic > Marine > Hydrothermal vents | place: Pacific Ocean: Lau Basin | collected...
GGGTCACAACCTGTTCCACATCCTTATCCTTCAACATACCCAGGAGCGCATAGCTGTGGCCGGGAACGGGATGGGCGGACAGGTATTGGGCCAGACGGGCGACAGCGTGGGGATTGTGGGAGACATCCAGCAGCCACTGTACGCCGTTTCGCTCCAGTATCTGCAGCCGTCCGGGTAGCCTGACCGATTGCAGCCCCTGTTGCAGGGCAGCGGGTTCCACTGGCAGTTTTTGTTCAAGCAAGGAGAGCGCCATGACGACCCCGGCGGCATTGTGCAGCTGGTGGGCGCCCGGCAGGAACGGAAGGGGAAGATTGGGGATCACCCTGCCCCCGGCCTGCCAGTTCCAGGTCACGCCATCGGCATTCGGCCGGGCATGAAAATCCCGGCCATTAAAATAGAGGGGAGTACCCAGGCGGGAGGCCTGTTCCGCCACGCTGCGGGGCATCTCCCGGCCACTGAATACAGCAGGCCGCCCCGGGCGGAAAATGCCTGCTTTTTCCCGGCCAATGGTTTCCAGGTCATCACCGAGCCAGTCCTGATGATCCAGGGCAATGCTGGTGATCATGGCCAGATCTGCGTCGATGATATTCACGGCATCCAGGCGCCCTCCCAGGCCCACTTCCAGCAACACCACGTCGGGTTTGTCTGCCGCAAACAGGTACAGGGCCGCCAGGGTGCCAAATTCGAAATAGGTCAGGGGCAGGCCCTCACGGGCCTCATCTATAGCCGCGAAGGCTTCCATGATGCGCGCATCGGAAAGGGGCTGGCCGTCCAGGCGTATGCGCTCGTTGTAGCGCAGCAGATGGGGGGAAGTATAGCTGCCGCTGGTATAACCGGCGGCTGCCAGCACCGCTTCGAACATTGCGACGGTGGAGCCTTTGCCATTGGTGCCGGCGATGCTGATGACCGTGCTGGAGGACAGATCCGGCGGCCTGAGGCGGCGCCAGACTTCCGCCACGCGCTCCAGACCCAGGTCGATGGTTTTGGGATTCAGGCTCTCCTGCCAGGATAGCCAGTCTTCAAGACTATGGAACCTCACGCACGGGCGCGTTGGTGGTTGAGTATGCCCAGCACGTTGTGCAGGCGGTCGCGCATATGGTGACGGGGCACAATCATATCGATGGCGCCGTGTTCGAGAAGGAACTCACTGCGCTGGAAGCCTTCCGGCAGCTTTTCCCGCACTGTCTGCTCGATGACCCGGGGTCCGGCAAAACCGATGAGGGCGCCGGGCTCGGCCACGTTCACGTCTCCCAGCATGGCCAGGCTGGCGGATACGCCGCCCATGGTGGGATCGGTCATGACCGAGATGAAGGGCACGCCCTTGTCCGCCATGCGCTTGAGCACGGCCGAGGTCTTGGCCATCTGAAACAGGGAGAACAGGGATTCCTGCATGCGCGCCCCGCCGCTGGCGGAGAAACATACATAGGGAATACCTTTTTCCAGGGCGCGGTTGGCGCCACGCACGAAACGCTCTCCCACTACGGAGCCCATGGAGCCGCCCATGAATTTGAATTCGAAGGCCGCGGCCACCAGATCCATTCCCTTGAGCTTGCCCTGCATGACAATGAGGGCGTCTTTCTCTTCAGTGGCTTTCTGGGCGGCAGCCAGCCGATCCTTGTATTTTTTCGAATCCTTGAATTTCAGGGGATCCTGCGCCTGGAGATCAGCACCAATCTCCTCCCGGGGCTCCTTGTCCAGAAACAGATCCAGGCGGCGGCGGGCGCCAATGCGGTTGTGATGTCCGCACTTGGGGCAGACATCCATGTTCCTTTCCATTTCAGCGCGATACAGGATGGCGCCACAACCGGGGCACTTGTTCCACAGACCTTCAGGCACCGCCTTTTTGGCGCTGCCTTCAGTGCGGATCACACTGGGGAGAAGTTTGTCAAACCAGCTCATGGCTTACCTCAATATCTACGGGAATCGGCGTCTGCGGCTGAATGCCGTTACGGCTGGGAAGCGGATTCCCGCCGCACGTCGTCCATTGCCTGGCGCATTTCCTGAAGCAATTGCTTAAGTTCTGCGCCTATCTTATCAGGTTTGCTGGCATTTGCCTCTACCCGGGATACCAGGGCGCTGCCCACGACCACGGCATCGGCAATCTTCGCCATGTCGGCCGCCATGGCCGCATCCTTGATGCCGAAGCCCACACCCAGGGGCATGTCGGTGACTGCACGGATCTCGGCCAGTTTTTTCGCCACGTCATCCAGCACCAGGTTGGCGGAGCCGGTTACGCCCTTGAGGGACACATAATAGATGAAACCCGTGGCGGCATCGGCAATCATCTCCAAGCGCTGGCGATGGCTGGTGGGCGCTGCCAGGTAAATGGCATCCAGACCCTCGTCCCGCAGGGCCTGGATGAGATCATGCCCCTCTTCCGGCGGTACATCCACCGTGAGGGCGCCGTCCACTCCGGCTTGCGCTGCCCGGCGGGCGAAAGCCGCATAGCCCATCACTTCCACGGGATTGAGATATCCCATGAGAATCACAGGGGTATCAGGGTCATCCTGGCGGAAGGTCTTCACCATGCCTATCACATCATCCAGTGAGACATGGTGCGCCAGGGCGCGCTCACTGGCGCGCTGAATGACCGGGCCATCGGCCATGGGATCGGAAAACGGCACCCCAAGCTCGATGAGATCCGCTCCGGCTTCCACCATGTCGTGCATCAGACCCACGGTGATATCGGGATGCGGGTCGCCAGCCGTGATGAAAGGCACCAGGGCGGCACGGCCATCGGCCTTGAGGGCGGCAAAACGCTCGGCAATACGGCTCATATCTCGATCCCCTCGATGGCGGCTACAGTGTGCATGTCCTTGTCCCCCCGGCCGGACAGATTCACCAGCACCACCTGATCCGGTTTCATGGTAGCGGCCAGCTTCAGGCCGTAAGCAATGGCATGGCTGGATTCCAGGGCGGGAATGATACCCTCGGTGCGCGTCAGGCGGTGGAAGGCTGCCAGGGCTTCCTGGTCGTCGATGGCCACATAGTTGGCGCGGCCCGTATCCTTGAGCCAGGCATGTTCCGGCCCCACGCCAGGATAATCCAGGCCTGCGGATATGGAATGGGTCTCGATGATCTGGCCATCCCGGTCTTCCATGAGGTAAGTGCGGTTGCCGTGCAGCACACCGGGTTCACCCGCGCAAAGGGGCGCTGCGTGGCGTCCTGTCTCCAGGCCTTCACCGGCCGCTTCGACGCCGTAAATGGCGACTTCCTTATCGTCCAGGAAAGGATAGAACAGGCCGATGGCGTTGGAGCCGCCCCCGACGCAGGCCACCAGGGCGTCCGGCAGATGGCCGGTCATGTCCTGAATCTGCTGGCGGGCTTCCCGGCCGATGATGGCCTGAAAGTCGCGCACCATGGCCGGATACGGATGGGGACCGGCTACGGTGCCGATGATATAGAAAGTATCATCCACTGTGGCCACCCAGTCACGCATGGCTTCGTTGAGGGCATCCTTCAGTGTCTTGGAGCCGGAAGAGACGGAACGCACTTCCGCTCCCAGCAGGCGCATGCGGTACACGTTGGCTTCTTGGCGGGCCACGTCCACCTCGCCCATGTAAACCACGCATTCCAGCCCCAGGCGCGCAGCCACCGTGGCGGTGGCCACCCCGTGCTGCCCTGCTCCGGTCTCGGCGATGATGCGGGTCTTGCCCATGCGCTTGGCCAGGAGCGCCTGGCCGATGGTGTTGTTCACCTTGTGTGCGCCTGTGTGATTGAGGTCTTCGCGCTTGAGATAGATCTGCGCCCCGCCGTTTTCCCGGCTCAGGCGCTCGGCATGATAGATGGGAGAAGGCCGGCCCACATAATGCTGCAAATCAGCATCCAGCTCCGCGAGAAAATCCGCATCCTGGAGGTATTTCTCGTAAGCCCCGCGCAATTCCTGCAGTGCTTCCATCAGGGTTTCTGCCACGAAAATACCGCCATAAGGCCCGAAATGGCCTTTATCGTCTGGCATGTTCATGAATGAATCATTCTTGTCCAAGCTCTACACCTCGAATAAACCGTTGAATTCTGTCTGGATCCTTGATGCCTTTTTCCGCTTCCACCCCGCCACTGACATCCACCGCCCAGGGATGCACCTGGCGTATGGCTCGGGTGACATTCTCCGGCGTCAGCCCCCCGGCCAGAACAATGCGCCCGGCCAGATGACGGGGGATGCGTTCCCAGTCGAAAGCCTCCCCTGTACCGCCGGGCACTCCGGGGCGGTAAGCATCCAGAAGCAGCGCCCGGGCGTCAGCATAGTCTGCCGCAACCTTGTCCAGATTCACATCGTCCTTCATGCGCACGGCCTTGATCCAGGGACGGCCGTGTTCCGCGCAGTAGTCCGGGCATTCGTTGCCATGGAACTGTATCAGGTCGATACCTGTTTCTCCCACCACCCGTGCAATGGTTTCCCGATCCGCATTGACGAACAAAGCCACACTGGTGATGAAAGGCGGCAAATCACGGATGATGTTCGCCGCCTGCTCCACTTCCACATACCTGGGGCTGGGGGGGTAAAATACGAACCCCAGGGCATCGGCCCCCGCCTGAACTGCTGTAACCGCATCCTCAGCGCGGGTGATGCCGCAAATTTTGATTCGTGTGTGCATAAGCGGCTGATTATAACATCAGCAAAGGCGGCTTCTCCTGAGTTCTGGAAGAAAGACACCCCACAATCCCCTCTCCCCTTGGGAGGGTGTCGCAAAAGTCCGTCCAGGACTTTGCGACACACGAAAAGGAAAAAGTGCGATTTTTCCTTTTCTCGCAGAAACAACGACTTATCGTCGTTTTTTCTGGCAGCACATCCCTGTGCTGCGTGAGGTTGCCGCAAAGCTATCGCTTTTGCGACAACCTCCTTGGGGAGAGGGTTAGGGAGAGGGGCATGCCCCCCGTGCGCAGGAGGGAGAAACAAGGGAGTAATCAGACTGGCGTAAAATTACAGTATATTGCGGCCTGGCGGGATTTCCGGACCGGAAGGAATACCAAAGTCCGGATCATAGTCCACACGGTGAAAATACAGGCCATGGGGTGAAGCGGTGACGCCGCCCCGGGTTCGGTCCCGGTGCTCCAGCACTTCCCGCGCCCATTCCAGGGGCCGTTCCCCCCCTCCAATGGCCATGAGCACCCCGGCAATATTGCGCACCATGTGATGCAGGAACCCGTCCGCGTGAACTTCCATGATAATGCAATCCCCTTCGCGCTGGACGCTCAGGGATCGCAAGTTGCGCACGGGACTTTTGGCCTGACAATGCACCGTGCGATAGCTGCTGAAATCGTGAGTGCCGACAAGAAACTGTCCCGCCGCATGCATGCTTTCCGCATCCAGGGGCGTATGGGACCAGGTTACCCGCCTGGCCAGAAGGGCTGGCCGGCTCAGACGGTTCAGAATGTAATAGCGGTAGGTACGCCCCCGGGCAGAAAAACGCGCATGAAAATCTTCACTGACTTCCCGGGCCCATAGCACGCTGATGTCATCGGGCAGGTTGATATTGCTGCCCATGACCCAGCCATGAGGTTTGCGCACAGATGGAGTGTCGAAATGCGCCACCTGGCAGTCGGCATGCACCCCCGTGTCGGTTCGCCCGGCTGCATGCACTTCCACCGGGTGGTCAGCAACTTTTGAAAGGGCTTTCTCCAGCTCCAGCTGCACCGTGCGTACGCCGGGTTGCTGGGTCTGCCAGCCATGAAAGCGGCTGCCGTCATACTCGATTCCCAGTGCTATTCTCATGGCTTGAGGATGTAGTCTGTACAAAAGACAAGGGCGCCGAAGCGCCCTGTGTCAGCGGGTTGAACGCAGCGCCTAGTCTTTGAGCTGGCCCAGAAGTTCAGAAGCGGTTTCCTTTTGCTCAGGCGTACCATCTTCCTCGACTTCCTGCAGAATGCCCCGGGCGCCATCGGCATCGCCGATTTCCATAAAGGCCCGCGCCAGCTCCAGCTTGGTCTCCACCTCGTCACCGATGATAGAGTCCTCTTCCATGGACGAGGAGACATTGAGATCATTCTCCAGGCCAGATATCTGACTGTCCGGACTCAGGCCGTCTTCCAGGTTGGAGAAACGCTCATCTTCCAGGTCCAGTGGCTCATCCAGAATCTGGGAATCCGCCATGACGCCTTCAAGATCGCCGGACAGATCAGCCAGGGCTTCGTCCAGGTTGGTGGTACCCACGTTGACATCCCCGATCTCACTGATGTCCAGGAGCTCCGTGTGCAACTCAGTTTCCCCGAGGGCCATATCGTCATTGTTGACCTCATCCAGAACCGACTCGGCCTGTGCCGCCTGATCGTCCGCTGCGGTGGATCCGTCCTCCGTATCCAGTTTGGAGAAATCCAGATCCAGTTCACTGAATCCTTCCAGAGGCTCGCTGTCGGCGCTCAACGCAGAGTCCACCTCTTCAGCCAGAGTACTGAGGTCAAGTGACAACTCACTGTCTTCGCCGGCACTGCTGTCGGCGTCAACTGTAGCCGCGGCAGCGGCTGCTCCAGCGGCAGCCACACCGGCTGCGAACAGAGGATTGGATTTGTCCAGATCCCGGCCCATGGTCTGAATGTGTTCCCAGGCTTTGGGATCTTCTTCATACTGGCCGGAATCGAGCATCTCTTCCGCCAGGGCATTGAACTGGTCTTTCTTCTGGGTCGCGTAATAGACCTCCAGCATCTTGTACTTGACCGCAGCCGTGTCATTGCCGGCGTCCATGGCCTCGCGCAGGATTTCTTCTGCCTGCTGGTAACGGCCATAGGCGATGTAAACGTCCGCCTCGGAAACCGGATCCACTTCGGCGGTATCTTCCTGCAGGCCTTTGAATTCCTCCGTGGAGTATTCACTGAGGAATGAAGTGTCACCAATGTTTCCAGCCGCCATGTGATCAGCAACCGTATCGGCCAGGCTGGACTCTTCTTCCATCAGAATACTTTCCTGATCCACCGACTCATCCATATCAGCCGTAGCAGCCGCGGCCGGGGCAACTTCTTCCTTCTTGCGCCTGCCCAGGAGCAAAGCCAGAATGGCAAGGAGCAGCGCACCGGCAGCACCCCCCGCAATCATCATGTTGTTCTGCACCCAGGCCATGGGATCTTCCATCAGGGAAGGTTCTTTGGCGGGTGCGGGTTGCGCAGCGACAGGCGCCTTTTCCTCGACTGCAGGGGGTTCTTTCTCGGTTTCGGCTACAGCTGTCTCTTCCTCTGTTGCAGGCGCAGCCCCGGTCTCCTCTGCTACCGTCTCTGCCTCAACCTGGGGAGCTGCCGTTTCTTGGGCAGTCTCCTCGACGACAGCCACTTCTTCAGAGGCTTCCTCACCAGGCGCCGTGGTCTCGGCCGTCACCCCTTCGGTGGCAGCTTCCGCTTCTGCTTCCACTTCTGCAGCGGTTTCTTCTGCAGCTGCTTCAGATTCAGCAGCATTTTCCACAGCGTCTGCTTCTGTCGGCATTTCAGCGGCTGCGTTCTCCGCAACAGCTTCTACATCATTGGTCTGAGCCAGACTCTCTTGCAGGCGGGCCAGTTCTTCATCCTTGAGCTCCAGCAGGCGCTGGGTATCACTCAACTGTTGCTGCAGCTCTTCCACTTGGCTGCGCATCAGTGTGGCTTCCTGGCGTGCCGTTTCGGCCTGCTCCTCCAGAATCAGCATCTGCTGACGCAGATCCGTACTCCCTGTCTCCACTTCGAGATCGGAAACGGCCTGACCGGCTTCCCTCTGCTCATCAGTGGCGCTTGCAATCTGAAGTTTCCCTTCTTCTTCACCAGACGCGGTTTCTGCACTTTCCTCCGAAGCCGTTGCCGTTGCGGCTGGGGCGTTTTCACTAGCGGCCGGAGCGGCGCCACCCGATGCCTGTTGCTGGAACTCGGCAATGGCTTCGCGGCGTCCGATGGTGATTTCATCAGCACTGGGAACCTTGAGTACCTGGCCTTTCTTCAGCAGGTTGATGTTGTTGTTTAGAAACGCATGGGGATTGGCCTGATACAGGGCCATCATCATCTGATGGATGGATATACCCTGGGGGCGAAGATCGTCCGCGATCTCCCACAGGGTTTCATTGGCGGCTACAGGACCGTACTCGCCATCACTGGCAGTGCGCTGCGGACGGCTGGCAGCCCGAACGATGGTCTGATCACCTGCTGAGCGGGAAGCCGCTGCACCGGAAGACTGCTGCGCGCTGGCAGCTGCAATCTTTTCCGCACGCCGTCGGGTAAGAGAGGGCGGATCCAGCAATGCTGTGTATTCTTTGACGGCTTGGCCATTCGGCCAATCCAGCTTGATAAAGAAATCCAGGAAAGGTTCTCTGATGGGCTCACTGCTGGTAACGCGGATAACGGCCTTGCCATTTTTCAGGCGCATAGGGCGGAACTTGAGGCGGGTCAGAAAGAGCGTTCGCTCCACACCCAAACGGTTGAATACCGATGCCGGCGCCAGAGTGGCCTTGAGAGTATCGATCTGTCCCTTCTTTACCGATATCAGTGCGATATCAGCCTTGAACTTTTCGTTCAGAGCCGAATGCGTGGTCATGTCTCCAAGACCCAATGCGTATACAGACATGGGCAAAGTGCCCACCGCGAGTGAAACTGCTAGTGCCAGTTTGCGGACCATATTCCCTCCCAGAGATTGCCGCCCAGTACTTCAAAGCCTTCCCGCTTTGCTGTGCAAGCCAGAAGACCCGATGCGATGTAATTCCTGAATGCGCTACACAAGTAGCCTCTGACTCTGCCATCCCGGTATGCTTCGGCGCATGCTTCCACTTCCGGCCCCAGGCCGGATATTCAGCCACCCATCCGGAACCCCGGTGGAATCCCCTCTTCACTGCGGACAGCAAATCTCAGAGTATTTATAACGATTCAAGGCTAACTATAGCCTACACCGCATTTTTTACCAACCAAAACCAGCACTGAAAGCAATTTTCAGCTTCACTATTTGCGGTACTTCACGCTTCATCCCTGCAGAAGGATCATGAGCATGCGCCGCAAAGGTTCAGCGGCCCCCCACAGGAGTTGATCACCAACGGTGAAGGCCGACAGGTATTCGTCTCCCATGTTCATCTTGCGCAAACGCCCCACAGGCACTTCCAGGGTGCCGGTGACCTTCGCCGGCGTCAGCTCGGTGGCAGTAATATCACGCTCATTGGGAATCACCCGGGACCAGGGATTGGCCTCATCCAGCATGGACTCGATCTCGTCCAGGGGCACATCTTTCTTCAATTTGATGGTCAGTGCCTGGGAATGGCTGCGCATGGCGCCAATACGCACGCACAGGCCATCGATGGGCACGGGATTATCGGAACGCCCCAGGATCTTGTTGGTTTCCACCTGCCCTTTCCATTCCTCTTTGCTCTGCCCGTTGTCCAGTTTCACGTCGATCCAGGGGATAAGGCTGCCTGCCAGAGGCACGCCGAACTGATCCGTGGGAAAGGCGTCGCTGCGCATGGTTTCGGTCACCTTGCGGTCGATGTCCAGAATGGCGGAGGCCGGATCAGCCAGCAGATCATGGACGCTGGCTTCCAGGGCGCCCATCTGGGACAGGAGTTCGCGCATGTTACGCGCCCCGGCGCCGGAAGCCGCCTGGTAGGTCATGGCGCTCATCCATTCCACCAGGTCGTTCTGGAACAGGCCGCCCAGGCCCATGAGCATGAGGCTGACAGTGCAGTTGCCGCCAATGAAATCCCGGGTGCCCTTGACAATGGCGTCCTGGATGACGTTCATGTTCACGGGGTCCAGGACAATAACCGTATGATCGGCCATGCGCAGGGTGGAAGCGGCATCGATCCAGTAGCCGTCCCAGCCGCTGGCGCGCAGATCGGCGAACACCTGCTTGGTGTAGTCGCCACCCTGGCAGGTGACGATGACCTCCATCTTCTTCAGCTCTTCTATATCGGTGGCATCCTTCAACAGGGGAACATCCTTGCCGATTTCCGGCCCCTTTTGCCCGGCCTGAGAGGTGGTGAAGAACACCGGTTCCTCGATGGCATCAAAATCATTTTCTTCGCGCATGCGCTGCATGAGGACGGAACCCACCATGCCGCGCCAGCCTACGAAACCTACTCTTTTCATCATCTTGTCCTGCTGTATTTGGGTAGTGCAGGTCGGGCTTCAGCCCGACGATTAAGTTTTATCGGAGGGTGTTTGTCAGGCTGAAGCCCGACCTACAGGGCCGCCACCACGGCGTCGCCCATTTCCTCGGTGCTGATTTCTTTCATGCCTTCCGCCATGATGTCCGGGGTGCGCAGGCCGTCGTCCAGCACTTGGTTCACCGCCGCCTCGATGCGATCGGCCATGCCGCCCTCATCCAAAGAGTAGCGCAGCATCATGGCCACGGACAGGATGGTGGCCAGGGGATTGGCCTTGTTCTGACCGGCGATGTCCGGGGCGGAACCGTGGATGGGCTCGTACATGCCCTTGCCATTCTCGTCCAGGGACGCAGACGGCAGCATGCCGATGGACCCCGTGAGCATGGCGGCGCAGTCGGAAAGGATATCGCCGAACATGTTGGTGGTGACCATGACATCGAACTGCTTGGGGGCGCGCACCAGCTGCATAGCAGCGTTGTCCACGTACATATGGCTCAGCTCCACATCACTGTAGTCTTTTTCCATGACCCGGATTGCCACTTCCCGCCATAACTCGGTGCATTCCAGCACGTTGGCCTTGTCCACGGAACAGACCCGGCCGTCGCGCTTGCGGGCGATGTCCCCGGCCACGCGCACGATACGCTCGATCTCGCTCTCCCGGTACACCAGGGTGTTGAAGCCTTCCTTTTCGCCACTGTCCAGTTCCCGCACGCCCCGGGGCTGACCGAAATAAATGCCGCCGGTGAGCTCGCGCACGATCATGATGTCCAGGCCGGACACCACTTCCGCTTTCAGGGTGGAGGCGTCGGCGAGCTGGGGATAGAGAATGGCCGGGCGCAGGTTGGCGAACAGGTTCAGACCGGCGCGCAGGCCCAGCAGGCCCTTTTCCGGGCGGATGGAGATATCCAGAGATTCCCACTTGTAGCCCCCCACGGCTCCCAAAAGAACGGCATCGGCTTCCTTCGCCAGGTCCAGGGTCGTATCCGGCAGGGGGCCACCAGTGGCATCGATGGCCGCGCCGCCCACCAGAGCCTCATCCAGCTCGATGTCCAGGCCCTCACCCGCCAGCTTGTCCAGGACTTTCACCGCCTGATTGACGATTTCCGGGCCGATGCCGTCGCCGGGAAGAATCAGAATTTTCTTGCTCATGATCTCAATTACCTCGTAGGCCGGGCTTCAGCCCGACTGACATGCTCTGATCAAATATCGAAGTCGGACTGAAGCCCGACCTACTCTCGTATCCGCGCCATGGTGTACGCATCCACGTAGCTACCGTTCTGGAAAGCAAAGTCCTTGTGCCGGCCTTCCTGAACGAAGCCCAATTGTTCATAAAGATGGATCGCCGCTGTATTGTCCACGAATACTTGCAACTCGACCCGGTGTACGTTCAGCCAGTTGTCACACATATCCAGGGCAGCTTCCAAAAGCGCCTTTCCCACGCCCTTGCGGCAGAACTGTTCTGAAACCGCCATGCCAAAGGTGGCCGCATGCCGCCGCCTCGGGTTGGAAAACACCGTGAGCAGGAGTTGGCCGATGACCACTTCATCCTGCACCGCCACCAGGTTGTGATTGCCATCGGGCAGCCGGCTCAACCATTTTTCCCACTGCTGCTGTGACTGGTAAGGCGTTTTCAACGTGCCCTCTACCACATGAGGCTGTTCGTAGATGGCCTTGATGCCGGGAATATCCCCCGCTTCTCCGTGACGAATAATAAAGTCCATGTCTAGATGACCGGGTTTTCGAACAACCAGGGCGCCTCCTGCTTGCGCCGTTCCTCATAGGCGCGAATCTCGTCCACGTGCTGCAGGGTCAGGCCGATGTCGTCCAGCCCTTCCAGGAGGCAGTACTTTCGGAAGCTGTCCACCTCGAAGGGAATCTCCGCGCCGTTTTCCAGCGTCAGCTTCTGATTCTCCAGGTCCACGGTGATTTCCAGGGCCTGCTCACCGCCGGATTTCTGGAACAACTGATCGACGGTGTCTTCATCCAGTACGATGGGCAGGATGCCGTTCTTGAAGCAGTTATTGTAGAAGATGTCCGCGAAACTCGGAGCAATGATGACCTTGAAGCCATAATCGAGCAAGGCCCAGGGAGCGTGCTCCCGGGAGGAGCCACAGCCGAAGTTCTTGCGCGTGAGCAGAATGCTCACACCCTGGTAGCGGGGATCGTTGAGCACGAAGTCCGGGTTGGGCTTGCGGCTGGCCGGATCCATGCCCGGTTCACCGTGATCCAGGTAGCGCCATTCGTCGAACAGGTTGGGGCCAAAACCGGTGCGCTTGATGGACTTGAGGAACTGCTTGGGAATGATGGCGTCGGTGTCCACATTGGCCCGGTCCAGGGGGCAGACGATGCCTTTGAATGTCTCGAATTTGTCCATCTCAGAAATCCCTCACATCAACGAAATGACCGGCAACAGCCGCTGCCGCAGCCATGGCGGGGCTGACCAGGTGGGTACGTCCTCCAATTCCCTGCCGCCCTTCAAAATTGCGGTTGGAAGTGGAAGCGCAGCGCTCTCCCGGCTCCAGGCGGTCGGCATTCATGGCCAGGCACATGGAGCATCCCGGCTCTCGCCATTCGAACCCTGCTTCCACAAAGATCTTGTCCAGCCCCTCTTCCTCGGCCTGCCGTTTTACCAGGCCCGAGCCCGGAACCACCAGGGCTTGCCTGATGTGGTCCGCCACCTTGCGCCCTTTGGCGATTTCTGCCGCGGCACGCAAATCCTCGATACGGGAATTGGTGCAGGAGCCGATGAACACCTTGTCCACAGAGATCTCTGTAACCGGCATACCGGCTTCCAGCCCCATGTATTCCAGGGCGCGGCGCATGCCGCTGGCGCGCACTTCATCGGCTTCCTGCTCCGGATCGGGCACCCTGCCGTTCACGCCCACCACCATTTCCGGTGAAGTGCCCCAGGTCACCTGGGGTTGGATCTGTGCGGCATCCAGCACCACCACTTCATCGAACCGAGCACCCTCATCGGAATGCAGCTCCCGCCAGCTGGCCACGGCCTTGTCCCAAAGTTCATCGGATGGCGCAAAAGGGCGGCCTTTCACATAATCGATGGTCTTGTCATCCACGGCCACGAAACCTGCCCTTGCACCGGCCTCTATGGCCATGTTGCACACGGTCATGCGCCCTTCCATGGACAGATCCCGAATCGCATCACCGGCGAACTCAATGGCATAGCCCGTGCCACCTGCCGTGCCGATTTTTCCAATGATGGCCAGTACGATGTCCTTGGCGGTGACCCCGGGACCAACCCTACCCTGCACATCGATGAGCATGGCTTTGCTCTTCTTCTGGATCAGGCATTGTGTGGCCAGTACGTGCTCCACTTCTGATGTGCCGATACCAAACGCCAGGGCGCCAAAAGCACCATGAGTGGCGGTATGGGAATCACCACAAACCACGGTCATTCCAGGCAAGGTAGCTCCCTGCTCCGGTCCCACTACGTGCACGATACCCTGTCGGGGATCATTGATGTGGAACTCGGGGATGCCAAATTCCTCGCAGTTGTGATCCAGGGTCTGTACCTGCAGCCGCGACACAGGATCGTGGATGGCTTCCACTCCGCCATGACGGTCTTCGGGGTTGGTGGGCACATTGTGGTCCGGCGTGGCCAGGTTGGCTGTGATGCGCCAGGGTTTGCGCCCCGCAAGACGCAGTCCCTCAAAGGCTTGGGGTGATGTCACTTCGTGCACCAGTTGCCTGTCTATATAGATGAGACTGGTGCCATGCTCATCGGTACGCACCACGTGGGCGTCCCACAACTTGTCATACAGAGTTCTTGCTGTCATGCCAATTATGCTCTCGTTTTCTCGCAGGAACTCAGGATACTATTGGCCTTTTAATAAAACAATTTCATATTTTATATAATAGACATTCCTTTCTGGAATAGTTATCGGTAGCCATTACCAACTCCCCATGTTCGTATCAGGTACTACACTGGAACAGCATATCGGAGACAGCCCCCTGTGAATCGGCAAGACACTCACTCAGAGGCTACTTTGAACCATTGTACCGGGTAAGGCACCACCTGAGTGGTGGCAGGGGCCATTCAAGAATTGCCCAATGCACCAGAGAACCTTTTGAGTCTTGGCGCAAGCAGATTGGGGTGAAAAAGCGTTTACTTCAAGGCGCAGATCGCAGGTATTGGCGCAAAGGTTTGCAACTCAAAGAAGCACTCTTGCGCTGCAAGATACCGTCTCAGGAATTGATCAGACTGTCCTAGAGTGTGCTCAACTCCACGGGCTGTCCCAGCCAGTTTACACAGCCATCGGCGCCAGGAAGCTGGTTCCAAGCCAGGGTGCCCACAAGCAAACCAGCAGCAGCGCTTCCTCCCGTGAATGCCCCCGCAGACAGGGTGATGATATTCGCGGCAGCCCCGCCCCAACCCGTAGCCGACAGGAAACGCTTTATCTGACCACATTCCCTGACGCCCTGTTTTTCCGCATAGTCATTCAATGCAAACTTCAACGGCAATACACCTATACCGATGGGGTTGGTTTCGGCCAGCCCCTGGGACAAACCTACACCGGTGGTTATCGCGTCAGCTATCTGCCCTGCTTCGGCCACATCCAGATCCTTCACCGGGCGCCGGCTGAGTTCCACCCATTGATCGTTTATATCAATGTAACCGGCGATTTTCTGCCCTTCATAGATGCCTTCTATGACGTTGACCTCCTGGTGGATGTCAGTCATGCCGGGATAATGACTTGCAGCAATCCTGGTCCATTGATTGGCGGGAATCTTGGAAGCACAGGCACTCATCATCAACGTGGCCAAGATCAGGGTGGCAGTACCCAATGCAGGGAGGCGGGAACCCGTCCGCGGAACAGGTGAGTCTAAATGTTGATTTGCCAAGCAATGCCTTTTCATGCCGATTGTCCTTTCAGATTTCCTTACACAGACTGTTCGGCATGCTGCGGGGGAACTTTAACCCCGATAACGTGATCCAGTTGGCATTGCCGCCCCCAATGCGGGAGCATCGCGGCAGGCGTTCAAGTGTTTGCAGCGCGGCGCCCTATCCAGGCGCCTTTCAATCCCAGTTTACCGGATATTGCACCCAGATAGTCCCCGGCCTCTTTCTTGTCAGAAAAGCCCGGCACCACCACGCGATAGACTTTTTTCCCCTTGACCCTGGCGGACTGGACAACTGCCCGGGGCGCTGTGACAACAAACCGCTTCAAGGCCTTTGTCGCCAGGGTCCGGGTACCGTAAGATGCCAAGTAGACTTGCCAGTCCCCTCCCTTCCCATGGGCAGATTTTTTTATCCTGTCGCCAGCGGCTTTCGAGGCGGGCGTTGCAGCAGATTCAGCAGGCCCACTTTTCTCCGATGCGACAAGTGCAGGACCATAGCCTGCTGCCGAATACACCTCCTGAAACAGCATCATTTCATTGAGCCGCTGGTCCATTTCCTCTTTCATCAGATGGCGATATTCGCTTAGTTCCTTTCGCAGCCTGTCCCGTGTATACGCAGACTGAAGTCGGTTGGTGTTGGTGGAAATCTGACGCCGCAGACCGGCGACGGCCTCTTCTGCCTTGAACAAGCGGGTGCTGAGCTGGGCAATGTTTGTTCTGGCCAGGGAAAGATCACTGTTGGTCTTGTAAAGAAAATAACCGCCAACAGCAAGCAGTAACACCAACATCCCCACAACCCACTTCCCCGCTGCGCCGCCCCCCTGAGGATCTGTTGGTTCCTCCCGGGAAGCCAGCAGCTCTTCTGCTGCGGACTTTGCCAGCAGGGTGATCTCAGAAGCTGTCAAGGCCGGTTCCTGTTCAGTGGTTATGGCTTCCTTCTGCACGGGATCATCAACCGCTTCATTTTTCCGGTATTGCTCCAACCGGAATTTCCTGTCCTGGCGGGAAGCTGCCGGACCTTCATCCCGAATACGGGTGATGACACTGCTGATATTGAGATCCTTATGACCTTTGACCGGCTGGGCGCCTTCAGATGTGTTTTCGTCAGTCTGATCAGTGGCAACCGTACCCAGCACTGAACGAAAATCCACACTGTCCTCGGTCAGGTCAAGTCTCCCGCGGGAGGATCGATCATTTTCGCTCTGACCTGGATCCTGATAGCCTGATGCCGGAGAGAAAGACGCCTGGCCGGCTTCTTCTGCTGATATGTCCTTATCTTTTCTGAACATTGCCATATCCTTCAAACATAGGTGTCAATATGCCTCTTCCCATTCGGACCAGGGTTCGTCTTCTTTTTGTCCGGCTTGGGAGCGGTCGGGGTGTTCACCTTTCTTTTGGCTTTTTCCCCCACGGGTAGGGCTGACGCTACAGGCCATATGGGAAACAGGCGCTTGATTCTGGCATCAGACATCATTCCTCCCGGTGACCTGAAACATTCCGGTTTCCCCGTTTATTCCTAGCAGGATGTTGAAAAAGTCCCTCCATGGACTTTTTCAACCACGGAAGCGGAAAACGCGGTTTCCCGCTTCCTTCATTTTCAATGGCTTGCAGCCATCGAAAATGGCGACACATCCCTGTACCGCACACAGGCTGTTGAAAAACGGTGTTTTTCAACAGCCTGCTAGTCATCCTCGATCCAGTCCCGCATCCTGGAACGCAGTCTGGTCAAAGCCTGCCCGTGAATCTGACATACCCTGGCTTCTGTTACGCCCAGCACTTCTCCAATCTCGCGAAG
>Ga0256832_1001320_pt1 | contig 16686 bp, 15 predicted proteins | sample 134614metaG_FD_190534 | JGI IMG/M metagenome (GOLD analysis project Ga0256832, IMG submission 190534) | Hydrothermal vent microbial communities from Lau Basin, Pacific Ocean - 134-614 | ecosystem: Environmental > Aquatic > Marine > Hydrothermal vents | place: Pacific Ocean: Lau Basin | collected...
TCAAAGATCATTCAAGAAGAGAACCGGGACAAATACATGCGGAAGAGTTTTAAAAGTTTATAAGAATATTATTTGAATTTTAATGATTTTCATATGAAAACATTTTTGGCAATACTGATAATATTGAATATAAATTTTTTATTATCAGGACAAAAGCTTTGTTTTAATGGTACAGACTTCGTTCTTAACTCTAAAGAATACTCTATTTCCGAAATTAAAAATGTCTTGGTTTTGGATAGTATAAATCAGGTTTTATTTCAAAAGATAGAATCGATGAATAATGCCAAACAAGTATGGGGAGCATTATCTTTAATGAGTGGATTGTCCACAGGATTAAGTTTTGCGGGATTGATCTATTTTACTAAAAAAGATTCTTATGTTAGTGTTGTCGGTGGTATAGTTACCGTATCTGCGCTTATAGTATCTATCCCCATAACTATAATTTCGGCTACCGGATTAATAATAACAAGTTATAAACGCAGAAATCGAATCAATACTTTTCTTGACCGGTACAACAACACTCTGATGTCTGAGACAAAAACAAAATTGAAAGTGGATTTAAAACTAAACATTGCAAATGTCGGATTGATATTTACCTTTTAAAACAGTTTGTTTCCGATACCATAACGTAAAAAGACAGGTACATCTGCATATTTCATGCAGACATTACACAAAACGTATTTACTCAGGCAGAATGCTTTTAGAATGAAAATTATTTTTTTCAGATAAAATGATTCTACCGGAGTAAATACCACAAAGCTAAAAGCATGAATAATTCGGAATTGACACAAATCCGGATTATCAATTCTGTTTTACAAATTTGCCTGTATAAATATATTTTTCATTATATATTCTGATCAGATAAATCCCCTGGCTGAAACCTGAAATATCCAATCTGTTATCTGAGATTCCGAAAATATTTTTTGATAATAATTTTTTACCTTCCAAACTGAAAATTTCAGTTTTGTAAGTCCCTGATTTATCAATATTGATATAAATATTACTATTGGCGGGATTTGGATAAACAGATACGTATTCATGAAATAATTCCTGAACTGCATCAATAGAAGGATCGGTCTCAAAATTGAATGCTGTTACGTTAATCCAGCCTCCTTCACCATCGAATACCGTAAAATAAAACTTATCTTTTATAACTTCAGAACCCGTATATTTAAGCTTGATATTTCCATTATTTATATCTGATTGAGTGAAAGTATCACCGATATACAATACTTCGTTGTTTTTATATATAGCACTCTGTTCAGGCACTTTTACAATAGTAAAAATCAATTCGTCATCGGTATTGTTTTCATCTTCCGCTTTTAATACTTCCGGCTTTACAGGCCAGGCAACATCAAGTGGTATTTTGAATAAATTATTATTCACCAATACCGGTTTGCTTAATACAACATTGGAACAAATATTCAATGCAAAATACTGAATTTTGCCACCTTGCCCCGTTTTTTTATCATATACTTCGAGTTTCCATTCTCCTTTAGCATTTTTATCATTAAAAATGCTCAATTCCTGAGCTGGAGTAAAAGTGCCGTAAGGAGGGGTTCTCATTTTGGAAGTTGCTTGATCATCAAAAACCAAACTAAAATTACCGTTGTAATTAAAAGGTTTATAATTGAAAAGTAAAACCTTTGTGGAATCAGGTCCTACCAGTGAAGCTTTAATCTCTTTAAAATATTCATGATAACCCTTCATTGTCACATTAATATCTGTAATCGTAACACTATCTTCAATTTCAAGTGAAGATGATACCGTTTTTTTAGTTAATATGATTACCGGTACATCATCGGAAACATAATCTTTACAATTGAGTGCAACAGTAGAGAAAGTATAAATGGTATCGGGTTGAATAATACCACAATGATTCACATATTCCAGTCGCCAGTAATACAAAGAAGAAATATCTAAAATATCATCGGAAATAAAAAATGAATCTCTTATTTCCGTTTTGGAAATAGTTTCATCGGGCGGGAAAGCCGGATTTTTTGATATATATATATTTACATAATCCACATTTTCAGGATTTTCCCATTCAAAATGAGTATTTATGGCAACACCGGTACTTCCTGATGCAGGAGTTTTTATTTTGATATCTTTATATCTGTTGACATAGAGTTCCCAACTAATTTGTTTTATCATAGTATCTCCGTGAGTGGAAATAGCTAATAAACGGGGTTCAAAATACCCCCGCTTCAGAACATCGTCGAAATTAATTCTTAATAAAGCATTTTCTCCTGCAACAACTGTTGCCGGAGTTATTTCATAAGTTGCATGTTCCGGTAATCCGGTTAACTCAAATCTAACAGTATCTTTATATCCGTTATAACTTTTAGTACGAACTTGGGTTTCAATATATTCCGGAAGACAAATGTCTCCGGAAATATTATCTGTAAAAACCCTGAAAGTACTATCTTCCGGTTCGGAGATTTTTACATTGTAATTGGCTACATCAAAAAATATATTATCGGCGGCTTCAACTTTAATTCTTGCCTTGGTAGTAACGGTGTCAGGGAGAAAAACCACTTCTTCACCATCATTATCCGTATGATATTTTAAGATATAAGGATAAGTATATCCCCTGTCAACGGAAAGCATTAAATCAACTTTTTTACAATTTACTAAAGTATTATCGGTATTGGCAACATCCCATTTTATCCTGACAGAATCTCCTTCAAAAAATTGCATGGTACTATTAGGAAATGTTACTAAAAACGGACCAGCACTTTCATCAACTTTAAAATCCACATCCGCCCAGCCAGTTGCGCCTCCTTTTGGATGGTTGTCTCTGGCAATTAATCTGAAATGCAAATCACGGCTATATGAAGGTAATACTTCTCCATTGTAATTGCCCGAAATATTATAAAGGAGATTATAAAGATCCGGAAAATATCTTACCGGTTCGGGTCTTGGTTCAACAGCTGTAAATAATGGTGAATTATCCACGGGATGTCCAATAGGAACAGACGGTCCTGTATCCATTTCTTCCCAGGAATATGACAAATCATCACCTTCGCAGTCAAAACCTTCCCCTTCCAGATAAAAAGGAGTAAGAACAGGTATATAAAATCCGTTTTGATAATTTAGTGTAACGGTTGGAGCACTATTGTCAACCGGGATTTTTTCCGGGCAAATGCTACCACCAAATTCTCTTGAATACCTTTTGATCTGTTCGATTGAAATAGAATGAAACGTTTCAAGGCATTGGTAATCAACATTGTTGTTTCCGCAGAGACCGCAATAAGCCATTATGGTTGTTCCTCCTCCGGGTTCAAAGCCTGTTGACAATGATTCATTGCCATCGCAATTATTGAAAGTATGTGTTGCGCTGAATTGGTGTCCCATTTCGTGGCAGGTAATATTAGTGATAACGTAATTTAAATTGTTACTATACCAACAAGTAACTCCGCGAGCTTTGCTATCTCCACATACTACTCCGAGTCTTGCCACACCGCCAACATCAGAACATCTATTTGTAAATATATGACCGATATCATAATTATTGCTACCTATTCTATTTAAAATAACGTCATTTATTTCTCCTAATAATCCGGTTCCCAATGTTGGATTATCAAATTTATCTGTTTCCGGATCCAAAAATATTAATGTATCATTATTTTCTACTAAATTGAGGTGAATTGCAAATTCATTTTCATAAACTTCATTTATACGATTGACTGAACTGACCATAACTGCAAGAGCCGCTTCTTTGGTGCCACCATGGGTTTTTCCCCATTCTCCCGTACAAGCGAGGGCAAGGCGGTAATTGTATTGTTTTACCGAATCACATTTATCAGCTTCTCTTAATTCCAATTCATCCCCTTTATATTCAGGTGAAGTAATTTCATAATCTTCAAGTACTTCATTATCGTCAAAACCACAAGTTAAATTCACATCACTAATGTCAACTTTATAATCATGCGTAAAATATGACATATAATAATCTTTAATTCCATTTCCAAGAGGATCTATATAAATATTGTTGTGTTTCCAATAAATACTTCCGTAAAAACCATTATATTCAGTAATGCTAAAACGAATATTAACACCGGGAAAATCACGGCTATAACCTTTATAAGAAGATATATTGGGAAATTTTATTGCCAATCCGGGCTCCATAACCGGAGATTTTACCACATCAAACAACATAAAATCACCATCAGGCATCGGAATATACAAAGGCAGGCTTTTGTTTTTTTTGTTAAATTGTAAAGGAGCTTTTTTCAGATATTTTGTCAATCCTTTCAAATCAAGATATACAGGCGAATAATTAATAGGTGTAATATCTCTTTCAATATTTCTTGTAACCGTTATGGTGCTTTCATCAGCCCGTTGCCAAAAATTTTGAGCAAAAAGTCCAAAAGAGCTGAATATAAATAACAATAATAAAAATTTCTTCATAATACAAATTTGTTTAGATAAAATCACTTTTAGTACATATTAATAAGTGATTTTAGCAGCATTTTGTTTAAAAAAATCTAATAGCACATCTGTAAATTTATCACAGATAAATTATATAACGTAAAGTTTTTAAAAATATAGTTCTAAATATTATTTTTTTTATTTTTACAACTTATTTTGATGCAATATCGTTAATCTTTGTAATTGTTTATGTAGAATTGAAATTGTCCGGGTAAAATACTTTTATCTGAAAAGGGCGTTTTTTTGTTATTTCAAAGGCATTTTGAATAAATAGATACATTAATACTAATAATGATCAATGTTTAAATTTAAAAGAAAGAATATTATGTTAAAAGGACTAATAATTGGATTAATAGCAATGGTAGCATTGTTTTTTGGTAACCAATACAAATCATTTAATAGTGGTGAGCAGGAAAAAGCCATTGTTTATACCGTAAAAAACATGTTGGATTATGTTCATTTTTCACCGCAAAAACTTAATGATGATTTTTCTGAAAAAATATATGAAAAGTATCTAAATGATCTTGATGGCTTAAAAAGATTTTTAACCATGCAAGATATTACACGTTTGGAACCATATAAATATCAACTTGATGATCAATTAAGAGATAGTAATTTGGAATTTTTTGATCTATCATATAATATAATAAATGCTTCAATTGATAAGGTTAGAAATTATTATAAGGAAATTTTGGATACTCCATTTAAATTTGATGCAGATGAAAAACTGGAATTGGATCCGGAAAAACGAACATGGCCTGAAAATGATGATGAATTGAAAGAAGTATGGAGAAAATTTTTAAAATATGAAGTTCTGACCAGAGTTGCAGGTAAATTGGAAGATCAGGAAAAAGCCAAAAGTGATACTGTTAAAATTCTAAGTTTTGAAGAAATAGAAAAGGATTCAAGGTCGAAAGTTTTGAAGATCTACAATGATATGTTTGACAGAATAAAAAAACTCAGAAGATCGGACAGGTTTGAGGTTTATATCAATGCCTTTGCAAATCTGGAAGATCCACACACAGAATATTTTTCTCCAAAAGACAAGGAAGATTTTGATATTAGAATGGGTGGTAAACTTGAAGGAATAGGTGCCAGATTGCAGGCTGACGGAGATTATACCAAGGTTGTGAGTATTATTCCGGGCGGTCCTGCATGGAAAGGAAAGGAATTAGAACCCAAAGATTTGATATTGAAAGTTGCCCAGGGAGATTCTGATGATTTTGTTGACCTTACCGGAATGAGACTGGATGATGTTGTGAGATTGATAAGAGGTAAAAAAGGAACAAAAGTAAGATTGGAAGTTAAAAAACCTGATGCTACAATAAAGATAATCGAAATTATAAGAGATGAAGTTATAATTGATGAAACAAAAGCAAAATCTGTTATAGTAGGGTTGAAAAATGAAATTGACAGTATTGGCTTTATCCGTTTGCCAAGTTTTTATTCTGATTTCAAATCGGACGGTAATAATTGTGCAGATGATATAAAAAAGGAGTTAAATAAATTGATTGATAAAAATGTCAAAGGAATAATTTTAGATCTAAGATATAATGGAGGAGGTTCTTTGAGAGATGTGATTAAGATAGCCGGATATTTTATTGAACAAGGACCGGTCGTGCAGGTAAAACCAGGAAAAGAAAAACCATTTATTCATAAAGACAACAATATTGATGTTGTTTATGACGGACCATTGGTTATACTCGTAAATGAGATGAGTGCTTCGGCATCTGAGATTTTGGCTGCTGCAATGCAGGATTACAACAGGGCGGTAATAGTGGGCAGCAAAGCAACTTTTGGCAAAGGAACTGTTCAAAGATTTTTTGATCTGGATAATATGATTCGCGGTGCAGATGATGTGAAACCATTGGGTAATTTGAAAGTTACCACTCAAAAATTTTACAGAATAAACGGAGGATCTACCCAGCTCAAGGGAGTGGAATCAGATATTGTTTTGCCGGACAATTATATGTATATGGATGTAGGAGAGAGAGAATACAAAAATGCTATGCCTTGGGATAAAATAGAAAATCTTGATTATTCGCAGAATGTATTTGTTTTGAACAATAAAGATGAAATTATTAATAAAAGTGAGAAAAGAATAGAACAGGATACCGTATTTACTTATATTAAAGAGAATGCAATGAGGATGAAACATTATTCGGACAGTACTTTAGTCTCATTAAATCTTGATATATTCAAAAAACAAAAAGATGAAAGAAAAAAGAAGGATGATTTTTATAAAAAGAGATTGAATAATGAAATTCCTTCAATGATAGTTGAAAATCTTGATGTTGATTTGCCACATATAGAAATAGATTCTGCAAGAATAGCAAGAAATAAAGAATGGTTAAAGAATATCAGAAAGGATGAATACATCAAAGAGGCAATAAATGTTGTGAAGGATATAGTTGAATTGGAAAAATAAAGTACAAAATAAAAGCAGAATAAAAAAAGCCTTGCATTAAAACAAGGCTTTTTTTATTTATAAATTGTGTAAATTTATTCACAATGCAACCATGCTTTCTTAGAAAGTAAAGTATCCTCATCTTCAACATTGTCTTCATCAGGAACACATGCATCAACAGGACAAACAGAAGCACATTGAGGCTCGTCAAAGAAACCTTTACATTCTGTACATTTATCTGCAACAATATAATAAACGTCTTCAGAAATAGGATCGTTTTCTTCATCAGCATCCATTTCAGCTCCACTTGGAGTAGTAACATCTCCTGAGAGGCATGTACCTTCACTTAATTTCCAGGGTTCTCCCGGTTCATAAATAGCATTATTCGGGCATTCAGATATACAAGCATCACAACTTATACAATCTTCTGTTATTATTATAGCCATAATCAATAGAATTTTTAAGTTAATTAAATAATTTAAGTTTGCAATTATAGTGCTTTTAACTAACAAATCAAATTTTTAGTATTTTTTTTTTGAAATAAGTAGATAAATTCTAAATTGAAGGTAAAAAAATGAAATAATCCGTAAATAATTAACTGTTTTAAAAACATTATTAGCAACTTTGCAAATTATTTTAAAACTGATATAAAATTATGACAACAGAAAATACTCATTTAGAGAAACGATCATTAAAAAATGTAGTGATTCGCTTCGTTGGAGATTCAGGAGACGGAATGCAGTTGACAGGTACTCAATTTTCAGCCACCTCTGCTTTATTGGGAAATGATATTGCAACTTTCCCGAATTATCCTTCGGAAATTCGTGCTCCCCAGGGAACTGTTTATGGAGTTTCGGGATTTCAGGTTCATATTGGGGAAAGTGCTGTTCATACACCAGGGGATGATGTAGATGTTTTGGTTGCAATGAATCCGGCAGCTTTAAAGACAAATTTAAGTTCAGTACCTCCCGGAAAAACAATTATTGTAGATACAGATAGTTTTACTAAAAAGAATATTGCAAAAGCCGGATATGAAGAAAATCCTCTTTTGACGAGTCAAATGGATCCTTATGTAGTGATTGAAGCACCTATTACCAGTCTCACATTAGAATCCATCAAAGATATAGGTTTGGATAAGAGCAGTGCGGACAGAAGTAAGAATATGTTTGCTCTGGGAATGGTGTATTGGATGTTTTCAAGACCTTTGGAGCATACAATAGATTTTTTCAAAAAGAAATTTAAAAATAAACCTTTAGTAATTGAAGCTAATATCAGGGCATTGAAGGCTGGATATAATTATGCTCAAACACTCGAACTCATGCCAAGTCCGTTTGTTGTGCTTCCTGCTAAAATGGAACCGGGTACATATAGAATTATAAATGGTAATACAGCTACAGCTTGGGGATTTATGGCAGCTGCCGAAAAATCAGGACTAGAACTTTATCTGGGTTCTTATCCTATTACTCCGGCTTCGGATATTTTGCATGAATTGGCAAAACATTTACATTTTGGTGTTAAAGCATTTCAGGCTGAAGATGAAATTGCCGGTGTGGTTTCAACTATCGGAGCATCTTTTGCCGGCGAACTGGCGATAACTACTACTTCAGGACCAGGTCTTGCCCTTAAAGGTGAAGCAATAGGACTTGCAATAATGATGGAAATGCCAATGGTGATCGTAAATGTTCAAAGAGGAGGTCCTTCAACAGGATTGCCTACAAAAACAGAACAATCCGATCTTTTGCAGGCAATGTACGGAAGAAACGGAGAGAGCCCGGCAATAGTTATTGCAGCAAGTACTCCTGAAAATTGTTTCGATTATGCTTTTATCGCATCAAAATTAGCGGTTGAACATATGACTCCTGTGATTTTGCTTACGGATGGTTATATAGCAAACGGTTCTGCTCCATGGAAAATAAAAACCGTTGAAGAAATGCCGGAAATAAAAAATAGAAAAGTAACCGGTGTTGAAGGTACATATGAACCTTATGAAAGAGATCCGGAAACTTTAGCAAGAACATGGGCAGTACCGGGAACTCCCGGATTGGAACACAGAGTTGGTGGATTGGAAAAACAAGACATTACGGGTAATGTCTCAATGGATCCTGAAAACCATCAGCATATGACAAAGATCAGACAAGAGAAAGTTGATCGTGTAGCAAATTATATTCCGGAATTAGAAGTTGAAGGTGCTCAGGAAGGAGATTTATTAGTAGTTGGTTGGGGAGGAACTTATGGTAGTTTATTTACTGCGGTAAATAGTATGTATGAGAATGGAGAAAAAATAGGTCTTGCACATTTTAATTATATAAATCCACTTCCGAAAAATACCAAAGAAATATTTAAGAGATTTAAGAAAATTGTAGTTTGTGAATTAAATATGGGGCAATTCCATATGGTATTAACATCACATTTTCCTGAATTTGAATATTACAAACATAATAAAATTCAGGGACTACCATTTTCTGTAGTTGAATTGATGAATAAATTTCAACAAATATTAGATAACAAATAAAATAAAAATAAAATGACAGATACAAATAAACCGGTATATACATTTAAAGACTTTGCCAGCGACCAAGAGGTTAGATGGTGTCCGGGATGTGATGATTATGTGGTTTTAAGATCTATCCAAAAGGCATTGCCTCTGATGAACAGGAAAAAAGAGGACTTTGTTTTTGTTTCCGGAATCGGATGTTCTTCGAGGTTTCCTTATTATATGGATACTTATGGCATTCATGGTATTCACGGTCGTGCAGCAGCATTGGCTACCGGAATAAAATTGGCAAATCATGATCTGAGTGTTTGGATTGCAACAGGAGACGGAGATTCTCTTGCCATAGGCGGGAATCACTTTATCCATTTAATAAGAAGAAATATTGATGTTAATTTGATTTTATTTAATAATGAAATTTACGGATTAACAAAAGGTCAGTTTTCTCCTACCTCTCTTATAGGGCAAAAAACAAAGTCATCTCCTTTTGGGAATATTCAACCTCCTTTTCATCCGGGTGAATTAGCAATTGGCTCGGGAAGTAAATTCTTTGCAAGAGTTGCAGGAGGAGATACCAAATTACAACAACGTATATTTGTGGAAGCTGAAAAATTTGAAGGTGCAGCTATAATTGAAGTGATGCAGAATTGTGTTATTTTCAATGATGGTGCTTATGATAAATACACTGATAAAGCTGTAAAAAGTGATGCTCAATTACGTGTTGAACACGGAAAACCGATGATTTTCGGAAAAGAAAACAATAAAGGTTTGGTGCTTGAGGGATTGAAATTGAAAGTAGTAACAATAGGAGAAAACGGAGTAACTGAAGGTGATATTTTGGTTCATAATGCCATAGATCCGGATCCAACATTGCATTTGATGTTGGCGAGATTGGAAATGCCGATAGTTGTAGGTGTTATCAGAGCGGTTCCAGGTAAAACAGTAGATGAATTATGTAATTTAAGATTGGCAGAAACCAGGGCGAAATCACCTTTCAAATCGGTTAATGATTTGTTTGCAAGTGGTGAAACATATGAGGTTAAGTAATTTCTAAATTTAAAATTAGTAATAATGGGTTCACAAGCTTTAGTATTGTTTTTTTTAACAGGTGCATTTTTTATAGGTATTGCGATATCCATAGCAGCTTTGTTTGCACCCAGATCTTCAAATCCTCAAAAATATGAACCATGGGAATGTGGAATGCCTGTTTTTGGAGATGCGAGGATTCAATTTAAAGTAGGATATTATTTATTTGCAATTATTTATTTAATATTTGATGTGGAAATAGTTTTTCTTGTTCCATGGGCGGTAGTAATGAAAAAAGTCGGCACAGTCGCTTTTGTTGAAGCATTGATATTTTTAGTAATATTGGGACTTGGACTTATTTATGCATGGAAAAAACGAGCATTAAAATGGGAGTAGAAAAAGAAGTTAAAAAAGAAGTATTAAAAGACGATTTCCCCGGGCAGGTTATTCCGGCGGGAAACGGAGGAAATATCGTCGTAGGAGTACTTGATAAGATAATAAATTGGGGAAGATCCAATTCTTTATGGCCATTATATTTTGGTACTAGTTGTTGTGCTATTGAAATGATGCAAACAGGTGCTGCCCGGCATGACTGGTCAAGATTTGGTTTTGAAGTTGCAAGACCAACTCCACGTCAGGCGGATGTTATAGTGATTGCCGGTACCATAACCAATAAAATGGCTCCTGCATTAAGAAAACTTTATGATCAAATGGCCGAACCTAAATATGTAGTTGCTATGGGTGCATGTGCTATTTCAGGCGGGCCGTTTTATTATAATTCATACTCGGTTGTCAGGGGTGCAGACCATGTTATTCCTGTAGATGTTTATGTTCCCGGATGTCCTCCGAGACCTGAATCTTTATTGGATGCAATGATCAAGTTGCAAAAGAAGATCAGATCTACAAAAAACAGTGAGAGAGTAAATCCAATAGAAGGGTTTGATGAAGGAAAATAGTATTTTAGGTTTTATACCGATTAATAAATAAATAAAATAAAATGACACGTACCGAATTACAATCGTTTTTATCTTCCAAAATGGAAGGACTTGAATTTGGAGAAGAAACTACTCAATATCTAACGGTTACCGCACCAAAGGAAAAACTCAGAGAATTGATGTTCCTTTTAAAAGATACTGAGGAACTGGCATTTGATTATATGTTTTCGCTTACGGCTGTAGATTGGTTTCCAAAATCTCTTGGTGTTATCTATCATCTTGAAAGTACAAAATTCAGGCATATTCTGGTAGTACATGTTAATACGGGAAACAGAGAAGATGATGTGACGATTGATACTGTTTCGGATATTTATCCTACAGCACATTTTCATGAAAGGGAAGCTTATGATCTGATGGGAATCATATTTGACGGGCATTCTGATCTGAGGAGATTGTTTCTTACAGATGATTGGGTTGGACATCCTCTTAGAAAAGATTATGTTGACGAAGCAAATATGATTGTTAAATAGAAATTTTGAACTAAAAAGAAAATAAAACAGTATGACAACTACTGATACAAATACAGAATTGAAAACTCAGGAGTATCTCATTAATATGGGACCCCAACACCCTGCGGCACATGGTGTTTTGAGATTGATATTGACGGTTGACGGAGAAATAATCCATAAAGTAGATCCTGATTTGGGTTATATTCACAGGTCGATCGAAAAAATGTGTGAAAGAGATACATATAAACAAATAGTGCATTTAACTGACAGATTGGATTATTTGTCTTCACATATGAATAATGAAGCTGTTTGTCTTGCTGTAGAAAATGCAATGGGAATAGAAGTTCCGGAAAGAGTGAAATATATCAGAACCATCATGGATGAACTAACCAGGCTTGCTTCTCATCAATTATGGTGGGGTGTTATGGGTATGGACATCGGAGCATTGACGACATTTATGTATGCTTTCAGAGACAGGGAGATGATCAATGATATAATGGAAGAAACAGTTGGTGCAAGATTGACTATGAATTATAATATTCCCGGAGGTTTGATGTTTGATATTCATCCTAATTTTCAAAGAAGAGTAAAAGAATTTATTAAACATTTTAGAAAAGCATTGCCCGAATACAATACTTTATTGTCCGGAAATATAATTTTCAAGAAAAGACTTCAGGGGATAGGATATATTTCAAAAGAAGATGCTGTTGCTTATGGTGTATCAGGACCTTCAGCCAGAGGTTCAGGTATTTCATGTGATGTTAGAAAAATTCATCCATATAGTGCTTATGACAAAGTAGAATTCAACGAGGTATTGATCGAAGGTGGTGATTCTTATGACAGGTATATGGTAAGGATGAAGGAAATGGAAGAATCAATGAATATCATAGAGCAGTTGATAGATAATATTCCTGAAGGTGATTATCAGGTAAAAACACCTGCGCTTATTAAATTACCAAAAGGAGAGTATTACCAAAAAGTTGAATCAGCCAGAGGAGAATTTGGAGTATTTATTATCAGTGATGGCAAGAAAAGTCCTTACAGACTAAAATTCAGATCACCCGGATTTTCAAACTTATCTATATTGGATAAAATATCACGTGGTCATAAGATAGCGGATTTGGTTGCTATAATGTCCTCATTGGATTTTGTAATTCCGGATATTGACAGGTAGTGAGTAATGAGTGGTGAGAGATTGATACAGATTGAATTAGATTGCCGGAAGATTGGAATATTGCAGTTTGTTTTTGTTTGTTGTTCGTTGTTCTGTGTTTGGTGTTCTGTGTTTGGTGTTTTTGAAGCGTGGAAATTTGGACTGTCAAATTTATTTGACAGAGAGATAGTTTTGATTGTTAAAAGCCCCAGAGGGGCGACATTATGGTAGAGCCGGTTGTACGCAACCACATAGTTATTTTGGCGGTCTCGGCTAAGCCGAGATGTGGCGAAGCAAACAAAAATAGTGACAAAATAAAAAATATTAACGAAGAGATGGAGCAAAAAGGTGAATTAGAGAGGTGATGTTTTGAAAAGTAGATTGCCGTCTGCTTTAGCTGACGGTTTTAAGAAAAATGCGGGATTTTTGGGCTTTAGCCCGATAAAAAGGGAAATATTTGAATTAATGATTTTGAAAAGCGAGGCAGAGACACTCGCTTATCAGAGTATTAAAATATTGGCTTTAATAAAATAAAATTAAATATAGAAATATGTATGATTTTTCAAAAATGACAGGAGCAATTCATGAGTGGTTGAGTTCGTTGATGCCATCAGTACTGGTAACTACAGTTGAATGGATACTTATCGGAGTTGTTTTTCTGGCTCTTTTTGCTATTTTGGGACTGGTTTTGGTAATACTGGAAAGAAGAATTGCCGGATTTTTTCAGTTTAGATTAGGTCCCAACAGGGTTGGTCCTCAGGGGATGTTTCAAACAGTAGCAGATACGGTAAAATTATTATTAAAAGAGTTGGTCAGTACAGATAAAGTTGATAAGTTTTTATATAATGTAGCTCCGTTTTTTGTGATAATAGCCCCTCTGATGATTATGGCGGTTATACCTTATGGTTTGGGACTAACGGCTTATGATATTAATATCGGGTTGTTTTTTGTAATGGCAATATCATCAATTGGAGTTATTGGAATTTTACTTGCCGGTTGGTCTTCCAATAACAAATATTCTCTAATCGGTGCTATGAGAAGTGGTGCGGTTATTATCAGTTATGAACTATCGATGGGATTGTCATCTCTTCTTGCGATAGTTTTACTTGCAGGTTCTCTAAATTTGAATGATATAGTAATGAGCCAGGAAGCAGGATGGTGGTTATTTAGAGGACATATTCCTGCAGTAATAGCATTTATTATATACATTATTACCGGTACTGCAGAAACAAACAGGGTGCCATTTGACCTTACGGAAGCTGAATCTGAATTAGGGGCAGGATTCCATGCTGAATATTCAGGAATTAAATTTGCATTTTTCTTTCTTTCAGAATTTGTAAATATGTTTATTATAGCTGCATTGGCTGCAACTATATTTTTAGGTGGTTGGTTACCGATACATATTCCGGGATGGGAAGGATTCAATAACATAATGGATTATATACCTGGTCCTATTTGGTTTTTCTTAAAGACAGGAGCTATTATTTTCTTACTTATGTGGTTTAGATGGACATTTCCAAGATTGAGAATAGATCAAATATTGACATTGGAATGGAAATATTTATTGCCAATAAGTTTATTAAATCTTGTATTGATGGCTTTTGTGGTTATGATGGGATGGGTATTTTAAATAATAATTATTAGAAAAAGAATTAAAATGAACGCAATAATAAATTATTTTTCGGAGGTTATAAACGGAGGAATAACTTTGTTGAAAGGTATGGGAATTACCGGAAAACACTTTGTTAGAGCTCCAAAAGAGATTATTACCCAGCAATATCCGGATAACAGGGACACACTGACATTTGGAGACAGATTCAGAGCTCAGCTTTTTATGGAGCATAATGAAGAAAACCAAAACAGATGCGATGCTTGTCAAACATGTGAAACTGTATGTCCTAATGGATCGATAGAGGTGGTTTGGCACAGGGAAGCTGATCCGGAAACAGGAAAGAAAAAGAAAGTATTGGATAAATACGTATACCATCTTGGTATGTGTACTTTTTGTAATTTATGTGTTTTGGCATGTCCTACGGAAGCTATCAAAATGAATAAAGAATTTGAAACAGCTGTTTATGACAGATCCGAATTAACAAAAGTGTTGAATAAACCGGGATCTAAATTCAGTCAGGATTATGTAGATAAAACAATTGGTAATAAATAATCAGCGGGAATCAAATATGATATCTCAATTAAAAAAGAAAAATTGATATGGGAGCACAAATAATGTTTTATATTTTAGCAATAACTATAGTGGTTTTTTCTCTTCTTGCCGTTACCAGCAGAAAAGTGATGAGAGCTACTATGTACTTGTTGTTCACACTGATAGCAACAGGAGGTATTTATTTTTTGATTGATTACAATTTTATGGGTGGTGTTCAATTGATAGTGTATGCCGGTGGTATTGTTGCTTTGATAGTTTTTGCAGTAATGTTGACTGAAAAAATAGACTCTAAAATAGCCTTACCGGATAAAACAAGAATAATTTTGGCAGGATTATTATCCGTTGTAGGGTCGTTTGTTACTATTTATATTCTTCTTTCACATCCATTTGAAGAAACGACCAAAGATATTGGACAATCGGTAAGTGTTATTGGTGAAAATTTGCTTAATTACGGTGATGGCGGATATGTTTTGCCTTTTGAGGTTGTCAGTATTTTATTATTAGCATCACTGATTGCAGCCATAGTTGTGGCAAAAAGAAAATTTGATAATTAATATAATTAATAGTTATGGTACCAGGAGTAGGAATTACACATTTTTTAATAGTATCCACACTTATGTTTTTCATAGGTATTTATGGATTTCTTACAAGGAAAAACCTGATCACTATTTTAATTGCAATTGAGTTGATATTAAATTCGGTAGCGATAAATTTTATAGTGATAAATAAATATCTGTTTCCGGAAAAGATCAACGGACAGATATTTTCAATATTTATTATTGCCGTAGCTGCGGCTGAAGTAGCGATAGCGATAGCGATAGTAATAGATTTTTACAGGATCAATAAAAGTATTGATGTAGAGAAAGGGGAGATGATGAAGTATTGAAAGGGGGGAATGTGATTGGAATGATGAGTTTTTTCATGTTGCAAGTTGCAAGTTACATGTTGCATGTTTTTGAAGCAAGTGGCTTGGACTGTCAAATTTATTTGACAGAAATTGTAGAGACTGAAAAATTGAGAGGTTTATAGTGGATTGCCGTTTTGAAAAAAATACAAGGTTTTGTGGGCTTTAGCCCAATGAAGTGAAAAATTTGAGTTATTGATATTGAGGTTTGAAAGCGAGGTCAGAGACACTCGCTTATCAGGGTCAGAGACGTTCGTTTATCTGTTTTTTTTTGCACAGCAGCCCCCTCTGGCAACCCCCAGTGAAATGCTTCGTTGATTTCACGGGGTAAACCGCAAAGGCAGGTTAATGAAAAAATGCAGATTATATTTTTAAGCGGGTGGTCTGGACTGTCAAATTTATTTGATAGCAGGTGTTGTTTGGTGATATAAAAAGCCCTGTTAAGGGCGACATTATGGTAGAAAAAAAGGCAAACAATCATATAAAGCCCCAGAGGGGCGATATTATGATAGAACACGGTTAACAAAACCCCTTAATTATTTTGGCGGTCTCGGCTAAGCCGAGATGTGGCGAAGCAAACAAAAATAGTGACAAAATGAAAGGGTGGTTGGCTGTTTGCAAAGAGGTCGGGAGACCCCTGTACATTATTATTACAGGGCAGGC
>Ga0256832_1001321_pt1 | contig 16680 bp, 8 predicted proteins | sample 134614metaG_FD_190534 | JGI IMG/M metagenome (GOLD analysis project Ga0256832, IMG submission 190534) | Hydrothermal vent microbial communities from Lau Basin, Pacific Ocean - 134-614 | ecosystem: Environmental > Aquatic > Marine > Hydrothermal vents | place: Pacific Ocean: Lau Basin | collected...
CCCCTCGCACCAGGGCCGTGCCCAGATTCTTGCGCACCTTGCCTTCGTAAATGCTGTCTCCCACGGCTTGAAACAAGGCCAACGCGGTGCGATAGTACTGGATAGCATCCTCCCAACGCCCGAGTTGATCGGAAAGGATGCCCAGCTCATTGTACAGACGCCCGCGCAGTTGCGGATTTCGCGTCCAACCCAGGGCGGTCAGCGCCCGAGCCTCGGCGTCATCCCAATGATACGTCTCGATATCCAGGATCGTCGCCATGTAAGCCGCCCAGGCGCGAAACTCCTCATCGTCGCTTTCCTCCGCCATTCTTTCCAGCGTAGCGATAACGGTCCGGGCGGCCCCCATGTCGTGGTTCGCCAGCGCCTGAAAGAAGGCATCCAGCGCCATCTCAAGGGTCTCTTTTGGATTCTTGGCATGAACTTCCATAAATCGTTCTTTCAATCGCCATGCATTCGTGAGGAAATCATGTCGCGCATAAATCGAATGTTATTGTCCTTTGGCTTGGCCTTGTTCGTGCTCATGGGACTGATCTTTTCTAGCATAACACAAATCCCAAGCAGCGCGGAATTTCTGAAGACAAGCCCTTCTTCCTGGCCGCCATTTGTGCGGATGATCCCCCAGGCCGGAAGTGATGATGTGCTGGTGTCGGTGCCAAGCAACGCCAATATCTACACCCAATTGCAGGCGGAGTTTGGCTCCACCTCCCACACCTGGTCCCATACCGATATGGATTTCGATCCCAATATCCACGCTTATCAGGGCCTGGCGGAGGATGCGCTTTCCGAACTTTGTCCTGATCCCGCGGGGTGTCTTCATGTGTATGATCGGGGTCTAAGGGCGCAGGCAGCCACCGGGCGCGTGACCATCCCCTACCAATTCGTGCGGGTGAGCCCCCAGAACAGGCCCGATCTCGCCCTGCATAGCGCCCGGCTTCGCTTTGGCAGCATGCCCTTCGGCGATGGTATCGAGCACACCGTTATCCTGCAAATCCCGCCCGTTCCTCCCGCCCCTCTCCCCGCCATCTGGCTGCCTATCTCCTCAGAAGTCTATCTGGTGGAATCGGATGGCATGGATGGCGACCTGCAGGCTTCGTTGACCATCCAATACGACCCTGACGCCATTGTGTGGCTGGGCGTGGACGAATCCCTGCTGACGTTGTTGGCATGGGACCCCGTGAGCAAAACATGGGGAGTTCAGGAAAGTTACGTCAATCAGCGGGCCAATCATGTGAGCGCCTCGATTCGACGATTAACCGCGTATGTCCTGGTCGCGCCCCGCCCGCATGTGGTGTGGATGCCGGTCATCTTGCGCTGAACAGATTTCTCCTTCCATCAATCCCTTTTTCTCTCGCTTCGATACCCCCATGACGAAACGGCTCATCTTCCCCATCCTCCTTCTGCTACCCGTGCTGCTTCTGTTGTTGGTTGGACGCGGGCCTGCCGGGGCCTGGGCGCCCATGGACGTGCAATTGCACAACGACAATGGGGAAGCCAGAAGTTATGGCGCGTTCTTTGCCCAATCTTATGTGGTGGGGGCGGTGTTGCGCGCAACCGACGACGATTATCCCATCCAGATTCGATCGGTGCAGGCCCGACTGTACCGCTTTCCCGGCGCTGTGGATAGCGTGCAGGTGCGGGTGGTCATCTACAGCATCGGTGCGGACGGCAGCCCGCAAACCCTGTTGGGCGCGTCCGACCCTGTGCAAGTGACCACCTTCCATCCCGACGAAGTCAGCATCCCTCTGCCAGAACCTATTTCATTGCAGGCGCCTCAGTCTTTTCTCGCCGGGATCGAATACATGAGCGGCGTCGAGGGAAGCACGCCCAGCATCCTGTTCGACAGCTCCACCAACATCCCCCGAGGGAAAAACTACTTCAGTCCAGATGGCGGCGGCGCCTGGTATGAGCACTACGATTTCTGGCAGTCTCCCGCCGAGGTGGGGTTTGCCATGATTCGGGCCACGGTCTCAACTCGTGTCGGAACGCCCGTAACGTTGACGCCCACGCCTACGCCCACCGCCACCAGCACGCCCAGTCCTTTCAACCTCTGGCCCGGCTTCCCCATCGGCTACGGCAAGCAGCATGGCATGGCCCGCGATCATCTCGGCCGCCTGCACATGGTGTACTTTGGCCCCGAGCACCGCGCCCTGTATCACGCCTGGACCGATGATGGCGTCCACTGGCAGCCCCCGCTGGCTCAACGCGTCCCCTTTTACACCTTCGAAAGGCCCGGAGGAGGTGGCTCATTGGCCCTGGACGCGGATGGCGAGACCCTCCATCTGGTCATCGGACAGGATCCCAGCACCACCTATCCCGACGGCGGTATCAATGGCGCTCTGTATTTCGAATATCGTGATGGGCGCTGGCGAGGCGGCGACAAAATTTCATCGAATGGTTACGGCTACCACCTTGCTGTCGATAGCCAGGGGGGTGTGCACGTGGTCTGGAGTTTCCGCGATATCTGGTATCGTTATCGCACGCCGGAGGGGGTGTGGGAGCCCGCGCATATCATCGCTTATGGCGGCTGGTATCCCGACATCGATATCGGTCCGGACGGGGTCATGCACGTCGTTTACAACAGCAATGATTTCTGCTGCAGCGCCACCTGGGTGGAGGTGTATTACATTCAATCCACAGATGGCGGCCGCACCTGGTCGGTGGCCGAACGGCTGACCCATGATGACCGCTGGACGGGCGACGCCTCTGGCGCGGTGGACGGGCATGGCGTGTACCATCTCACCTACATCCGTTCCGCCAAGGTGGAGGGCGATCTGTACTATACCGCCCGCTATCCCGACGGGCATTGGACGTCGCCCCAATTGTTGATGCGCGGGGTGATGACCGGCCAGACCGGGGCGGAGTCCGCGGCTTTGGAAGCGGATGACGCCGGGAACCTGGCCGCGTTGTTCTATTGCAGCCTGGCAGGCGATTCCCGTACCGTGTGCCTCGATGCCCGGGATGGGCAGAAAGGTTGGTTGGATGTGCGTTACCTGGCCGTGTTGAATGGCCTGGCGTTTTCGCCCACCATGGCGGATGGGCCGCCGGATATCCATGGCGTCGATGTGACCTGGGGCGTAGAGGGGCAGATCGCCTATCGCCGCATCACAGATATCGTCATCGAACCGACGCCGACGCCCACACCTACCCCCACGTCCACGCCCAAACCGTTCCATGTGCGCGTGTTGGATGACACAGGCGCGCCCATGCGCGGGGCGTTGGTGTATCGCAACGGTGTTTTTGCCGGGCGTACTCGCGAGGATGGCGTTTTGAACTTCGACATTCTGGCTCAGGGGGATGAGATCGTGGCCCTGGCTCCCCTGCCTTTGCAGGCGTCCCGCCTTCCGGGAACCACCCATCGCAGCCAACATGATCGAGATATCGTGGGCGATGATCCCGTTGAACCGTGGGCCTTCCGCGTGTATCTCACGAACATGCGTCAGAGCCCCGATCTGGGCCCGCAGCCGCCTGCGTTGCTATCTCATGGCGATCCGGGGGAACGGGTCATCACGGTGTATCGCGATAGCCCATTGATTCTTTTCAATCTGGTGGTCTCTATCGAATGGGATGCGGATGAGGCGTATCTGGATGATTTGCAACAGGGCTTGCTCGCGGCCTCGCACTTTCTCTATGATGTCAGCGATGGTCAAATGGCCCTGGGCCGCGTGGCTATTTTCGACAAGGCGCAGCATTGGGCGGATGCGGACATTCGCATTGCCGCCAACAACCACGTCTTTCCCCACGCGGCGGTGGATGGGGTCAGCGCCAATCGCCATGACTTCAATGTGCGTTTGGGCCCGCTGTGGAATGGCCAAACCGCGCGGCTTTTGCCCGATGGCCGCGGTTTTTGGAGTCATGACCCTGGCTGGCAGACCATCGTCCATGAGCTAGGGCACTATCTGCTGGGTCTTTACGATGAATATGTGCATTACATCGAAGTGGGTGGCTCACCGCGCGAGGAGCCGGACGTGTATTGCACCCATCGCACCAACGATCCCAACGCCCCCATGTCCCCAAATCGAGCCAGTATCATGGACAATGAACATCTGGCCAGTGAATTGGCGGATGACACCCTCCCCGCGTTGTGGAGCGAGCGTTGTAAACACACCGAACAATGGGATCGCACCGGGGGCGAGTCGGACTGGCAGACGGTGCTGAGGAGGTTCAGCGCGGCCGGGGAGGGGATGGCGCGGCCCTGTCGCCTGGGCGAGGCCCCAGAGGTGGCGTATTGTGTGTGGCGCCCGGGCAGCCGCGGGCAGGTGATTCCTCAGCCCACGCCCCATTATGCGGTTCATCGCTCTCTGCCTTTGCCCCGCATCGAGGTTCTGGCTGACGCGGCGGGTCCTCCCATGCGTCGCCTGCGCATTCAGTGGCAGGGGGCAGCGCCTCCCCCGGGCGCGCTCAGTTTGCGGGTGGCGGTGGAGCAGGAGATCGATGGCAAGCGCAAATATATCGAAGAGGGGTTGGTGGACCCCTACCGCTGGGAGACGACCCTTTTCGGGGTGGCTCCTGGCGCGGTCTTGCATCTCAATGCCATTGATCGCAGCATTCAGGCCAGCGTGCCCGTCTCCGACACTGGGGAGATCGTGTTGCCTCTCACCTATCAGTCGACGATGGCTTTGGCGCAGACGCGGTCCAGGCCCGCGCTCAGCCTCGCCCCCACCGCGGACGGACAGGGATTGGTAGTGACGCTGCTACACGCGCCCGAAAACGCGAAGCGAGTTGCCCTTTGGCTGGCGGATGCAGCGCCGCAGGATTTCCCGCTGCAACGATCAGGAGATGTGGCCACGGTCACGTTGCCTGTTGATTTTCGTTTTCGGGCTGGCGGCGTGGTGCAGATCATGGATGAGGATGGGAAGGCCCTTGGAAGCGGTTTGACCGCTCGGTTTTGGGGGCGCGGGCTGGCGGCGCTGGCGGCCACCGAGATTTTCTCAGCAGATGGTCGCGTGCGATTTTTTGTGCCTGAGGGCGAGGTGGGACAGGATACGTTCGTGGTGGTGAGCGCGCTGGGCACAGCGCCGGGCAAGCTTCCTGGACATCAGGTGATCGCGGGCCCGGTGTATGAAATCCGCTACCCGGACGTCATCTCACCGCCCCAAACCCGCCTGATCTTCCACCCCGATCCATCGTTGGGGTGGATGCAGACCGCAGCGCAAAATCGTATGTTGACCAGCCTCGATGGCGACACATGGCATCCCATTGAAGAGGCTGAGCTGTTGCAAAACGAACAGGGCTATGCCATTCCCTGGCAACAGGGTTATCTGGCCCTGGCCGAGCCCGGCTGGCGGGCGCTCTTCTTGCCGTTGGTTCGCAAGTGAGCGCCGATTTGAAAATAGAGAACGCAGATGAAAACCAGAAAAATCATCTGCGAAGATCTGTGTTGCGAAGCATCAGCGTCATCAGCGTTCCCATTTCATCCATCTCAGCGAGCTGTTGCTCGTGTCGTCTGTGACGATCCGTAGGGGAAAATGGGGAAATCGCGAAATTTGCGGGGATTTTTGTCCCTCAAGGGGAGATGGAAAACGTCTTTACTTCAAGAGAGCAGTTATTCTATGACGCTCGCCCGGGTTTTGGCGAGAGGCCTGGGCGGGCCAGGGGCCCGGGGCGCCGGGTCGGGCGAGGGCCCGGCGTCCCAAATTTCGATTTGTCTCACTCTTCATGCCATTTCACATCCAGTTCCATTGAGGAAGGATACCATTTGATTACCACCGAAGTTGTAGACTATCGTGGCCAGCAACAGTGGCGCTTCCCAAGTTACCCATCATTGGAGCGCTTTCGAGCCGTTATTCCGCTCGGAACATAGATGGGACAGATAGTGTCTATAAACTGGCAGGAAACATGGGTGTTAATCATCCCAACAGATGAATCAAGTCATCTTGCTCGGCAGTTCAAATTACCAAGTCGAACATGAAAATGCAACACAACCTCCAATGCATGATTGCCAGGAAGAAATTTTTATTATGGTTCACTGGCGGCGTATTTATAGCAGTTTTATTAGGAATCATTGACGGCATTATTATTGACATACTACTGTCACTGCCAAAGCAATTTCTTTTGGCGTTACCATTTCTCGTCTTTGTTTTGATATGTGGTTATTTCTTTTTACGAAAATGGCCAAAGAGCGCAATTTTATTCCTAATCGTCACTGCTATGTTGACACGTTATCGATATGATGTCGGAAGCATTTCTGTTCGCCCTGAACATGTTGCTGTAGTCATTGTGGGACTGATTGCAATTACGCGCTTTGTGCTGGAATTAGGACGAATATGGATACCATGGCCGGCCATTTTTCTTCTCATTTGGTGGGGAGCCAATTTTCTCGCTTCATTGTTCTCTCCAGATATCTTTTTGGGTGTGCAAAACTCACTGCGTTTGGCAGTCATGGTGATAATATTCATCTTGCTCATAAATTTGATACCGAATTATTCAACCTGGCGCTGGTCTGTCATTGTTTTTCTGGTGGTCGGCATATTGGAAGCTGGATTTGGCATCCTGGCCAGAGTCTTGTATGAATTTGGAATCAATTGGGGAGTGCAAGTGGCTTATCGGTTCAGTACACCAGTTCCATATGGAACATTTGAGGAAGGCAATTTATTTGGAAGCCAGTGTGCTGTTTGGGGAATTATTCTGGTATCGTTACTTTTAGGCAATCTCAGCACCGGTAAAAAAGCATTGATAACGCTTCCGCTATTTGTGGTTATGGCCGCGTTGGTTTTAAGCATGTCGAGGGCTGCATGGATAACGTTTGGCGCAGGTGCTACCATTGTGTGGGTGGTGATGGCAAAAGATGGCAACAGGAGAATCATCCGGCTAGGGATGGTCATGGTGGCCGTGCCTCTTTCCATATTTTTCCTTTTTTTGAGTCTTCCTTTACTCCCAAACGCGGCTGTGGTTGAGCGAATCAGTTCTTTTTTGGATTTAAAATATGATTTTACGTGGTCGGCGCGCTTGTCAGATTGGTCACTGGCCTGGCAGGATTGGCTGCAACGTCCCCTCTTGGGATGGGGGCCGGGCTCTTTTTATATGTTGCATGGGATATTACGGTTTAGACCTGCCTGGATAAGTAATTTGACACTCAGGTTGTTGCAAGAAAGTGGGCTTGTTGGCGCCATTTCATTTCTGTTGTTCTTCGGTTATTCGACTTTAGGTGCGCTACGCACCACATTTCAAACACAATTAGGTACGGAGAGACAATTACTGCTCGGCCTTGTAATAAGCTATGTGGTCCTGTTGGGGTTAGCATATCAATCGACAGATGGTATTTGGCTGGCCGCGAGTTGGATACACGCCTCTCTGCTTTTCAGCGGCGCATGGATACTTCGTAGAGAGAGTTCTGCGCCACATACTCATGAAGTAGTTGCCGACTGATTCACATTTCCGTTCCGTTATTTTTTCAAGGATATACGAATAGTTTTCCAATTAAACGAATTGCATGATGAAAGAATCTGATATCTATTCTCCGTTCGACCTTCAACATTATGTGAAAATTATGTTGCGATATTGGTATTTTGTGGCGCTCTTCGCAATTATCGCAGGGATATCTGTATTGGCCTATAGCATCATTCAGCCGCCGACATTTACTGCCATCAGCGATGTCTCGTTGTTAAATGTACGCTCTGAGGTCGTCTTTGCCCCAGATTTTAGAACAGTGCCCCAAGAAGAATCTTCCAACACAACGGCCCCGGAAAGTCGAGCAAAAGCTCTGAAAGCAATGGCCCAAAACTCCTCGTTGCTAATAAGTGTTTATGAACAATTGCCCGAAGATGAAAAAAGAAAGTACCCATTTTCTGATTTTCGAAAAAGTGTGAATGTGAGGAATATGGGCGATGTATTGCGTTTTGAAGTTGTATGGCACGATCCTGTTATCGCTGCCAAGATGGTGAATTTGTGGACGAAGTTGTATGTGGAGTTAGCAAATAAGTCCTATATCAATAGCTCACGCACTTCAGAAGAAGCAAAGAAAGCGGCAATGGATGCATTCAAAGATTATACGGATTCCCAACAAGCATTGGAGCGATTCCTCAGAGAAAGCGATTTGCCTGACTTACGACGTCAGGTTGGTGAAATTGATGTCCTCCTTGAAGATCTTGAAAAACAGAAAGCCGATGCGATGCAGATGGAGATTGGGTCTTATTTTTTGGCATCCAGTCATTTAATGAATCTCGCGAAAGATGCCTATCTAGAGAATATGGATTATAGCGTTCAGCGCAAAAAAGAATACCAGCAGGCAAGGCTAGATCGATGGTACAGACGCCTTGGCGCTTTACAATCAATGGAGAATCATTACAGTGATCTGCAAAAGCAATTTTCAGAACCTCCAGCATCTCCCTCAGCTATTGCAGGCGATGCTTTGGCCATGATTTTTGCTCGTTCCGGGATATTCGGCAATCCAGCGCTTCCGGATATGCTTCTGCAAGTGGATGTAGAGCAACTTGCTTCGGAAGCAAATATAACCTCTAGCGTACAGGATATCCAGGCGATGTTAATAGCAAATCGACAGGAACAAAGGGAGGCTGAGTCGCGTATTGACGCGTTATCGAAGGCGCTCTTCAATGGTGAGAGGTTTAATATACCCGATGAGTTGTCAAGTGAGCACAAATTAATAACCACAATAAATAAGGGCGTAGAAAGTGTGTTTCAAATAAATGCACAAGAGGCTTTGGAAAGAAAAAATTTTGACGATCAACCACTCTCACGTGCGATCAAAGCAATTTCCGACCAACGAAAAAATCTTTCTACTAAGATCGCGACATTGGAAGCAACGCAAAAGACGTTAGAGCACACACGAGATACGAATTGGAATCTTTTCGCTACATTAGACAATAAGGCCGCAGAGATCCAAGCTCAATCCAGTATTGGCGCGCCTCAAGTACGTTTAGCGATTGCAGCTCAGACCCCAATAGAAGAAGATGACAAACTTATCGGGATAAAAGTCCTGCTATCATCCATGTTAGGAGCCATATTCGGAATAGCTTTCACAGTGATTTGGGATGCTCACCGGTAGTTCTATCACCCCTTACTCTTCACAAGGAGGAAAGTATGATTCGTAAGTATTTTGCAGTGATCGTTTTCCTTGTCGCGTTATTGCTGGGAGGATACTCTTTCATTGGCCATGCTGCGGGCCCGGGCCCGTGGCCTCCGTATGCCGCGACCCCTTCACCCCAAGGAATTCCTAGTGGATCAGGTTTCTCCACTTCCCCCGAGCGCTCTGCCATAGTTCCCCATCTGACCGAATCCCAACAGTCGCTCGTGCCTGATCCAAACGCCATCAATAAACGGTGGATGATTCCATCGACTTTCGATTGGGCTATCACCTCACAAGAGACAGGTGGCGCCGACGCCTACGGATATACCTGGGATGATACGGTTCCTTTCCAATGGGAGGACGCCTACATAATCAGCGGCGGCACCAAACTGGATCTGGAAGGGGACGATAATTACAAGGGACTCGACATTGGTTTCGAATTCCCTTTTTACGAAAATCGTTATTCGCATCTTTTCGTTTCGACCAACGGCTTCATTACCTTTGACAGCGAGGGCGCCTACCAATTTTTCAATAAGAGCATCCCCTATCCTGGCGCTCCCAACAATTACATCGCTCCATTTTGGGATGATCTGGGTGTGAATTGTTGCAATAACCAGGGAGGCGTCTACTACAAACGTGGCGGTACAGCTCCTCACCGCTATTTGGTCATCGAATGGTTTCGGGTCTCAAGACTTTGGAATGAGGAAACCCTGACCTTCGAAGTGATCTTGTATGAAAATGGCGACATCGTTTTCCAATACTCGTCGATGAAAGGAGACCTGCGTTGGGCAACTGTGGGCATCGAAGATGATGTGGGGGGTGATGGTGCGCTTTATTTGTATCATACGAGCGGTATCACCGACAATAAAGCAATCCGCTTCCGGCGACCAGGACCTAAAGCCCGGCTCAAAGTATGGCCTCTTTTCCACGGCCGCTTCGTGGCAGCAGGCGAAATGGCTTATTTCCATATTCCCGTACATAACATTGGAGAACTGGGCGCAGATACGTATGAGGTGATGGTCGATAAAACGCAATGGCCAGTTACCCTGTTTCGGGCGGATCGTCTCACACATCTGCGGGATACGAACGGCAATGGTTCGCTGGATACAGGGACTGTGAGCCAAGGCGACCAGTTCAACCTGTGGGTTGGCGTTCGCACGCCTGCCAACGCCACTGTGGGCACTCATAACGAAGTGCAGCTCACCATTAGTTCGTCCCGAAACCCCCAGCAGAAACGAACCATCTCCTTGCGCACAGCCATTCCCGCTGAGTTTGCCCAGGTCTATTCCGATAGGAGCGATGGTGCGATGGCATATGATCTTGTCAAACCTGCCGGGGTAATTCCAGGTAAGGCATCCGAGAATCATGTCAATGGTTACCAATTGGCCGTGGCTGAGCTTCCTGATGATAACTTCTTCTACGCCTGGGTCGTAGGTAGAAGGATTGCCGAAAATTCATCAATTTACGTAAGTGAAATTTATTATGCGATCATCAATCGGGCGGGGAATGTCGTGCATCCGGTGACCCGTTTGACCGATCATTCTCAGGCAACCAAAGACACCTATGACCGAACGCCGGCTATTGCCGTCACCGATAATGGCAAGGTGGGCATTCTATTCACACGCGAGCTTCACAATCAAGACAATCAACAATACAACCGCAATCTGTTTATGAGCGTCGTAGATATCCACGGAAATGTGCAGATTGCTCCTCGCAACATCACCCAAAACGGAAAGTGGGGAACCTGGAGCGATCTGTTTGTGGCCCGTTTTTATTCCCCAGAGATGGTTGCCACCGAAAATGAGCGATTCGTCATGAGCTGGGAGAAGTTCTACTACGGAAATCCAAATGATCACTGCGACAACTATTGTGGCGTGGCCGATATCTGGTATGCTGTCGCAAACGCAGAGGGCCAGCTTGTCCATCCTCTGACACGATTAACTCAGGATTCGCCGGGTTGGGATGATGGTTACGGCTCGCCCGCTTTGGCCCAAAAGAACAATAAGGCGCTTCTGGTATTTGAACGCGGCGGGGAACACGACGATATTTATTATGCGGTCATTGATAATCACGGCAACGTAACGCAAAACCCCACGCCTTTGACCTCGGATGGAAGCGATTCAGAGGACATGAATTCTGATGTCACCCGGCTTGACAACGGCAAGTTTGTGGTGACATGGATGGGACAGCCATCCAAAAATCCGGGTGAGCAAGGTTGGCGGGCCAGCTATTACAACAACGAGACATTAAGCGGCGATCCGGTGTTAGTACGGGACGAGTCCACCATCGATTACGGATGGTGGGACGCCGCCCCAGCGCCCGGAGTCAATCGCGATTTCTTTTCAGTACGGTGGGAAGGGGCCATTCATGTGAAAGAAGGCGACTACGTCTTTTACATGGGCAGCGATGACGGCAGCCGCCTGTTCATCGATGGCCGGAAAGTCATGGACCATTGGGATGAGTGCTGTGTGACCTGGACGACAAAAGTGCATCTCTCTCGGGGGACCCATCGCGTGGTCATGGAAATGCACGAACATGATGGCGCGGCCTGGGCCCGGCTCACATGGCGCCAGTTTTTGGGCAAAGGCAATTACTTCATCAAATATGCAGTGCTTGATGCGAACTTCCATCTTACCGGTGATTCTGGCGTCTTGTCTAATGCCGCCACCTACAGCGGGAACGCGTATCCTTCGGTGACAGCGGCAGGAGACCGGGCGATCATCACCTGGATGGATCAAGACTGGGACTACCGCCACAATCTGTATTATGCATTGGTGGATGGAAGCGGCCGGGTTCTGACGCCAGCGATGATATTCCGTACGGCATCCCAAAACACCGCATCGATCCTGACCAGCTATGAGGGATACGGCAACACCTCATATCATTGGCAGCCCACTTTCGATGAAGATCTGTTCTTGCCAATGACAATGCGCTAATGCCGGTAATGCGACCTGGAACGCCGGGCCGAGCATTCCTCGGCTCGGCGCCCTTTTTTACATCTATCATGAACACATCATGCCCATATCGAGTACTTGGAGCGTTCGCCACGCAGTCAGCGCTCCAGTAATATTCGGGCGCGGTAACGCCGCCGTGATTGGATCAATTCCCTTCCGGCGGATGTATACGGATGTGCAGCTTTTCTCATGCTTATGCCACTGCTTAAGATGAAAGAGAGGAAAGGGAGGCAGCTTATTTTTCTAAAGTTCAGTTGGGAAGTTGGTGTGAGACATTGTCCAAATTTACAGGGTAAAGATCGTATTTATATTAGAAGAATTCATGCCCGTATCTTGTCCGGATGTAATGAAAGGCTCAATCGGGCAGAAAGCCCGGAGCGGGCCGGGCAAGATCTCGCGCCTATCTTCGGGTTTATCTTACTCTTCGCCCAATTTCACACAAAGACAGAGGTTCGTCCATCATGAAACTCGGGCATCTCTTTCTTCCCTTTTTCGTGATATTTTTGTCTCTATTCGCCATTTCTGGCATAGGTTTTGCCCAAAGCGGGCCGGCGGGTGAACCCCAATTTGTCATTCCTTCTCCGAGTGAGCCATCTCCCAATACCCAACGACCTGAATCCATGGACGGCTCTATCACGGTCACGCGAGTATGGACCACCACAGATCGAGATGCCGCGCCAGAACAGACATCCTTTCGGCCGGGAGAAGGCATCCGCTATTACGCTCGCATCCACAATGGCGTTGCCGCAAAGACAACGGCGCATTTCAAATGGCTGGTTACTGGGCCATGTGGTTCTATTGCTTATTGGGAAGGGGATCTGCAGACAGGATCATGGACTTGGTGGTTGCCCGGCCGCATCCCTGACAACGCGTGCCCAGGACGTTACACCTATCGATTCCAAATCACGTATCGGGGACATACCTCATCAAAAAGCGTTTCTTTTGATATCTATGACGGAAGTGCTTCAGAATGCAGTGCCGAATCAATCAATCAATTGTTACGCACTTACAACTCCCGCATGCTTCGGGAAGATCCCCATGTTGGCGACGAATTTCTTCAGGCCGGCAGGGAGCGTAATGTGGATCCCAGGTTTATGGTCGCCATTGCTGGCGCAGAAACAACCTTTGGCAATCGCATTTGCACGCCCTATAATCCTTTTAACTGGTTCTACCGAAGTTGGTGTGACTCTCCTTATGCTTCCTGGCAGGATGCTATCAGAAAAGTTACTAACGGCGTTCACCTGTATTATCTGGAGAGAGGACAAACTTCAATTGCATCTTTTGTGTATAACTGTGGCAGTCACTGTTACTGTAAAAACTGTGATAATTGGTATCGAAATGTTCGGCAATTTTATCAAATGTTGGGAGGAGATCCTGATACGAATGATTTAACTTTCCGGGCTTGTGGTCAGGAATCAAATGCCTGTCCTACCATCACCCAATGGAAAGGTGAGTATTGGGACAATCAGCATTTGAGTGGATCGCCTCGGGTCTGTCGGAATGATGGGAATGTGCGCTTCGATTGGGGCGGCGGGAGCCCGGACGGGCGGATCCCATCCGATCATTTTTCCGCCCGCTGGACCCGGCGTCTTCATTTCGACGCAGGTCGTTATCGCTTCAAAACCATTTCCGACGATGGCATCCGGGTATGGGTGGACGGGCGCAAGGTCATCGACGCCTGGTACGACCAGCCGCCTACGTCTCATCAAGGGGAAATCGATCTCGGCAGCGGTGATCATGATGTCAAGGTGGAATACTATGAAAACGGCGGCGGTGCGGTGGCCAAACTGTGGTGGGAACGCATCTCAGGAGGAAGCGGCCCGCCCAATTGCCCAGGAAGATATGCTGTCGAGTATTTCAACAATCGCAGCCTCAGCGGCGCTCATGCCTATGCCACTTGCGAAGGGTGGCCCATCAACCACGATTGGGGAGGCGGAAGTCCAGGGCATGGTGTGCACAATGACAATTTCTCGGCCCGCTGGACGGGGCGGGCGCACATCGATGCCGGGAATTACACCTTCATCGCCCGGGCCGATGACGGCATCCGCGTCTGGATTGATAACCAGATCATCATTGACGCCTGGCGCGATCAACCCCCTACCACCTATCGCGTCACCCGATACATCAACGGCGGCGATCACAACATCAAAGTGGAATACTATGAGCATGGCGGCGGTGCCGTGGCTCAATTCCGTTGGGAACGCAGTTCGGGCGGAAGTGGTCACACTTATGAGATCATCGCCAAACACAGCGGCAAGTGTCTGGATGTAGAGGGGGCGCGGCAGGACAACGGCGTCAATGTTCAGCAATGGGCCTGTGGCGGCGGTCCCAATCAACGCTGGCGGTTGGAGGACGCGGGAGGCGGCTATTATCGGATTGTTGCCGTCCATAGCGGCAAATGCCTGGATGTAGCGGGCGGATCTCGCGATAATGGCGCGAATGTCATTCAATGGGAATGTCATGGTGGTGATAACCAGCTATGGCGGCTGGAACAACATGGTGATGCTTTTCGGATCATTCCCAAACATAGCGGCAAGGCTCTCGATGTAGAGGGAGCCCGCCAGGATAACGGCGCCAACGTCCAGCAATGGCAATTTGGTGGAGGGCCAAATCAGTTGTGGCGGCTGGTACGACATTGAATTGATGAGCGAAAGGCATAAAGCAACGGCTTCATGAAATCCGCTATTCTCGATGTGAATTTCTAATCCCATTGATGGCTCCGGTCTCCTGCCCAGTGGTGCTATCTACAGCAGCCACGCATGTCCTTCGGTGACAGCGGCAGGAGACCGGGATTCCATCAGAATGGATCAAGACCTGACTCCCTTTCAGATGATTCTGTCCTCACCAAACTCTTTGTACATTTAGCAATGTTTATGCTATGATAAAAGTCACTTCTAGGCCCCCTTGGATACTCTCTCGCCAATTGAATAGAAAATCGTACATCGGGGATATTTCTTCCCATCGGTAGACGCGTTTGTCTTTTTTCCTTAAACTTACTATCCACACTATGGCTGAGAGTATCCGATATCGTTTAAAACGAATTCGACTTCAATGGCAGATTTTATTTTGGTTGGGGGTGTGGGGTTGGGGACTCTTAGTCGCGGGGTGTTTGATGCCGCCGCCTGTGGCAAGTACGCATCCACTCCCTTCCAACGTGGAGACGCTCTCTCAGGGACGGCTCAATGCTTCTTCCCCAAAAAGGAAGGACGACGTATTGAAAACACGTGCAACACCTACATCTCAACAAAATACCTTGCCTGGCGGGATCATCATTCAGGTTACTCCGACACCTTCGCCTGAAATAAAGATAGTTTCGACGCCCCCGCAACAAGAGGGTGGGGTGCCTGCTTCGGTTTTGCTCGAAAAAGTGCCAATAGGTAAACAAACTCGGCCGCTCAACTGCGAGTTCCAATCGGCATCGGATCTGATTTGGTATTATGGATTTCCATTTACATGGGATGAAATATTCGAAGTAGTTGGACACGATCCGAATGGTAATCCTCATGTTGGCTTCGTAGGACGTAGCTTCGATGACCCCCCAGGAAGGCTCTATCCCTATGGATACGGCGTCTATGCGCAACCTATAGCTGAAGGCCTGAAACGAATCGGCATCCATGCAGTAGTACACTATAATGAAAGTCAGACATGGTTGAAAAATCAAATTGCTAGCGGGAACCCGGTTATGGTTTGGGTTACAGCGAATATGGAGAAACATCCTGCCGTGTATTGGACAGCAAAAGATGGTAAACGAATTAAGGCAGTGCGTGGCGAACATACCAATCTGGTCATTGGTTATGACGAAAATGGCGTTTGGGTGGCAGACCCATGGGACGGAAAGCGCCATCATTATCCCTGGTCGGTCTTCCTGGCCAGTTGGGATATTCTAGACCGTATGTCTCTCGTTATCCAGGAAAACGATCATGCCAATCCCTGATCGGGGATAGGCTTTCTCTATTACTCTCGTCGAAATTGCCCGTGGAGGAGGACATGTCACTGTTTTTCCATCGCAAAACCCTCGCACTCATTTTTCTCATTGGATCGTTATTCCTATTCTCTTTAAGTATCAGTTATGCCCAGGGCCCCGGAGCCGAAATTCGTGTCAATAAAGTTGACGTTTCCAGCTTCCCGACGATACGCATCTTTACAACCCCCTTAAACAATGGCAAAGTTGTTCCGGATCTGACACAAGAAGACTTCCGAGTTTATGAGGATGGTGCGCTTCGTCCCATCACCGAGGTGGGGCAAACGTATGTGGGCACACAAGTTGCTATCGTATTAGACGCCTCCGGTAGTTTTAAGCTTCCTGGCGTGACCGATCCCAACAAGCGGCGTTATGATGAGGCCATTGACGCCATTGATGCCTTGGTGCTTGATGAGAGTCATCAGTGGATTGACATCGAAAATCGGCGGGATTGGTTGATGTTGATGGCTCCAACCACTTCAACCGAATTTGATGTTATTCAAGACTGGACAAACGCATATACGGCTATCCATAACGCAGCCTTTCAATCTCAGCCTGTGGACGGGAATACGCCGCTATTAAAGATGTTGCAAGATGCCATGAAGCGTATGAAGGACTTGGATGATTACCGAGCGCGCTCGAAATTTTTGTTGGTCTTTTCAGATGGTGTTGATCGGATCAGTGCGCAGGACATCACCGATGTCCTTAATCGAGCTCATGGCTTAGGCGTCACGATCCTTAGT
>Ga0256832_1001322_pt1 | contig 16674 bp, 14 predicted proteins | sample 134614metaG_FD_190534 | JGI IMG/M metagenome (GOLD analysis project Ga0256832, IMG submission 190534) | Hydrothermal vent microbial communities from Lau Basin, Pacific Ocean - 134-614 | ecosystem: Environmental > Aquatic > Marine > Hydrothermal vents | place: Pacific Ocean: Lau Basin | collected...
TTGAGAATGTCCAGTACGACCTGTGTCTTGCGCTTGGCTGTCCAACGTTTTATTTCGTTTTCTTGCTTGTTCATTTTAACCTCCTTACTGCACTATAACCTGTGCAGCTCTGGAGGGGGTCATTTCAAGAAGCACAACTCTGCCACGCCCTTACTAGGCTGCCTTGAAATCAACAAACGCATTTCAAGCACCATCACAGTAAACTTCCACACCCCGCCGCTGGCACAGCAGGCAGTTCCTGCCCGTTTCCCCAAGAAGCACACAGAAAAACAGCCCACAGCGTGATCCCGTCCGCAACTTTGCCTGTCCGGCCGAATAAACTGTAGTTTCGGTTGTCCAACGCGCATAACGACCTCCTCCCCTGCTGAGTATCCGGGTTTGAGCCAGGCAGATTGTCCTTGGCGCATTCTCAGCTTATTGGGGCTTTTTTCACTTGCAGCAATTCAGGCAGTAAGCACATACCATGATGTACAAAACATTGATTTCCACCACCCTTTTAATCACCGCCAGCGCCAGCCAGGCCGTCGATGTGCCCACCCGGGGCGGCAGCTTCTTCGATACCCCGGAGCGCTTCAACCGCTATTACACGGATCCCGCCTATACACCCTCACGGATGATCCACGTCAGCCCCAATGGCAATGGCGATGGCACAGCAGGCAATCCCATGTCTGTGACCAGCGCCTTCAACCAAGTGAGCGCAGGCGAGGAGATCCGCTTTCACGCGGGTGAATACGCCGGTTGCTGGGGACTGGACAGCGACTCTTCAGGCACCTATGACGCACCCATCGTGATCAAGGCCGATCCCGGGGTGACGGTGAACTGCTGCAGCAGCGGGCGCGCCACCTGCTTCAACCTGGAATACTCCGATTATGTGGCCGTGGACGGCTTCACCCTGGTGGGGGGAAACTATGGCGTGCGCGCCGTTGGCGGTTACTACACCAGCGAGCACCAGAAAGGGGTGGCGATTCTCAACAACCATGTCCGGGATCAGTACCGGGACCCCATCTTTTCAGGTGGATCAGACTGGATCGTGGTCGATAACAATATCGCCCATGGCGCCGGCAGCGGTGATGGACACGGCATTTATCTGTCCAATGGCAGCGACTGGATGATCGCCAGGAACAATGAGGTCTATGACAATTCCAACTCGGATTTCCAGATCAACGCCGATCCCTTGAGCACCTGTGAAGATGAAGGCATCGCCTTTGATGATCCCTTGTGCGATGGCAGCGCCAGGAACGGCCTGGGTCAGGGTGTGTCCGAGTTCAATCTGGTGGAGAACAACTACTTCCATGACGGCCAGGCCCAGGGCCCCAACCTGACTTCTGTGCGAAATTCGGTCTTTCGCAACAACATCATTGGCCTGTATCAGCGCCACGGCACCAGTTTCTGGCAGGAAACCAACAACCCAAACCTGGGATCGAGCAATAATCTCATCGCCCACAACCTGTTCATCGGGGAAAGCGCCTGGGATCATGTGTTGCAGTTTGTCTACGACTCCACAGGCAATATTGTGCAGAACAACGTGTTTCTGGGCATCTCGCGCTCAGGCTCCAGCGTGAACGCCAGCGACAACGTGTTGCTGGTACAGCAGGACGATTCCACCGAGGGGCGCAACAGCTTTGCCGGCAACTATTTCTCCGGTGGCTATTTCGAGCAGTTCACACCCTCTGCCACGGATCAGCATGTGTCAGGCTTCAGCACCACCTGGTTCGAGGACTTCCCTGTCAGCAGCCCTGTCGCCAGCACCGGGTTCCGCCCCACCAGCAGCGCACCCTTCCTGGAAACCGGCTCCCTCCTGGCCGATGTGCCCCGGGATATGGCGGGCGCACCGCGCCTGGATCCTCCCGACCTCGGCCCCTGGCAGGTGACCGATGCTGGCAGCAGCCAGACCATTCTGAAAGACGGGTTTGAATAGGGATCGGCCGCCCCAAAACGAGGGGTGGCAAGGATAACGGCACGTCTCCATGCTACGGTCACTCACTCGATGCCCAGCATCCTGCCAAAATCCCGGTACTGGGTGTCGGTGATCTCAGCATTGCGTTGCCTCTGACCGGCACGCACGGCTTCACTGCTTTCAACACCCATGCCTTCCACGAAGCGGTTCATGAAATTGAACAAAGCGCATACAGCTACCGCATCATGAATGGCCCGGTCTTCCCAGCCTGCATCGCGAATTGCCTGGGCCTGGGCATCGGTGACCTTTGCCGGTGTCAGGGTCAGGGTTTTCACATAGTGTAAGATGGGCTTGAGGGCATTGTCTACCGGCGCGCTGTCAATATCTTCCAGCAGTTCCCCGAACAGGGCTGCATCGACACCGGCCGCTTCGGCAATAATCTGGTGTGCGCCAAAACAGAAATCACAGGCATTGAGTCCTGAAACATAGGCTGCTATTAATTCACGTTCTGCAATACTCAGAGGCGATGGCCCGCGCAACAGTAGATCGTGATACTCCAACAGGGGGCGGACGGTTTCGGGAAAGGCCCTGAACACATCGGCAAGGTGCGGTTTGGGACCCAGAACAGGAATGCGCATTTCAATTCTCCCAGGTTTAGTTCTTAAGCCGGTTGGGGGATTGATCCCCATACCAGAATGATTGCTGCTACACTTTCCCATAGATTCTCCGTGCTGAACATGGAGAACAATCCATACAAGGAGGCTATCCAATGAGTGTTGCAAGAATCACAGAAATCACCGCCACTTCCAAGAAGAGTTTTGAAGCTGCCGTCGGTAATGGCATCAAACGCGCCAATAAAACCCTGAAGAACATCACGGGCGCCTGGGTGGCTGATCAGAGCGTCAAAGTAAAAAACGGGAAAATCGCCAGTTATCAGGTGCGCCTCAAAGTCACCTTCATTCTCCAGTAGATCTTCAAGGAAGATCTGATCCATGCAAGAGCAGCCGCAGGCCGTCTGGAATTTCTCACTTCTGTACTATTGATCCAGCCAGTGTGTCTGCCGTTACTCCCTGTATCTTCAACCTGAATCCATGGGTTCAGGTTGAAGATAGAAGACAGCTACCCAAGCAGATTTACGGCCACTGCGATCAAGTTTGCCACCGTCAGGGAAAACAGTATCAAGGGAGAAAGACGAAATGACAATGAGGAAAACCCAACAGCTGAAATCAGTTGCAGCAACTTACCTATAAATACGCCAGGAACAATGCCATATTGATAGGCCAGAAACCGTACCAGGACATTCGCCTCAAGACAGATACATTTCGTACCCATGAAATGAACGGTGCTCAAGAAGTCCATCAGCGCACTTGTAATGAGCAGTATCCACAAGAACCGATACGCAGAAAAAGATTCGGCCAGATTTTTCCGCGGATTGATATATTCACCCAGTATCTTCACTTCTCACCTGGACGTTTTGCGTGAAATCCCCTTGGAAACCCGGATCAGTATAGCGCCGAATACCGGCATAAAGAAAAGACGTGGATAGCAACGGGATTTTACTGCCTTTTTTGGCCACGCGGCACTCCTGGTCACTGGGCGCTACGCAACAACCTTAGAAGCCGTTGCCCCTCCGCTCTCCATGGCTGACAGCGTAAAACCGCGTTTTCTGCGTCCGTCGTTGAAAAAATCAACGGAGGGACTTTTTCAACATTGTGCTAAGGCGCAGTTGTTTCTTCCGGCGCCGAATAGGTATCAAAGCTCTTCAGCAACTGCCTGGCATAGGCATCCACCCCTTCTGCCTGCGGTTCCGCCAGAACAGCCCTGACCTGGTTCAACGCTTGCTCACGATTGCCTTCAGTAAAAAGCATCACCGCCCAGTTCAGATTGAACATGGGGTTATCGGGCTCAATGGAAAGCGCCCTTTCCTCCAGCTGCTTGGCCGTGATCAGCTTGCTCTGCCCCAGTGCACGTACCGCAGCCTCATCCAACAACGCGCCCATATCAGGCGTGTTTTGCACAGCATGTGGATTGTCCAACAGTGCGCTGACGAGCTTGTCCACCACTCCTGGGTCGAAAACGCATTTTTCCAGCCTTTCACAGCGGCTGACATGCACCAGGTTCCGCAGCTCCAGGCTGGAAGGCACACCGGTACTCAGGCGCTGGGGTATTTCACGCATCAACGGCTCCTCGATATCGAGAGGAATGGTAGTGCTGCTGCCTCCTTCCAGCAGGTCGTTGAGAAATGCCTGCTTGCGCTTCTGCTGCTGCAGGCCATCCATGAGCATCACCGCCAGCAAAGCGCCCGCATCATCAGGCTTCAGTCGGGCCACAGTGAGGAATCGCTCGACAGCCTGTTGCCTGAACATATCCCTGTCCGGCGCCACGATCATGGGGTTTTCCGACAGGTCGATGTAAACGCTGGCCGCTTCATAGTTGGCTCGCGGCGATGCGGGATGATTGTGCAGCAGCGTCATGGAGAGCCTGTTCTCGCTTTGCCAGGCTAGAGCCCTGCCATGGGTCACAGCACCAAAAAAGATGCAGAACACCAATACCACCATGAATCTTATCTCTGCCGAGAGCGACAAACGCTCAGACGACATGAGTCCGGCTGTCACGGCCAGTAGCACCCCAATGGAAGGCAGGTAGTTTCTGTACTCTTCAAATATACTGCCCGGCATGAGCCATGCCCCAACAAAGTGAGTTGCGAGAAAAACCAGCAACCCAAAAGTCACCAGGGCGTGTTTACGGCGAATCAGAAAGGCCATCACTACCAGAACAATGATTCCCGCAATCGAAAACAGGGTGGACATGGGCGAGAACAGTCCCGATGACCAGAGAATGTCATCATGAAACAGACCCAACTCTGACGGGCGGGGCAATACCAGCAGCCCCAGGTAATATAGGGCAACCCGCGCTTCGGTCAGCAGGACATCAGAAAGAGGAACTTGCGCGGTGTTGAACCCAGTGTCAAAAACGTGCAGTTGAGAGAAGATTCCCAGGAAGACCACGGAAACCACCAGCCAGAAGAGTACAGGCAGCCGGGTGAAGCTGCGCCCCAGCCTGTCGGTGCTGGGGCGCCCCAAGGGAATAAGCCATTCCAGAAAAAACAGCGCCAGAGGCAGAAGCAAAAAGGCTTCACCACTCAGATCTGCTGCGATGGCCGCTACGGCACTGCCAATGAAAAAAGCTGCTGAAAGCCCCCTGCTTTCCTCTTTCCACAGCATTCGCCCCTTGATATATGCGGTAAAGGCCAACAGCACGAACAACGCGGACAACAGAGTTCCTCGCTGCACCAGGTACAGCACATTGGTAAGATTCAGGGGGTGTAACAGCCAGGCAACGCTTATCAAGGCAATCATCACCGCAGAAACCCTGGAGGCTGCCAGTGATTCACTGGAAGCTGAATCGAAGCGGGACAGCATTTTCAGCAGCAAAAATACCAGCAATCCGTTGAGCAGGTGCAACCCCAGGCTTACCACCTTGGCAAAAAAAACATCATCCCCCGCAACATAGTGATCCAGCGCATGAGACAGCAATGTCAACGGCTCTCCTTTCATCCTGCCAGCTTCTGCGGAGGTGGCAGCTTTCTGCAACGAGGCAGGAGTCAGTGTCTCTGTTTTCAGAGACTGGTTTTCTCCGATGCTGCTGACATCATCAAACATCAGTGGACCTTTCAGGCCAGGCCAGTACACAAATACCGTAGCCACCATGCCTGCAAGAAGAATCAGCCAGGGGAAAAAGGCCGGAACGGAAGCTTTACTATCATTGGTCATGGGCGGAAACTCAGGGGTTCTTGGTGATGATGAAGGTATTGATGTCGTCCACGAGTTCTTCGGGATAACCCAACTCCTTGAGCCTTTGCGTGAAAACCTGGAAGATCTTGGCCTTGCCATAAACCCCAGGCTTGTTCTTGGACCTGAAATCAGCGATGCGCGCAATGGCGTTGTCCACTGCGGCGTCGAAGCGCCGGGTGGCTTTTTTGTTTTTTCCCGACAGGTGTTTCTCCACAATCTCCGGCGGCACCCGCTGGTACAGCTCTTCTGCCACTTCGGCTGCAAATTCGATCAACAGGCGCTTCTTTTTCCCCCACCAATACATTCTTGTACGCTCCTATACACATAACACCTGAACCCGCAGATTCAAACAATCAGGATCCCCTCATGCAACTATCATGAGTACGCTGTCCACACACCTGATCATGGCAAAACTCACATCCGCAGGTCGGACTTCAGTCCGACATTACGCCGTTGAGGCTACTGTTGTCGGGCTGAAGCCCTACCTACAGTCATGATACGAAACAGCGCCATCCATAGTCATGACAAATCAAGAGATTGGGCGTTTTTCACAGACCACTCCCCTCTTTTTCAATGACTTGCGGGCTAGATGATGCGGTTCTATTCAGACAACCACAATCACAACTGTATTGAAAAGCGTTAGTATATCACTGGTATAGATAACCGAAACCATCCCCAGTCAACAGATCACTCATCAGTGGTCTCACAAAGCGCCATACGCCAACTATGGGAATCATAAAAAGATTTTTCAGGAAACCCAGTCCGCAGACAGCGGTTTCGCCCGACACCCGGGAACAGTATCCAGCGCCCCCTGCGGAGTCCTCACAGCCAACCACCGATGAGCTTATCGCCGAAGGACAGGCACTGGAAGATGAGGGTCAGCTTGAAGCTGCAGAAAAACTCTACCGGCAAGCTGCAGAAATCGATCCTGATTGTGCCCGGGCCTATCTCAATATCGGCAATGTATTGGAAACCCGCAACGAACTGGAAGAAGCAGAAGCCAACTACCGGATGGCTTTGAAGCGGGATCCAGAATATGGCGGCGCCTACGCCAATCTTGGGAAAATCTGCCTGGACAAACAGGCGTATACCGAAGCCCTGGAGCTGTACAACAAGGCCTCCCAGCTGCTTCCCGGCGCTGCGGGATTGGAAGCGCTGATTGGTATAGGTTTCTCACTTTCCCAGCTGGGCCGTTACCGGGAATCTGTTGCCGCCTACGAAAAGGCTCTGAGATATGCCCCCCATCATGAAGGCGCGAACCTGGCGCTAAGCCATCTGCTGATCCAGGACGGACAACATGAAAGAGCAGCATCCCTTCTTGAAAAATTTCTTGCTCATCATCCCGATCAGGCCCAGGGCCTGGGCATGCTGGCAGAATCCTATCTCCGTCTGGGAATGATCGAAGAAGGCCTCCGGCTCATTGAGAATGCCTGCAACCTCGAGCCCAATGATGAAAAGCTCGCCAGCACACGGCTTTTCATGCTCAATTATGATCCCAAACTTCCCCCGGAAGAGCTGTTTGAGCATCACCGGATATTTGCTGAACGCTTCTTCACAGCCTTTACGCCCGACAATCCTGTTTTTGACCACAGCAGGAACCCAGAGCGCAAGCTGAAAATCGGTTATGTATCGGCCGATTTCAGGGTGCATCCTGTCGCCATGTTCATTGAAACCCTGATCAGGCACCATGACCGTACGCAATTCGAGATTCACGCCTGGCACACACATACTGATCACGATCAGACTACAAAAAAATTCATGGACCTGGTGGATCACTGGAACTCAGTACCCACGCTTTCAGATGATGCCCTGGCGGAAGACATCCGCAAGGCAGGCATAGACATCCTCATCGATCTGTCAGGCTACTCCAGCGGTCATCGCTTACCCGTTTTTGCCCGTAAACCCGCCCCCATTCAGGCGACCTGGCTGGGATATCTGGGCACTACCGGTCTCACAACCATGGATTACCGCATTTGCGATCACTTTACTGATCCCCCCGGCATGACAGAACACCTGCATACGGAAACCCTCGCCCGCCTGCCTCGCTGCCAGTGGTGCCATGTACCCTATGAAGATCTCCCTGATGCAGAATCACCGCCCATTCTGGACAAAGGACATCTGACCCTGGGTTCATTCAACAACATTACAAAACTCAATAAAGAGGTGCTTTCCCTTTGGGCCAGGCTGTTATCAAGCATTCCCAATGCAGAACTGCATTTGGCAGCCATCCCTGATGGCAGGGCACGGCAACAACTTCTCGCATTTCTGGGGGAAAAAGGTGTTGATGGAAAACAACTGATTTTTATTCCGCGCCAGGAATACAAGGACTACCTCAAATCCATTGCAGGAGTGGATATTGCACTGGATCCATTCCCCTATAACGGCGGCACCACCTCTATCGACACCCTGGCAATGGGCGTACCCTTTGTAACGCTGGCCGGGAAGCACTCCATCGCCCGCGGTGGTGTCAGCCTGCTCTCCAATACAGGGCTGTCAGACTTTATTGCCCAGACCCCGGAACAGTATGTTTCCATCATAGAACACTATGCCCAGCATCCTGAAGAGCTGTCACAGATCCGCAAGAACCTGCAGCAGAACCTGGCAGCATCCCCGATTCTGGACGGCCCTGCCTTTACGCAGGACTTTGAGCACATGTACCGGCAATGGTGGCAGCGCTGGTGTGACACCGGCAACTGACAAACCTTTCACCAATAAAAAACCCCCCGAAGAGAATCTCCAGGGGGTTTTTCAGCAGAGCCTGAGGAAAATCAGACTCTGTCCTGTAAACTCCGATTAACGGAACTTGGCAGGTACGTACTTGGAGCAGGTAGCAGGAGCGCTGCTGCCGGTCCATGCAGTAATATTTCCACCAGCTACCACAGGAGTAAGGGTCAGTGAGCAAGCATCAGCTGTTGCATCTCCGGTACCTGAAACCTGAATAGTGATAGCTCCAGTAGCTGCAACCGAAAGGTTATCACAATACTGAGAGGCAGTTGTGCTGCAGCCCGCAGAAGCAGTGCTTGGAGGCATGCTGCCACGACTTGCTGCGTATTCTGCTACGGAAGTTTTACAAGCACCCAGGCTGGCGGCGCACTCAGAAACCTTGGAACGGGTCATGTAGTCCCTATAAGCGGGAATGGCGATGGCTGCCAGAATGCCCACGATGGCTACAACGATCATCAGTTCGATGAGGGTAAAGCCTGATTGTTGTTTTTTCATCATTACAATATCTCCATAAACACTATTGATTAATCTCCCTGGCGACCACGAGCAGCAACCAGGATGCCCTTAGCTCAAGCAATTAACATGCCAAACCACGCGATCCCCACGAAACTTACTTTAACTATTCTTAATTATCAATGACATACAACCCATCAACCAAAACACTTCTGGAGCCACACTGAAGACAACGTGGATCTGAAGTAACGAAAATATGACACCAATTGACAAATATTGTCACTCTCCATGGGTAGGGGTAAGCTCTGAACCAATTCTTTCCACGCCGCCATCATAAGCTTCATTTACTCGCCGCCTGTGTTCCTCCATGGAACTGATGCCCCCAGGCAGCTGCGCAAGGAATGCCTTGCGCAGGGCTTCGGCAGCCTGCGGCTGCCCCAGATCACGCAACACCCTGCTGTAGAGACCGAAAAGCCGGTAACTTCGATGCATCTGATAACCCTGATTGATCTGGTTGACGCCCTTGAGTACGTCGCCCATGGCAATATCGATAAGTCCCAGGTTCACCAACAGCCGTGATAGATCAGATGGGTGTTTCCTGATGGCTGAGTCTTCAAGAAAAGGACGCAGGATATCCCGCAAACGGGAGAAGTCTATCCAGGTACAGTCATTGCCAAGGCGCCTGGACAATGCCTCCTCCATGAAGCCAAGAAAACCTTTTGCGCCACGCAGAGGATTGGGACGCAGCGCCAGACCAGCTACACGATCAAGCATGCGCCCCCCGGTCTCACTGTCTCCTGTTTCACATTGCAATTTCAGGGCCAGCGCCGCAATATTGATTTTTTCCGGCATGCGGTCAGAGATCTGTACCGCTAAACTTGCGGCTTCCCCGGGACCCTCCACCACCTTCATGATGCTAAGGCGCTTCTGCAGGGCGCGCAAGGAAGTAGGATGCGCAGAAAACCAACGCTGGGCACTCTCTACCGGGTCCCCCCATGTCGTTGTGGTGAGGTACAGCAGAAAAACCAGCAGGGGCAATACCGTGACCCAGGCCAATACCCTTGGCAAAGAGGATTTGCCCCGATGCAGCAGCGCAACCGGTATCACCAGCAACCCCAGGGCCGGAATATAGTTGCGGTGCTCGAAATAGAGCTCAAGCTGGATGAAACTGGATTCGATGAGATGTCCCAGCAGGAAAAAACCGACGCCAAACAGCAACAAAGGCATTTTTTCGCGCAATCGCCAGGTCAGCAACATTACCGCGCACCAAGCAAGAAGCGCCCCCAGGGTATAGACATCCATACCATGAATACGGCTGGTATCGTCCTGCAAAGGTCCCATAGCCATAATGTCCGGCACAAATATCTGGCGCACGTATTCCCAAAGAATGAGACATTCGGACCACAAGCGCTGGGACCAGCTGAATTCACGGTAGGCCCCATCCTGCGCCGTTACAATTGCCGGCCATTTCAAAGCCACATAAGCAAGAAAAACCAGTACAGTTCCCCAGAGCATCAGATAGGCTAGGGGCTTCCAGTAGCGGGAAGACGCAGGACGGTATCGTGACAGAATCTGCACCTCCAGCAATCCTGCGAAGGCGGGCAGCAATGCGCCGTTCTCCTTGGAAAACGTTGCCAGCAACAAACCAGCGCCCAGGGATGCCATCATGATCAACTGTCCCTGCAGGGGCTTTTCCAACATCCTGGCCCGCCCGTACAGATAACCGTTCATCCCCAGCAACACGAACCCCGCTGACAGCAACGCCATGCGCTGCACGGCGGAAAGAACGGTGGAGGCAAACAGGGGATGCAGCCCCCAGAACAGGGCCAGCATGACCGCAAAGCCGGAGGCCTGCCGCTCCAGGGCGGGAATCATCTTTGCCAACTGCCACGCGGCCGTAGCGACCAGAAGCATGTTGAAAAGATGAATAAAGACATTGATCTGCCTGAAGCCTTCCGGATGCTGATCCCAGTCCTGCATATTGAGCAGAAAACTGAGCATGGCCACCGGCCTGCCCGTAGGCCCCGTATTGTTGCCCAGCACATAGGTTCTGGCCGAATCGGAATCCACTACATGGGAAAGGCCGTTCAGGCTGAACCAGTCGTCGAAGGTCCAGCCTGCGGTAAAACCAAACTGATACAGAAGATAGACACCCGCCATGGCAAGCAGCAGAAGTAGGAAATACCCCTGATCATTCTTCATATCCGGTGAAATAGACTTCAACTTGGTATTCATAGGCTAAAGAATCGGCAGCAAGAGGCCAGGGAAATGCAAAATAGAGGCCGGTTTGTGTATATTACGAGGCTGACAATAGGAGAGTGCCAAGCCCTGCGACCGCTAGAGTCTACTATAGGAGGCCCGTCGTCACCATCCCTTCCCGTCTGTACGGATCCTGGAAAAACACTCCACTATACAGGCAGTTTTCTATAGCCATTCGCTGTATTGCGATCGATTGTAGCGCTTGACCAGGTTACCGGGAAAAATCCTCTTTGGTCTCATGGCGTGGAGTAAGCACTTGACCATCCGACATGTTACTTGCACGATAGCATTATCTTTACCCACAAAATCCAACCCAGAGGCCGATACAAATGGACGAAAAGGATTTTATAGTCTTTGGCGCGCCTGATATACAGCAGGCAGAAATCGATGAGGTTGTGGATAGCTTAAAAAGTGGCTGGATTGGCACCGGCCCAAAGGTCGCTCGCTTCGAAAACGATTTTGCCTGCTATAAGGACGTTTCTCCAGACCGGGTAACAGCGGTCAATTCAGGGACAGCCGCTTTACATCTGGCCCTCCTGGCAGCAGGCATAGGCCCTGGAGATGAAGTCATTACGACTGCAATGACTTTTTGCGCCACAGTAAACGCAATCATTCACAGTGGAGCCACTCCGGTACTGGCTGACATTAAGCTTGCCACCGGCAACATCGACCCCAACGATATAGAACACAGAATCACCTCCCGTACCCGTGCCATATTGCCCGTCCATTATGCAGGCCAGCCTTGCAACATGAGCGCGATCATGGACATTGCCAAAAAACACAACCTGATAGTCGTCGAAGACTGCGCTCACGCCATTGAGGCTGAATACAGGGGCCAAAAATGCGGTACTATTGGCGACTTCGGCTGCTTCAGCTTCTATGTCACAAAAAATATTACAACCGCCGAAGGCGGCATGGTGATCAGCAAGAAAACCGAACACGCAAACAAAATCAAGACACTATCCCTGCACGGCATGAGCCATGATGCCTGGCGCCGGTTTTCGGATAATGGCTACAAGCACTATTTTGTTGCAGAAGCTGGATTTAAATACAATATGACAGATTTACAAGCCGCCTTAGGCATCCATCAACTTGCCAGGATAGAAAAGAACCATAGCGTACGCGAAGGAGTATACCAATATTATCTCTCCAACCTAGAAAACCTACCCATACACCTGCCATATACGGAAAATGCAGATTGCATTCGGCATGCCTATCACTTGTTTCCAATCCGGTTACAACAGAACATGCACATGAACAGAGATACACTGCTGGATAGACTCAATCAGGCAGGCATTGGAGTCGGAGTCCATTACCTATCAATACCAACACATCCATATTATACGGACAGGTTTTCATGGACCGAAGACGACTACCCATCTTCGAGCAGATTTGGAAAAAATACACTGAGCATACCCTTATCACCCGCCTTAACACATAGTGATATGGCATACATAGTTGAAAAACTCAACATTCTGTTGTCATGCGACTGAAATCAACGCTAGCCAATGAAAAAACAGGATTGGCAACAACTGCATTACTACTCGCAGCTATCATATGGTTATTCTTTATACTAAAAGGAAATATTGAAGAATTAAAATATGCATCAATTAGTTATAACTACTATAGGATATTGGCCGCCGTTCCGTTAGCCGCGCTCACAGTGTACGCATCTGCGATTACTTTCTATGTCATCCTATCGGAAACCAGCGCCACTAAACCTCCATTTTTCAGGACATTTCTTCCTTACTTAAATGCACAAATTGTGCGCTACCTACCCGGAAAATTTTGGGGCGTCATATATCAAGCAAAAAAAATGGAGCAATCCGCACCAGCTCACGCTATATGGGAAACTAATATTATACAACTTATCATTGGCAATATTCTATCTGCCTTGGCAGCTCTTTGGGTTATACTTAGGTATAATGGATTAGTCATGGCATCTTACATTCTCCTAGCAAGCTGCCTTCTTATTTTCTATCTTATGCTACACATTCAACTTGTACAAAAAATAACCAGGACTGTTCTATCCGCCCTGTTCAAGAATACAAGGACACAAAAAGTATTACCAAATAAAAGAAAACCTATACTTATAATTTCATCTCTTAGCATGGAGTGGATAATATACTTCAGCTGCTGGATAGTTATACTCTACCCAATCCAGTCATTAGGCAATGTACTCAATCTATCGATTGTTTACGCTGCATCCTGGGCACTTGGATTCATGGTCTTTTTCATACCTGCTGGCGCAGTAATCAGAGAAAGCATCTTCATAAGTCTTGGGTCATTAATTATGGGTATGGATGTAGGTACACTAGGATTTATTGCCATCATAGCCAGATCAGTCTTTTCTATGGCAGATATACTTGCACCAACAATAGCTCATGTCGCACTTAAAAAATATATCTAAAACCAGAGATTTTTGGGATCAACTGGCCAAATATGATAGTACTGCATCGGTAATCGATCCCAATGATAAAAAAGGATATAAGAATTTATACATTAGATCCCTGATTACGAAGATACTATTCGACACATTAGACAATATACCTATGAACTCGATGGTATTAGATTTTGGATGCGGTACTGGCCAAAATTTTCCTACAATGGAAGCTCTATCCCTAAATACGATTGGACTTGACATTTCCCATTCTCTTCTATTGCAGGCAAAAAACAATTGGCGCCAGACATCGGCAACATGCATTCAATACGACGGGATACATATCCCTCTTCGCGAGGAGAGCATATGGTCAACCATAACCTATGTAGTATTAAACTACCTTATTGATGACCAAGAAATGACGCGATGCTTAACGGAAGTCAACAGGGTCATGAAACCAAACGGCATATTCATAGCCATTGAACAAACGACAAGAAAACACAGAACCAACTATAACGAGATGAAATGTCAGAGAACACAAGAGGAATTTATTGACTTATTCAATAAATCAGGATTTACATGCATATCCAGAAGAAGTGTTAGGCGAGGGCACTTCCCACTGATTTATGCAATTCGCTATGGACTGATTCCAAAGAAATTCTTCCCTTTTTGCGCATTCCTTGAGTCGCTAATAGGAAAGATCCTCCCCACCCCATTGTTTGACTACGCAGACACGGTTTTCATTCTTAAGAAAGACAATATGTTACCGCACAATCGGTCATGAAATCAGCCAACTTCTCATTAAGATGAGCCCCCTCAATATCACACCGCTGAACTTCTTTCCGTAGTGATCATAAACTGGTGTCAGTAGTGTTTCGCCACCCCATTTTTCCTTGAACCTGATCAATCCCTCTTGTTTCCTAGGAGAAGGTAGAAAGCTGAAGGATCTGTCTCTGCGATCATGAGCAGCCCTGATCGCCTTACACATAAGCATATCTGACGGGCGCATATGGCCATAATTAAAATCTGTTGCCCCATGCAAATAATAGCTATCTCCACCATGACTTGCGGTCACAATCATGCTTACCACTCTTCCAGTAGACGTTTCGGCTACATCGACAAATAGGCGGGAAGAGCCCTGAGAAACCTTAATCAACTCATAGAAATAACTTTTATTGTAACGCATGTTTCCATTTCGCTTTTTTATCATACCAAGATAAAGAGAATAAATGGTCCTCACATCTTCAATGGAGGCCGGCCTGACATTCAATCCAGATTTCTTTGCCTTGCGAAGATTACGACGCACAACGGAAGGAAGGTTAACCTCATTCCAGCAACTGAGATCTCGAATAACGGTTTCTGGAATCAAGCTTGATGGTTTAGATTTTGTTTCCAAATCTCTAACCAGCGCACTGCACCACAATCGAAGTAAATCAAATGACAAATTCTCATTATTTAAAATATCAAGGATTACAGACAAATCATACTTCTCTGGTATTGCCCCCACTGGAAACCCTGGATACGCGATTCGGAATGGCCCTTTATGAAATACTGGGATATTGAATGCCGTATCCTTGTCTGGGTTAATACACAATATATCGATATCAAACCCACTCTTAAGAACAGAAAGCCAATCCTGAGAATGGAAAAATTCTCTATCGTTTTCCTTGTTCATCCCTATCCGCCATTCTGTAAATAATCCCCCAATAACTCCAACCAAACGCCACACTAGATAACCCGCTGGCCAACCATTGTCACACCCTAAACTTTTCGATTGTTTTTAAGAGGTAATTTACCGCATGATCCAAACTGATTGACATACTATTGCCAGAAACGGCCACAGCATCCAATCGCAGCGTATCTACCAACACATCACGAATTCTTTCCGAAGTCGCCGGCGACACCAAGCAGCCTGTGGTTTCCTTGTTTGCTTGCGATAGCAATACTGGAAAATCTCCCACAGCGGATACCAATACAAATCTTTTTGCCTGTATAGCATCGGAAAAGATTACTGGAATACTTTCTACCCTGGACGGAATCAAAACCACATCTGACCATACAAGCAATTCTCCTGCCTCTTGTACATTCTTGTATCCTTCTAGCAATACCGGTCTATTGTGTGACCTGAGTAAATTCACCTTGGATTGCACCAATGTTTCTAGCGGACCACCCCCTGCAATTCTTACTCTTTCTATTCGACTCCAGTCATCATCAGACAGTTTTTCCAAGGCATCCAACAGTAAATCAACACCCTTGTTAGGATGCCAACGTCCTAGAAAGGCTAGGCGGTAAGGAGGTTTGTGCACCAAAGGTAAGCCACATACAGGAAGTTGCCTCGCAGAGGGAAGAAATTTACAGGATTTACCACACAGAATCTCCACATCCTGCGCAAGCTGGTAGCCATCCGCAAAACGGGAATCAGCAGCTCGTAAAACTTTCTTCAATATGGACCTGACTACGGGCACCTTGGCCAATGACCATATATCGCTTCCCAGCGCCCAGGTAGCGTAGGGGATATGCAAGCTGTCACTTACGCGCTTTGCCCAAAGGCCGCAAGGCAGCGCCCAAAGCGCAAGCACAAAGTCAGCATCCATATCTCTAGCTGCTCTCATACTGACCCGACGCCCACTGGCCAGGGTGGACAATATGGGCAGCCAATGCCTGAAGTTCATTGGCTTCAGCGATGAAAGAGGCTGCAGCGGCGCGCGATACCTATAAACCACAAGTCCAGATTTATCGACTTCCCTTGCTTCCTGTTCGCCTGGAGCAACAACAACAACTTCTACCCTGCGACTCAGCTCCCGGGCAAAATCGGCCACGAATGATCCGGCCGCCTCCTGACCAGAGGCGCTCTGAGGAAAAGATGTTGTTATCAGCAAAACCTTCATTTCGTAGGCTTGCCAAGAATCATCTGGTATCCCCCGGGAAGAAAGTTCGTCCCACATTTACCTGCAAACCGCGCTCCCAACCAGCCAGACAGATTGACAATTGGTACTTGAACAATTAGGAGCAGCAACAGTAGAGCAATAGGGTGTTTGCTCTTGATACCATCCAACACGGTTTTTCCCAAAGCCAAGTTCGACAATAACGCGGCATTTTCCAGGGCATGCCTGGTTTCCTCAAAACAATCAACCTGCAAGCCATTGTTTTCAACCATCCTTTCTAAC
>Ga0256832_1001323_pt1 | contig 16669 bp, 12 predicted proteins | sample 134614metaG_FD_190534 | JGI IMG/M metagenome (GOLD analysis project Ga0256832, IMG submission 190534) | Hydrothermal vent microbial communities from Lau Basin, Pacific Ocean - 134-614 | ecosystem: Environmental > Aquatic > Marine > Hydrothermal vents | place: Pacific Ocean: Lau Basin | collected...
CCCGGCCTGGACCCGCGCTGCCTTCCCACGCCCCCACCAGGACACGCCGGAGACCCCGTGGACTTGGACGGCGATGGGTTCCTGAGCATGCGCGATTGGTTCGTCGGGCTCGATGACGCCGAGCGCGCGGCGCTGAGCTCTTCCCTCGACGGGGACGGAAACCAGAACGGCATCGCGGATCCAGGCGACCTGATCACCGTGTGCAGCGATGGAAACGACGACGACGGCAACGGCTACGTCGACGATATCTCAGGCTGGGACTTCTTCGCCGACGACAACGACCCGCAGGACGACACCCGCTTCGGTCATGGAACCGGCGAGGCCCGATGGAGCGCGGCGGAGGGCAACAACGGCATCGGCCGCATCGGCTTCTGTCCACACTGCGCCGTCCTCATGGTGCGCGCCGCCGACAGCTTCGTGGCGGATTCGCAGGACTTTGCCCAAGGCGTCGTCTTCGCCGTGGACTCGGGCGCGAAAGTCGTGCAGGAGGCCCTCGGAGCGATCAACCACACGACCTACGCGCGTCGTGCCATCGACTACGCCTACCGAAACGACGTGGTCGTCATCGCGAGCGCGGCCGACGAGAATTCGTACCATCACAACGTCCCGGGAACGGCCGACCACACGCTCTACATCCATGCGATTCGTTTCGCGGGGAGCAACCCGCAGAACAGCGACAGCTTCCTCGCCTTCAACAACTGTACGAACTACGGCGCGCAGCTCGCTCTGAGCGCTCCGGGTACCGGCTGCTCGTCCGAAGCCACGGCCGTTGGCGCGGGCATCGCCGGCCTCATGTACTCGGCCGCGATGGCTGGGGACCGACCGGGGGGGGCTCTCGACCCACCGCTGAGTGCCGAAGAGGTCTACCAGCTCATGAAGATGGAGGCCGACGATATCTTCGTCCCCGAGTCCCAGCCCGGCCACCCCGACTTCGACCCGACTTGGTATCCGTCGCGGGAAGGATGGGACCAGCGCTTCGGGTGGGGACGTCTGAACGCCTACAAGGCGGTTCGGGCGATCTGGGAGGGGCGCCTTCCGCCGGAGGTAGACCTCACCAACCCGGACTGGTTCCGGGTTCTGTACCCCGAACGTGATGGAAGCGTGAGTCTCCGAGGCCGCATCGCGGCGCAGCGCGCGGACAGCTTCGACTACGTCATCGAGTGGGCGCCAGGCATCGAGCCCGACGACGACGAGTTTCAGGTGCTCGCCATGGGCGTCGGCGAGACCGAGGCGATCGAGGGCGAGCTCGCGTCCTGGGACATCAGCACCTTGGCGATCGACAACCCACCCGAGCAAGGGGCTCACAACCGCTATACGGTGACGGTCCGGATCCGCGCGACGGCCCACTACGCCGGCGTGGGGGACGTCAACGGCGAGCAGCGCCGGGCGTTTTCCATCGCTCCGGACGACGAGCTCAAGGAGGGGTTCCCGTTGACCTTGGGCGTGCGCGACCCGAGCGACCCGCACCCCGGGGCCTCCGGAGAAGGCTCGCCGAAGCTCGCGGACATCGATGGCGACGGCGTCGTGGAGATCGTCTACGGCGATGCCGACGGTCTGCTTCACGTCATCAACGGCGACGATGCTTCGGAGGTCCCTGGCTTCCCTGTCCAACTCGGTGACCTCCGAGGGTTGGGGGAGAGCGAACCGGGCAACCTCCTGGGCGCCCGGAGCTACGCCACGGGCGAGGTGCGTGCGGACGACGTGGCTTCGTCTCTGTTGGCCTCGCCGGCCATCGGTGACCTCGAAGGGGACGGGACCCTCGAGATCGTGGCGACCACCATGGAGGGAGACATCTGGGTCCTGGAGGCTGATGGCTCCGTGCGGACCGGCTTCCCTGTCGGATTGCCGGAGGTCCCCTCGGGGGATCCGCTGCGGGGTGGGCCAAGCAACCCGGACTCCATCGTGGAGCGGGGAGCCTTTGCCTCTCCTGCCCTTGCCGACCTCGACGGGGACGGGAGCCTCGAGATCGTGCAGCCTGCCTTCGACGGCAAGATCCACGTGTTCCGAGCCGATGGGAGCGTTCAGCCGGGCTTTCCGGTCGAGATCGTCGCGCCGCAGCTGTGGGCGAATCCATCGGACGCGCAGCCGAGCCGCATCATGACGTCCCCTGCGATCGGAGACGCCAATGGGGACGGGCTCCTCGACATCGCGGTCGGGTCCAACGAGGTCGGCGACGACGCCAACTCGGGGGCCATCCACCTCATCCACGGCGATGGGACGCTCCATCCGGGAGGCCCGGCCCACGACAACTGGCCCATCGTGATCACCTCCCTGAACCTCCTGCCGCTCGTGGGTCGGGGCACGCCGACGTCGGTGGTGATGGCGGACGTCGACGGCGACGGCGCGGTCGAGCTGGCGCTCACGGGGACGGCCTCACAGATCTTCATCGTGCCAGGGGTCCAGCCCCCGCGTGCTCCCGGCGAGCCGGAGGCCCGGTACAGCACGCTAAACTCGGGCGGGCGCGGACCGCTGTCCAACATCGCCGACAGCGTCGACCGCCCGCTGCTTAACACCTTCGCGACGCCGAGCTTTGGGGATTTCGATCAGGACGGAGAGATCGATTTCACCACCGGTGGCGCGGGGCTGAAGCTGGCCGCGAACCTCGCGGGAGGCTACGCGAATCAGCCCTTCGCCCATCAGATCGGGATGTGGACGACGACCCCGCGGGAGGGCAGCGAGCGGCGCTTGGGAGACCCGCTGCCGGGATTCCCCGTGGCCATCGAGGACTACCTTTTCTTCATGAACCCCACTTCGGCGGACGTGAACGGCGACGGATACCCGGAGGTCGTGGTCGGTTCGGCCGGTTACTACCTTCACGCCTGGGACGCCTGCGGGAACGAAGCCGAAGGGTGGCCCATGTTCATGGGCGGGTGGATCATCGCCTCCCCGGCGCTCGGTGACGTGGATGGCGACGGACTGCTCGAGGTCGTGAGCGCGACGCGTCTGGGCTATCTCCACGTGTTCGAGACGGAAGGACCCGCCGATGGGACGATCACGTGGCCCGAGTATCGGCACGACAACCACAACACGGGCAACTACGAATCGCCGCTGCCCAACGGCGGGGTCAAGCGGGCGGCGGTCCAACCTCTCGAGTGCGACATCCCCGTACGAGAGGACGCGGGGACCGACGGAGGCAGCGCGGACGCGGGCCCGGACGCGGGCGAGCTGGCGGTTGGCGGCGGCGGCTGCGACTGCAGCACAGCACGGGGGGGACCCGGGCTGGGGCTGTGGGTGCTGCTGGCGTGGCTCTTCCGACGGCGGCGATGACCGCTCGTCTCCTGTGGAGCCGCGCTTCCAGCAAGTGAGCGCGCATCCTCGTGGGAGCGGAACATCGCCCACCGAGTGCGTGATCCTGTGCGGTCGAAGGGCGCAGGCTCGTTCCGACGACTCACGGCGGCGGCGTGGCTCCTGCGGCGATGCCCGAGCATCGTGGCCTTGGAGCGCCTTGCTCTGAGCCGCCGGCCTTCGCCAGCTTCCCCTCGACCTCTCCGATCCCGGCACTCGATGACCGGAAACGAGCGAGGGCCGAGGGCGGCCGCGCCGCGATGCGCTGCGGCTCGCCTGCGGCTGCGGGCCGTGGCGAGGTTCCCCGGCACGCCCGTGGGAAGGTTCCCGGCTCCTTGGCCCGTTCCCGGTTATGCTAGAGCCCACCCCCCTCGCTCCACATGCACAACCTCTGCCGCCATCCTCTCACTTCACGAGTGCTGGGCGTTTCCTCGGCGGGCTGTCGTGGGTCGCACCCAGTTCACGGATCCGCGGACGATGCTCGTTGAGGTCGACCGTGGGCCCCGCGGACTGCTTCGGCTCCTGGTGGGCCTCCTCGCGCTCGCGTGGACTGCGACCGCCGCACACGCCCAGTGGTCCCTGACCCGGCCTGCCGACAGGCCGGGGATGTCGATGCGGCGCGGGATGCGCCACGGCTCGCGGAGGGGCTCGCGACCGAGCGGCAGCCGGGGGAGTGCGACGCGGGCCCAGGGCGACCGCGTTGCGACGCTCATCGCCCGCTACCGCGGGATCCTCGCTCGCGATCCTCGGGAGACCTTCGCGTTCCAGCGGCTTCTTGACCTCTACCGAGAGCGAGACGGCAACGTCGACGCGCTGGTCCGCGAGCTCGAAGCCGAGGTCGAGCGCGAAACCGACGCCTTCGCGGCGCGGATGCTGCTCGGGCACGTCTACAAGGCCCAGGGACGCGTCGCGGAGGCGCGCCGTCTCTACGAGCAGGCCGCGGCCCTCCGAACCGACGACCCCGCGCCGCTGCTCGCCATGGCCCACATCGACCGGGCGGCCGATCCCGCGCGCAGTCGAGCGCTCTTCGAGCGCGCCCTCGAACACACCCGTGACGCGGAGTCCCGGCGGGAGATCTTGCGGCAGCTCGGGGACATCGCCCTCGAACAGGAGGACTGGGACGGCGCGCGCACCTATTACCAGCGGCTCGCTCGGGGCGCAGGGAGCAGCATCTACCTGCGGACCGAGTTTGCTCGGGCGCTCGCCGCGCACAGCCAGCACGAGCGGGCCATCGGCGAATACGAGCGCGTGCTCGCCTCGCTGCGGGGCGACAACCGAGTCGTCGCACCGGTTCTACGCGACCTCGCACGTGCTCAGCTCGACGCGGGACGCACGGACGATGCCATCGCGACCCTCGAGCGCGCGCTGCGCGTCGCCGGCCCGCGCTCCGGGATCCGTCGCGAGCTCTACGACGTGCTGGTCGAAGCATACCGCCGTGCCGACCGGCTCCCGCAGCTCGCCGCGCGGCTCGCGCGCGCTCGCGACTTCGACGCCATCGAGCTGCTTGGGCGCATCCACGACGAGCTCGGCGACGAGGAGCAGGCGCTGGCGGCGTATCGGCGCGCTCTGCGCATGAACCCTCGGCACATCGATACGAGGGTGCGCCTTGTGCAACTCCTCTCGCGCAGTGGTCGCATCGAGGACGTCATCGCGGAGTATCGCCAATTGGTGCGCATCGCGCCGAGGGAGCCGCGCTTCGTCGTGGAGTTGGCCCAGCTGCTCATGCAGGTCGGGCGTCGCGACGAAGCCCTACGGCTCGCCGATCAAGTGAGCCGCCGTCACCGCGGGGACGTCGCCGTGCATCAGGCCCTCGCCGAGCTCTACACGCGGTGGGGGGAGGGGGCGCGTGCCAGCCGCGAGGTCGCCGCGTTGGTTCGTATCGACCCGCGCGATCCGAGCCATCTCATCGCGCTGGGGGAGCAGCAACTCGAGGAAGGCCAGCGGGAGCAGGCTCTGGCGACGTGGCGCCGCCTGCTGACCGTGGAAAGCGACCGAGCACGGGCCCACGCCAGCCTCGCGGCGGTGCTGGCCGACCATGACTTCCTCGGGGAGGCGGAGCAGCACTATCGGCGCGCGGTCCTGGCGGCGCCGACGCGCGTCGAGTATCTCCGCGGCCTCGCCGCGCTCCTCGAGCGGCCTCGCCGCGGTGAGCGCCGACGGGAGCGCCAGGAGCGGGACCTCGAGGCGGCGCGCTGGTGGACGAAGGTCCTGGAGATCGCGACGGAGCGGGCCGAGCGCCGGGAGGCGCGGCAGCGCGTCGTCGCCATCTGGGGGCGACGCGGCGAGCTCCAGGCGCGGCTCCGAGGTTGGCTCGCGGCCTTCGCGGCGACGCCGCCGGATGTCGAGGCCGGTCGGTTCCTGGCCGAGGCGTACCTCCGCATGCGTCCGCGGAATGTCGAGGAGGCCGAGCGTGTGCTCGAGCGGATCGTGGCGCTGGCGCCAGGGGACGTCGAGAGCCTGGTGAACCTCGAGCGGGTGCGTACCGCGCGTGGCGACCTCGCCGGGGCCATCGAGGTCCTCCGCCGCCTGGTCGAGGCCGATCCGCGACGCGCGCCGCGCTACCTCCAACGCATGGCCGAGCACGCGCTCGCGCTCTACCGCGACGAGGACGCCGTGCGCTATGCCGCCGAAGCGGTGGCGCGCACCCCGGACGACGCCGAAGGGCACCGCCGGCTGGGCGATCTCTACCGTGCGCGGCAAGATCTGGATCACGCCATCACCAGCTACAGGCGGGCCATCGAGCTCAACGACCGCCTGTTTGCGACCTACTTCGATCTCGCGGAGCTCTACCTCGCGCGGGGTGACCACGAGTCCGCCGACCGTCTCTATCGTCAGGTGTTGCGCTCTTGTCTCGACGACGATCTGGTCGCGCGCGCCGGCCGCGCGTCCATTCAGCTGCACCTGGGCGCGGGTACCCTCGAGAGCCTGGAACGCGACCTCTTGCCCCTGGCTTTGGGCCACCCGCGGCGTCCGATTTACCGCAAGCTGCTCGTGGAACTCTACGATTCGCTCGCTTCGACGTGGATGCACGCGGCGTCGGGGGATGGTCCGGACGCTGTCGCTGCGCGGGAGGCCCTCCATCGCCTTGGGGTGCGTGCGATCAAGCCGCTGCTGGAAGCGCTCGCCGACGAGGATCCGACGCAGCAGCGCGTCGCTGTCGAGATCCTCGGCCACCTCGGCAACGAGAACGCGACCGCTCCGCTCCTGGCCATGGTCGAAGGAGACGCGCCTGTGGACCTGCGCGCGCGCGCCCTCATCGGCGCCGGCACCGTGGCGCCGCGCAGCTACGCGGACCGCTTCGCCTCCCTCGCGCGAGGGCCGGAGCGCCGCTTGCGGCCCATCGCGGCGTGGGCGCTGGCACGGATGGGAGGGCCGCGCGCGGTCGCCTCCCTGCGGACCTTCCTGACCCGGGGAGACCCAGGCGTTCGGGCTTACGCGGCTCTCGGTCTGGGGCGGGCTCGCGACCGAAGCAGCGCGGCACGCCTCGAAGAGCTACTGCGCGAGGACCGGAGCCCGACCGTTCAAGCGGCCGCGGCCTGGGCTCTCGGGCGCGTGGGGGACGGGCGGGTCATCCCGTCGCTCGTTGTTGCCCTCCGCCGCGGCAGGCTGGTTTCACGAGCGTCGGCCGACGCCCTCGGTCGCCTGGGCCGTAGCGACGAGACGGGGCGTGCGACTCGGGCTCTTGCGAGGGCGCTCTTCGAGCCGGAGGTCGAGCTCCAGAGGGCGGCGGCGGCGGCGCTCCGGCGACCCGCGGAAGCGAACCGCCCTTTCCCGGCTGCCATGGGGCGCCCGGCGGCGACTCTGGAGGCGCTCCTCGAGGCGACGGGCACCGCCGCTCCGCCGCGGCTCGAGCCCCTCGCTCCAGCGATCGAGGCTGCGGCCCGCGACGCCCTCCGCGGGCCCGTCGAGCGCGTGATGGCGGCTCTGCAGGTGCTCGCGCCCAAGGGGCGCATGCCGCTGGGGCTCGGCCGTCTCACCGTGGATCTGGAGGCGTGGCCGCTGCCGCTGCGGCAGGAGGCGCTCACGGTCCTCGAGCGGCTGGCCCAGGGGCTTTCATCGGAGCTCGTGTCGCTGGTGTCCCACCCCGAAGCGAGGGTGCGCGAGCTCGCCGTGCGCACTTTGGCCCGGGCCGCTCCCGACCGGGCCGTTCCGGCCCTCGTCCGAGCTCTCGGGGACGACGAACCGCGGGTCTTGCGCGCCGCCTTGGAAGGGATCGGCTCCGCTCACGCCGAAGTGCTCGCGCCGGTGGCGGAGCTCGCCACGGCGCACCCGGACTGGAGTGTCCGGCTCCGAGCTGCCCAGACCTTGGGTCGACTGGGCGATGCCGCCGCGGTCGATCCCTTGCTCGGTGTCCTGGCGAGGGATGCGTATGCTTTCGTGCGCGAAGCGGCGGTCGAGGCGCTGGGGGCTTTCCGGACGCCCGCGGCCCTGGAGGCTCTCCGCCAAGCCGCTCGGACGGACCCCGAGCCCCGTGTTCGCGAGGCGGCCCGCCGTGTCCTCGAGACGCCGGCTGACGGTCATCGTTGACGGGCGGCGGGCGCTTGCAATAGAACGGGCTGACGTCGGACTGTCGGCGCGGTCGAAGAGATGCAGGAGTTCGTCGGGATCGTCTGCGGTCAGTGCGACGCCCTTTCACCACTGGGTGCACCGCGGTGCGTCTGCTGCGGTCACGAGCTGACCGCCTCCCATGCACCCAAGCACGAAGCGGTCGCCTCGACGGGGCTCACGGAGGAGGAGTTGATGGAGCAAGCTCGAAACTACGTTTGTCAGGAGTGCTCGAGCCCGGTTCCGTCCGGACACAAGTTCTGCGGCGCGTGCGGTGCCACGGTCCCCGAGGAGATTCAGAACGCGCAGACGAAGTACTTCAGCTCGATGCAGGCCCCCGGCAAAGCCCGCCTGACCCTCATCCGAGGCGACCAGCAGGGCATCGACGACGGGTTCTCCTATTTGCTCCAGGGGCAGGAGCACATCGTTGGGCGCGCCGACGCGCAGATCCTGTTCCTGGAGGACAACTGGCTGAGTCCGCGGCATGCGAACTTCATCTACCGCGGCGACAAGCTCGTGGTGCGCGACGAGGGGAGTCTCAACGGCGTCTATGTTCGTGTGCGGGGCACGGTGCCCGTGACCGTCGGCAGCCAGTTCCTCTGTGGTGAGCAGGTCTTCCGGCTCGACGCGACCCCGAAGGACACCTCCGGTCCCGACCCGGATCAGACCTTTTTCTACTCCTCGCCGAAGCGCCCGAGCCCCTTCCGTATCACGCAGATCCTTGCCGGGGGCCTCGAGGGGATGGTCTTTTGCGCTCGCGAGAACGTCGCGCGCATCGGGCGAGAAGACGCGGACATGAACTTCCCGACGGACATCTACATGTCGGGCAGCCATGCTCGGGTCGAAGCGCAGGGCTCCAACTTCACCCTCACGGACGAGGACTCGCGCAACGGCACCTATGTTCGGATCGAGGGGGAAAAAGAGCTCGCTCACGGCGACTACCTCTTCCTCGGGCGTCAACTCCTGCGTGTCGAGATGACGAGCTGAGGCGAGCTCAGCGACCTTCCAGAGCACTCTCGATCATCTGCTCGACGAGGGCACGGTCGGGGGCGTTCGGCGCCAACTCGAGGTAGCGCCGGTAGGCCGCGGCTCCTCGCCGCACGTTGCCCACGCGCATGTAGGCGCGCGCCAGCTCCCTGTGGACCCGCGGGCTGTGGGGGAGCTCCCGCGCTGCCGCCTCGAAGCGCTCGATGGCGCCTCGTAGGTCGCCCTCCAGGAAGAGCCGACGGCCTTCTTCGAAGGCGAGCTGTCCGGCGGGCACGTGCCGGGTCCGTTCGGGTTCGCTGCGGTCGGCGTTCGGTGCGGGGCGTCGCCTCACGGGGCGGTGCCTCGGGGGCGTCGCGTCGGCCCCTCCGTCGCATCGCCGTGGCACGCATGGTTCGGCGCAGGTCCAACCTCCGCAGGTGGCGCAGCACTCGAGGGGGGGTGCGCACTCCGTCCCGTCGTCGCAGCGGACTGGAAGGGCACCCTGAGCGTCCACACCGGCGTCCCGTTCCATCGCTGGCGCCGGCGTCAGGCCCGCGGCGTCGCCGGGTGGCGCCGGGACGAGGTCCGTGGCGGCGTCGCTGCGCTCGACTGCGTCCCCCCCGCGGAGAGCCATCAAGGCCCCGACGACGAGACCGGCCACCACCAGGAGGAGCAGCATCGCGGCGCGTGCCGGCCCGGAGGAGGGAGGCGTGGGGACGCTGGGGTCGTGCGGGTGGGTGCCGAGCGGCGCATCCCCGAAGGGACCGAGCTCGTCGACGGCAGCGCTCAGCGCGTGCCTCATCTCTGCCGCACTCGCGAATCGGCGCTCGCGGTCTTTCGACAGCGCCGTCATCACGACTCGCTCGAGGGACCGCGGGATGTGCAGGTCCGGACGGCGCCGGCTCGGCGGTTCCGCGGGCTCCGTCAGGTGCTTGGTGATCGTCCCCAAGGCTGAGCCGGCCTTGAAGGGCACCTCTCCGGTCAAGAGCTGGTACAGCAAGCAACCGATGGCGTAGAGGTCCGCGCGTGCGTCGAGGGGTTCGCCGCGCGCCTGTTCCGGGGCCATGTACTCGGGGGTGCCGCACACGAATCCCGTGACGGTGATGGCCGAACCGTCCGCCTCGACCAGCTTCGCGATGCCGAAATCGCAGACCTTGACGTGCTCTCGGCCCTGGTGGTCTTCGACCACCATGATGTTCTCGGCCTTCAGATCTCGATGAATGATCCCGAGGTCGTGGGCCTCTTCCAGCGCCAAGAGCACGCCCCCAACCAGCTGCGCGATGCGCCGCGGGCTGAAGGGGAATTCTTCTTCGATCAGCTCCAGGAGGTCCGGACCGTCGAGGAGCTCCATGACGATGAAAAGCAGCGGCCCGTCTTCCCGTCCGAAGTCGAAAACCTGGAGGGAATTGGGGTGACTGAGGAGGCTCGCGGTGCGCGCTTCCCGCTGAAAGCGCTTGGCGACCTTCGGGTCGGCGGCGACGTGGGGGTGGAGGACCTTGACCGCGACCTCCTTGTCGAGGTCGACTTGTCGGGCCGCGTAGACCCGACCCATCGAACCTTCGCCGATCACCTCTTCGAGTTCGTATTTCCCACCCAGCACTCGACCGACGAGGGCGTCTTTCGGGTCTGTCGCGATCGGCGCTTCCAGCTCCGAGCCACAGCTTACGCAGCGCTCGGCGGTCGGGAGGTTCTTCGCGCCGCAGTCGGGGCAGATCAAGACGAGCAAGTCTACGCAGGGGCGCCGGCCCGCGCCATGCCCGGGTTCGACATGCGCAGGTCTCCCAGCGAACTTTCCCGCCGACGCAAACCGTCCTTGACCCTTCGCTTCGCCCGCCGATATGCTCGCGCCCCAGCTCGCTCGTCCCGTGCGACGGAGGTTCTCTGGTGATCGTCTGCCCGCGCTGCAGCAAAGAAAATCAGGACCACTACAAGTTCTGTCTTGGTTGTGGAGCCGAGCTTCCGCGGGATGCCGCGCAGCCCAAGAGCTTCACGGCGCCGACCCCACCTGCCGGCATGCCGGCGGTCTCGGCCTCGGCCGCACCGTCGGCGCCTGCCGCTCCGGCGCCTGCCGCTCCGGCGCCTGCCGCTCCGGCGCCTGCCGCTCCGGCGCCTGCCGCCGCCCCGGCAGCGGACGGGACGGTCACCTGCCCTCAATGCGGCGCGAGTGTCCCTGCGAACTTCAAGTTCTGCGGCAGCTGTGGTCACGACATGAAGTCCGCCGCGAGCGCCGCCCCACCCGCGGCCCCATCTTCGGCGGACCTTGGCAGCCACGCGACGGTGCCTGCAAGCGAGGGCATGCGCGGCGCGTTGGTGCTCATTCGGCCCGATGGCTCCGAAGGGGACTCCTTCCCCCTCGGCCCTGCCACGACCATCGGCCGCGAGACCGCCGGACCGTTCGCCAGCGACGCCTATCTCTCCCCGCAGCACGCCCGCTTCGAGTTCGGCTCGGACGGACTCGTCGTCAAGGACTTGGGCAGCCTCAACGGCGTCTTCATCCGCATCGCGCCCGACGCGCCCATCGAGCTGAGCAACGGCAGCACCTTCCGCATCGGTCAGGAGATCCTGTACTTCGAGGAGATGCCGGAGCCACAGCCGGGTCCCGATGGAACGGAGCGTATGGGGAGTCCCAACCCGGGGTTCGTCGGGCGCATCCGCCTCGTCATCGGTCGCGACACCTATGGGAACTCCTACTGCATTCCCCCGGAGGGCTTGCATCTTGGGCGGGAGCGCGGGGACATCATCTTCCCCGAGGACGGCTACGTGTCAGGCCTCCACTGCCGGATCCACCCGGAAGGCGGCAAAGTCTTCTTGACGGATGTGGGGAGCTCGAACGGGACCTTCGTGCGCGTTCGCGGCGAGGCGCCGGTCGCCACCGGGAGCACGCTCCTCATGGGCATGCAGCTCTTCCGCGTCGAGTACTGAGCGTACGGAGCCTGCGTCTGATCAGGGGGCGTCCACGCGCTCGCGCAGGAATTTGTCGACGCGGAGCTGGACGGTTACCGGCTGCTCTACGGGCGCGGCGTGGCTCCCTCCGCGTATGGTGAAGAACTCTGCTTCTGGGATCGCGTCGGCCATCGCGCGGGCAAGGGCCGGTGGTGTGAACGTGTCCTTCTCGGCGGCCACCACGAGGCAGGGGACCTCGATCCGGGGGAGCAGGTCCTCGGCCGTGTGTTCGCCGGCGTTCTCCAGAAGTTCGAGGAACACGTCCGGGTCCATGACCGCGATGTGCTCCCAATACTGTCGGAAGTCCTCTTCGCGGATCGTCGCGGCATCCACCTCACCGCTCAGTCGAGCCATGTGGTAGGCGACGGACGGGGGAAGCCGCCCCCAGATGGCCCGCGCGAGACCTCGATGGCGCCGGGCCGCATCGCGAACGCGGGGGAGGACCTGGCTGAGGATGTCCGTCCCGTGGAACGTGTGCGTGACGCGACCGTAGCTTCCGCAAAGGAAGATCATGGCCGCCACCCGTTCTGGTGCCCGCCGGTAGAATTCGAGCGACACCTGCGTGCCCATCGAGTGCCCGATGAGCACCGCGCGGTCCACCGCTTCGGTGTCGAGCACCGTGCGGAGGTCCTCAGCCAGCGCTGGGACGGTCAGGCGTGTGCGGTCCTGGGGTGGGCCGCTGCGTCCGTGGCCTCGGTAGTGCCAATGGACCACCGGGCGAGCCTCGCTCAGGTGCGGCTGAAGGTAGCGCCAGACGAAACCGTCACAGCCGATGCCGTCGTTGAGGACGAGGGCTGTAGCGTCGCCTTGGCCGCGGGTACCGACGAACAAGCGCGTCCCGTCCTCTGCCTCCACGAAGTCGTGGCGGTCGTAGTGCAGCACGAATCCGGCGTTCAGTCCGACGAGCCGTCACCGGGATCGTTGATCGACGGCAACTTCTTGAGCTCGGGCAACGCGATGCGGACGCACCGCTGGACGATCCACGAACGGGTTCGGTCGAGCCGGAGCGCTTCCTTCTCGATCTCTTCGAGCATCGCCGCGGGGAAATAGAGGCTCTGTTTTCGCTTGTCGGATGCCATCGTTCCTCTGTGCCGAATGTGCGATGATCGCACCCAAGGTACTACCCCGTCCCTCAAGGGAGTTCAAACCCATGCCGAAGCGCACTCCTCTCCGCTCGCGGCGCTGGTCCCATGCGGCGTTCCTGCTGGCCGGTGTCCTGGTGGGTCATATCGCCACCGGCCATGCGGAGCCCGTTTCAGCCAGCCCCTTCGCCACCCTCGGCATCTTCGCCCGGGCGCTCGCTCACATCGAGACGAGCTACGTCGAAGAGGTGGACCAGACGGCGCTGATTCACGGCGCCATCCGTGGAATGGCGGCGACCCTCGATCCACACACCACCTTCTTTGATCCCGAGGAGTACCGCTTGGTCACCGCCGACATGCAGGGCCGCTTCGCCGGCATTGGCGTGCAGGTTTCGGTTCGGGACGGTTGGCTCGTCGTGCTTTCCGTCTTTCCGGGGAGCCCGGCGCAAGAGGCCGGGCTTCGGCCTGGCGATCGCTTCCTTCGGATCGATGGGCGGGACGCCCGCGACATGCGTCTGGAGGAATCGATCCGCCGGATGCGCGGCGAGCCCGGGACGCGCGTTTCGGTGTCGATCCGCCGGGAGGGCGAAGCGGAAGACCTGGAGCTCACCTTGATCCGGGCGGTCATCGACGTGAGCCCCGTCGAGGCGCAGCTGCTGCCCGATCGGGTGCTCTACCTGAAGGTCCGCGCGTTCCAGGACGACACCACCGCCGAGCTCCGGGCTGCGCTCGACCGGGCGTTGGTCGAGGTCGAAGATCGGGGAGGACTCGCCGGTCTCGTGCTGGACCTCCGCGACAACCCCGGCGGCTTGCTCCGTGAGAGCGTCCTGCTGTGCGACGAGTTCCTCGCGGAGGGGCTCATCGTCTCGACGCGGGCGCGAGGCGGTCAGCTCCTCGCCGAGTACACGGCCCACCGTCGAGGGACTCGGCCGGGCTGGCCCATGGTCGTCCTCATCAACGCCCACACCGCCAGCGCCGCTGAGATCGTCGCCGGGGCTCTGCAGGACCATCGCCGCGCCCTGCTCGTAGGCACCCGGAGCTTCGGCAAGGGGAGCGTGCAGAACGTCGTGGAGCTGCCCGACGGCAGCGCCCTGAAGTTGACCGTCGCGCGCTACTACACCCCGAGCGGGCGCCTGATCCAGGCCGAGGGCATCGAGCCGGACCTGGTCGTCGAGCAACTCGATCCGGCGCGGCTGGCGGCGGCGCGGCTGGAGGAGGAGCGGCGGGTGCGTGAGGCGAGCCTCGAGGGGCACCTCGACACGCACGAGGCACAGCCACCCACGATCTCCCGAGGGGCTCTCCGCGAGGAGGTGGACGCCGCCGATCGGCCACCCTTCGTCGACGATCACCAGGCGCGGATGGCGCACCAGGCGCTCCGGGCCATCCTCGCCGATCGCGCGCGAGACGATCGGGGGGAGCCGTGACGGCTCCGCTGGTGACTGGAGCCCCCGCTCGGCCGCTTGTGCTCGCTCCATTGGGGACCTGAGACCCCGCGGTGTCGGCCCTCGACGCGCCAGGCGCGCGCCCGGGCTGGGGGTCCCGGCCGAGCGTTGGAGGGCTGCGATCGCCGGTCCGTCGGCCCTGCCGGCATCCGAGGCCGCGAGTCGGGGAGGGGTGGGCCTGCCGGACTTGTCGATCGACGTGGGAAGGGTGCATCCTCTGAGGTAGCGGCACCAGCCTTGCACAGTTCGGTGCCGAGTAGGGAGAGCGGGCCATATGAACACCACCCTTAGACCGGACACGTCGGCCGACCCCGCCTGTCTGCACCGACTTCATCGAGATGAAGGCGGGGCCATCTACGTCGAGTACATTTCGCTGACGCTCCTCGTCGGCATCCTCGCGGCGGCGGCCCTCGTTCTCGTTGGGGCCCCCCTGCTCGAGAGCTTTCAAGCGACCCAACTCATTCTCGCGGCGCCCGTGCCATGAGGGACCGAGCCGATACGCCGACCCTCTCGGCCGATGAGCGAGGCGCCGTGGCCGTCGAGTACGTGGTGGTGCTCATCCTGGTGATCATTGCGGCCATCACGGCTTGGGCCCAGTGGCGACAAGCCGTCGAGAACGACGCCTCCAACGAGTACCAGACCTTCGGCTACCCTCCGTAGGCCCCTTTCCCCATCGAGCCCGAGTGGACATCGACACGATGATTCTGATCCAGCACGCCACAGTCGTCGGAGCGACCGCCGTCGCGGCCTACACGGATGTGCGCGTTGGCAAGATCCCGAACTGGTTGACGTACCCTCTCCTCCTTGCTGGACCTGCGGTCTTCTACCTGGGCATGGGCACCGAGGGCCTCTCCCGCGCCCTGACCGGGATGCTGGCGTGCGGCTTCGTGCCTTTCTTCATGTGGCGGGCAGGGGGCATGTCCGGCGGAGACGTGAAGCTCTTCGCGGGCATCGGTGCGATGACGGGCGCCCTCGTCGGGATCGAGGTGCTCTTCTACAGCGTCTGCGCTGCGATGTTCGTGGCGCTCGGCATGCTCATCAAGAACAAGCGGCTTCTGGTCGCGCTCGGCAACATTTTCTACCTCGCGTTCAATCGGGTGCTCCCCAAGAAGTGGCGCCGGAGCGTGCGGGCCGAGCTCAAGGACGAGATCCGCATTGGCGTCCCGATCTTCGTCGGGACGGCGTTCGCCATCGCGTTGCGGCATCCGGAGTGGGTGGGGTGATCATGAGACGACGAGGTCTGCACCGAGACGAGGGAGGCGCGGTCTACGCGGAGTTCCTGATCGCGTTTCCCCCAATGCTGATGATGTTCCTGGCGATGCTGCAGCTCGCGCTCATGTACTCCGCCCGGCTGGCAGTTCGGCACGCGGCGTATCGTGCGGCGCGGGCGGCCATCGTGGTCATTCCCGACGACCCGGACCGCCACGGGGGCGAGCCCGCGTACCAGGTCGACTACGACAGCGCCGGTGGCGGCACGGAGTCCAGCTTTGAGATCTCCTCGGGGAGCGGACGGCTGAAGGCCATCCGCAACGCGGGCTCCTTCCCACTGCTTGGGTTCGCCCCGCGCGCCGCTCGCATCGGGGGAGAGACGAGTCTCGGCGACGCCTACAGCTTGGGCGCGGCCGATCTCTTCGCCGGTGCCGCCTACACACTGGGCGCTACGGCGGTGACCTTCCCGCAGGCGCCCGGCGACATGACCTTCCGGGAGACCTTCGGAATGCGGGAGATGGTGACCACCCGAGTCACCTACCTGTTCACCTGCACGATTCCGATCGTGACGCGCAAACCCTTCAATATGTGTTACGGCCCGCTCGACATGCTCGCCGGTGCGCCCGACGTGCTCATCGAGGGGGCGGTGGGCGAGCTTCTCCCCGACGGAGCCGATCCCTGGGTGGAGCTCGGTTTCGACACCTACCGGGATTGGCTGCGGGGTCGCGAGGAGATGGCCAACGGCCTCGAAGAGCTGCGGTTCTCGGGCAATCCGGCGCTGCTCGTGCCCTTCGCCCTTGGGGGTCAACGGTTCGTGATTCTTCGCGCCGAAGCTTCCCTTCCGTTGCAGGGAGCCGAGTACGGCCCGAAAGCAGGCACCGGCTCGCTGGGAGGAGACGACTGATGTCCACCGTGACCCTGCGCGTACCGACGCACCTGGCGGTTCCCAAGCCTCGCGGCGGCTGGCTGCGTCGGTTGGCCGCCGACGAACGAGGCGCGATGATGATCATCTCGATCTTCATGGCGATGCTCGTCGTGGCGATGCTCTACTACGTCGCCGGGATCGGTGAGACCATCGTCTACCGCGAGCGTCTTCAGGATGCATCGGACTCGGCGGTCATGGCCGGTGCGGTCAACTTCGCTCGGACCATGAACATCGTCGCGTTGATGAACGTCGTCATGGCGTCGGTCTTGGCC
>Ga0256832_1001324_pt1 | contig 16658 bp, 13 predicted proteins | sample 134614metaG_FD_190534 | JGI IMG/M metagenome (GOLD analysis project Ga0256832, IMG submission 190534) | Hydrothermal vent microbial communities from Lau Basin, Pacific Ocean - 134-614 | ecosystem: Environmental > Aquatic > Marine > Hydrothermal vents | place: Pacific Ocean: Lau Basin | collected...
AACGGAAGGCTCGCTACCACATACCACCGAATCGAGTTCGTCATCCTGCGGACTGATCTTTCGCTTCCAGTTACTCTCCACCCTGCCTCGCGGCAACGCAGTTACTTTCAGCTACAGGGCTATGGCTTTCCCTGACATGGACTTTCACCATGCTAATTAAACGCCTTCGAGGGCGTACCGTTAAATAGAACGACTATTCGCCTCTCTTGATAAACTCACCTTATAATAATTCTGAAATTTTCGTTTCAATCCCAGTTCTCAGACAGACTCCTGGGTGATAATCAAACAGTCGCTGAGTTCTTTTTTCTTTTTATAGAAAAACCCAGGCTTTCGACTATTTCGAGCACAAGACTCCTTACATTCTTGTAATAAGTGTCGTACCTGTCTGAAAGTGTAAAAAACTCAATAGAATCATCCGTAGCATTTGAAAGCTTTGGCGTCGGGGGAAGAACGCTATCAAATATTTTACAGCCTCTAATATTCGCAAATTGCACAAGCTCATCTTTATGAAGCCTGTACTGCTTTGTTCTTTTATCGGCTTTATTTAATACAAAGCCCAGCAGTTTAAATTGATTATCCTCTCCTCTCCATTCTTTTATGCTGTCGAGAATTTTCAATGTCAGAGGAATGGCATTGATATTGATTCTGTTTAATTCTGTTGGAATAATGAAAAAATCAACAAGAAATGCCCCAACAAGTGAATACCCGTTTCTTTTTGACAGATTCCCGGGCAAATCTACAAAAACAAAATCATATTTTCCTGATAATTGATCCTTCATCCACTTCGATATTAAGAGTGAGTCGTCCAAACTGGAACTCTCTTCAAATTCTGTTACTAATTCCGAAGAAGAGCTTATTACATCAAGGTTGCCAAGTTTTACCTTTCTAGTTCCTGGCTTCTCCTTTTTTTCTCGCGTAAATATATAATCTTCCAATTTAATACATTTTGACCCCTTGATTTTTTCTAAAAGTGCATGGGGCAATGTTCGCTGTTTACTCCGAATATTTGATATTTTATTTATTCCCAGAATGGCATTAGAGCAGGATGCCTGGGGATCAAAATCAATCACTAATACCCTGGATTTTTTTTGATTAATGGTTATTGATGACAGAAAGTCAGATATAAATAGCGACAGCGTGGTTTTTCCAACACCTCCTTTATTATTGTAGATACCAATAAATTTAGTCATATTATTATTCTCTTGCTTGTTTTTTTCATTATAAATAAGAATTACGGTAAATCTTGGAACCTGTCTGGAAATATGAGTCGTAGCGAGGGAAAGTTGATTTGAGCCAGATTTTTTATCAATTTGAGGCGAATAGTTGTTCTATTTAACGAAAATTGAGGAAAAATCTAGCCAAATTCAGCTTTTCCGCCGTAGGCTTACTATTTCAGGCAGGTTCTTAAATATAATGATTACATTTCCTGTTTATATCAACACAATTCAGATAAGCGAAATAATTAGACAACACAGGCAAAAATATATAAAAAACAGGGGGGATGGGTAATAATGTTCAGCCGTTTGGCGTTTACGCTGGGTGTTGTTAACAATTTGTTCCAGAGCTTGCTGCTGATAGATACTTAAATTAAGGTATAATGGGTTTCCCCTGTTTCAGGAGTACCCAAAATGCCTTTATTAAAACAAGCATATTCTTTTATTGCGCTAATCTGTTTTTTCCTTTGGAGTAATTGTTATTCTGCCAATGCCGGATTGCCGGTTTCATGGGAAACAATCGGTCCTGGCGGTGGTGGCTGGCTTCCTGCTATCACGGTTGTTGATGATTCTGAAAGTACGGTTTATGTGGCTTGTGATGTTGGTGGTATTTATAAAAGCAATGATCATGGTAAATCATGGAAAATAAAAAATATAGGGTTATTCAACTATTATGTCCATGATATTGCCTATGATCCATCGCAACCAAAAACTCTTTATGCGGCTACCCGAGGAGGTGTTTACAAGTCGATAAATGGTGGTGATAGCTGGTCAATTAAACGTGCGGGTTTTCCTCCTGAAAGTGAATATAATTTTAGCGCGCCAATCAGTGATATTGTAGTTGATCCGGATCATCCAAATATTATTTATGCTGGTGTCGGCGTGCCAAGATCAGGCTATGAGCTTGATGGCTTTCATTGGCAAACTGCCGGCATAAAGGGAGCTATCTATAAAAGCAGTGATTATGGCGAACACTGGAGATTGATTCGTAATACCGGGATTGATCCTGATGCGATGATTTACTCTCTTGCGATTGATCCAAATGATACTAATGTTCTTTATGCTGCAACCAGCAAGGGGGTATATAAAAGTCAAACAGCGGGTACCACATGGGTTTCTAAAAGTTCTGGTCTACCGCATTCGCTTGCTATGACATTGGTTATCAATCCTGACAATTCCAGTACGCTTTATGTCACTATGTGGGCAACCCCGGATAGCTTCAGCTGGCAAGGTGGCGTTTATAAAAGTATAAACGGTGGAGATGACTGGGTTGCGATAAATAATGGTCTGCAAAAAGTGATGGGCAAGGAAGAAGGATTAACCAGTAATTATCCTCAACTTGTGATTGACAAGAATAATCCTGAAATTTTGTATCTGGGTAGCACTCCCTGGACTCCTACACCTGGAGTTTATAAAACAGTAAATGGTGGAGATAGTTGGGAGTGGGTAACTAAAGCAGACCCCGATGAAGCAGACAAAAATGTAGATGTTGGATGGATTACCGAACACAGCGTTTCTGTAAAAAGCCTGGCGATAGATCCGAATGATTCTGATCGCTTGTATTTTGGTACTTCAACTCACCTGATTACTAGCGAAGATGCAGGAGTTACCTGGAGGCAAATCTATAGCGAAGCAAAAGGAAGCGGTTACTGGAAAGGTAATGGTCTGGAAACTACCGTGGTTGCGGCTATTGCGGTTGATCCCACAAATTCAAATAATCTTTATGCCGGTTATTGGGATATGGGTTTCCTAAAAAGCAATGATGGCGGTGTGTCTTTTAAAAGAACCTTCAAGGGCATGAAATATGATTCAAATACGTTTGCAATTATTGTCGATCCTGACGAGCCTTCCATTATTTATGCAGCAAGTGGGTGGTGGGAAGAAAATAAAGGAGCCATTTATCGAAGTAATGATTATGGCGAAAGCTGGAAACAACTGGGTAGTGACTTGCCTGACGCTCAAATCTGGTCTTTTGCCCTGGATAAAAGCAGCCCGCTCCATGCCAGAACACTATATGCTGCAAGCTATGGAAATGGTATTTATAAAACCACAGATGGCGGCAAACACTGGACTCAAATAAATAAAGGTTTGGGGGTGAATGGCAATTTACAGGTAAGAAAAATTGTCATTGACCCAAATGATGCGAACATTTTATACGCAGGAATTGAAGCAAAACAAATAGAAGAAGGTAATTCGAATAGCACCATTCAGGGAGGCTTGTTCAAATCAACAGATGCAGGAAAACATTGGCATCGTATTGATAATCCATCACAAATTACTGTCTGGGATATTCTCGTTGATCCTGAAAATTCGCAAATCATCTATACCGCAGTTAAAAGTGACTATGATCACAGTAAAGAGGAAACTTATGCGGGAGGGGTTTACAAAAGCGTCGATGCTGGAGAGACATGGAAGAGGGAAAATACTGGTTTTGGTGATCAAAATAATCTCAATATTACTTCAATTGCAATCAGTCCAGGCGACAGTGCGATATTATATGCGGTCACCACAGATGATCCTTTTCATGACCGAAGTAGTGGAAGAGGAATTTTTAGAAGTGTCAATGGAGGAAAAAACTGGATACCTGTAAGCAGTCAATCCAATGTACTCTATTATGAAAGCATCACTATTGACCCTTCCCGCCCGTCTGTTCTGTATGCTGGCAGCTCTGGCAACGGTATCTTAAAAGGAGTTGTCAGCCAGCCTCCCGCATCACTCCCAATAAGCCTGACAAGCATACTGATGCTTATAGTATTACTATTTTCCTTGAGCAGAATAAGGTTTAGAGACACTGTGCAATAAAAATCCTAAAAAACAGGGGGGATGGGTGTTGTCAAAGACAGAGGACAGAGGACACTACCGTAGCCCGTATGAAGCCTGCGGAATGCGGGAAAACAAGGCATATAGTCAGCCTGTATTGAGTATATTAACCGCAGGAGTTTTTATAAAATAAGGGTTTTAAACGAAGAAGGTGTAAGCAAGAAGTTGCATATCGTGTTGGTTTTCCTTCTTTACAATCTCTGCGAATCCCTCTGTGTTTCTCTGCGTAACACTCGTCTTTTAGCATTTTACAGAGGGGATGCTTTTTAACAGACAAAATCAGGCAAATTAGAACTCTGAAACTTGGGCTATAACAATTAAATAGATAAAACAATTTAATGGCAAACACCTTTTATTGATACTTTTATACCGTTTGTCGGGGTGGTTATAAATTTTTCTTTTTGCTTCGAGCTAGGAGGAGGATAATTAGACTGTGAAAGAAGAGATGCACAGCAATAATTCAAGTAAAAAATAATGTCTTTTTAAGACAAAGGAGTATTGAAATGATGCACGGAAGCAAGATTTTCAAGAAAGTTACAGAAGTTGTTCTCTTTATTTTTATGATTATTTACGCTCATGCCGGAATAGCAGCGGGCGCAGGTGAATATCTTAACGACGTTAAGATACACAAGAATAATGCCGATAAATACGTTATTTTCTATCCCGATGGGCATTTCAGAGATGCTCCCATAGTTTTGTTTATGAGTGGTGCGGGCGCATCTACCGCTGATAATGTCAGCAGCAAATATAATGGTCTTCTACGATACATTGCCTCACAGGGCTATTATGTTATTGCTGCAGCCTATCAAGGTGACTATTACGCAAATCTGTCTATAAACTCTTTTGAAAAGGCTTTAGTTGCCTCTCGGAGATACCATCCAGAGCTGGATTTTTCCAGGCTTGGTGTAATGGGGCATTCAGTCGGTGGAGGACAAGCCTTTCCTGTCTTAAAGCATTTTCTCGACTCTAATCAAGAGTATGGAAAAAAAGCCAGCTTTGTTATGTCTATTGATGGCTGGTTTCCCTTCGGAATGAAAGAAAATGATTTAAGGAGCTTGCATACAACGGCTTCTATTATTCAATTTGGAGGACTCATTGGAACGGGTACTGACCCTAAAATACACATTACTACAATGAATTTGCTACCTCAGTCGAATAAGAAGTCCTATCATGTATTAGGAGAAGCTACGAATCATAGTTATCTTACGGGTGATCTGGATAGCATCCTGAACAAGCAAGATCTGTTAGAGCCTATTCAGTCATTGTTGGATTATACATTTGCAGGAGGTAATGATGATTTTCTTGTTGGTTATACTGACACCGTAGCCGATGTTTTAAATGCCATAGAAAACCATGACTACTGGGATGATTGCTCGGGTGGTGGCTATGGCGCCGAGGCAACACTTAATGAATATCATAATGATATTGCTTATTGTGATCCTGAATCCTATGCCAATCCAGACCCAACTTTAGCGATTTTGTCATCCAGTGTTGAAGTTATTAATGACAATAGCGTTTATATTCATTTTAACCTGAATGAAAAGGCACAGGCTCGTGTTGAGTATGGTGAAACTGCTAACTATGGTCACTTTACAACGAAAGAAACCAGTTTTAATTATGCCTCTCACCGTCAGCGAATCCGTGGTCTGGATGCTGATACTCTCTATCATTACCGTGTTCATGCCTATGATAGAAATGGCATAGAAGTTATTTCTGATGATAAAACATTCATCATTAGGCCTCAGCCAACACTTGTGATCAAATCCTCATCGGTAGAGCCAATCAGCGATTCTAGCGTTTATATTCATTTTAACCTGAATGAAAAGGCACAGGCTCGTGTTGAGTATGGTGAAACCGCTAACTATGGTCACTTTACAACGAAAGAGACCAGTTTTAATTATGCTTCTCACCGTCAGCGAATCCGCGGTCTGGATGCTGATACTCTCTATCATTACCGTGTTCATGCCTATGATAGAAATGGCGTAGAAGTTATTTCAGATGACAAGACTTTTAGAATTAGGCCGCAGTCAACTCTGGCAATAAAGTCGTCAGCCGTAGAGACGATTAATTCTTCAAGTGTGTATGTTTTCTTCAATTTGAATGAAAAGGCACAGGCTCGCGTTGAGTATGGTGAAACAACTGACTATGGTCACTTTACAACGAAAGAGACCAGCTTTAATTATGATGCTCACCGTCAACAGATTCGTGGTCTAAATGCCAATACCCTCTATCATTATCGTGTTCATGCCTATGATAGAAATGGTATTGAGGTGGTTTCCGGTGACAGGACTTTTATGATAAAACAATCAGCGGGTTTTGCTTATCCACCTGAAGTCGAGTTTAAGTCTGTCCCGACAAATTATGATGTGCTTAAACCTGCTCGTGGAGAAACAGTCATTGATCCAGAATTTGGCACCAGCATTACCCGAATCACAGATGCTCGAATAGTTGATAAAGATGACAATCCCTGCGTGGATTATACATATCCCAAAACACAGTCCTGGAACGCTGATATGTCACTACTTAGGGTGAAATTCAGACTTTATGATGCGAATACGCTGGAAGAGTCTCCTATCACTAAAGGTCTTAGCTGTACTGAAGGATACAATAAGCTAGGTTCGCCCGGATGGGCTTTCCGCTGGTCTTATAAATACCCTGATGTCTTTTATACGCTCAATACTAATTTCATTTTTCAAAAAAATACGATTAATGGAAATAACATAAGATCAGAAGTAGTGAAGAATTTTTCAGGCTATGGTTTTGAAAAAATGTTACTGGGTAGCAACGAAGGTAATATGAGCTATGATGACAGGCTTGTTATATTCACCGCGAAAAAACCTGGAAATGATCATGTTTTTGCTGTGCTGCTTAATACAGTAACAAAGTCAGTGAAAGTAAAAGAATTGCCCAATACAACCTGGGGGATTGTTTTTGTAAAGAAATATCAAAGTAATGACTATGAAAAGCGTGACCTTTATGACTGGATTACCATAAGCCCCAGAGGAGACCATATACTGGAAAATAAAACCATCAATGGTTATCTCTATGTGGGTCAATATCTTGATACAGCACCTGATAAAGGGATCTTCATGTATGATTTGAACTTTGAAAACCCTCAAAGAATTGCCATGCAAGCCTCTCATGGTGATATTGGTATTGACAGTAATGGTGATCAGGTCTGGGTTCAGTTCGAATATGGCGACCGTCGTGGCACATGGAGCTATAACCTTGACACCCTGGAAGATAAACTTGTGGGTAAAAAATTATTCCCATACAAGGCTGGACATATCAGTTGCCAAAACTATAAGCGTCCAGGTTGGTGCTATTTAAGTACAACACTGCCCGGTCTTAGAGAAGTTTATGCTTTGAAGCTAGATGGAAGTGGCAAAGTGAATCGTTTTGCGCAGACTCGTTATCTTGGTCCTTCTTATGGCGGCGTAAGTCCAGATGGAAAAAGAGTTATTTTTCAAAGTGACTGGGGTGACGGGGGAAAACCCGATATCTACCATGCGGCGCTAAAAACAGACAATGCCAGCTTAAATACCAAAGTGTTATATGAAAATGCTGAAGATGGCAGCGTCAATGGCTGGAAAGTCTATGATCAAACGCCAGCAGGTGCAACTATCAGCAATGTGTTTGATGCGGACAAAGGCAGTCAGGTAATAAAGCTTCAGGGTTCATCTACCCAAAATGGCTTTATCCTGGGTGGCAACTGGAATAATAGCGAGCGCAGCTCAATTCAGTGGAAAATGAAATATGATGAAGACTATGTTGTTTATATTTCAGTAAATACCAGCAAAGGTCATCGTTATATTTACTACAGCGCGACAGACCGGGATCGTGGCTTTGAATCTGGAGAATATATTCATCATGGTCTAGGATCGTTCACCGCTGATGGCACATGGCGCGTGTTTACCCGTGATTTGAAGGCGGATCTGAAAGACTATGAGGCTGATAACAAGCTATTGTCAATTAATGGCTTTTTGATCAGAGGTAGTGGTCTGCTTGACGATATCCAGTTACTGCAATAAAGCAGGAGTAGCAGAAGAGAGCAGTGTTAATAACATGTAGTGCTGCGTAGGGTTGGTGCAGCCATGCGCAACCAGGCAAATCTGCTTGGTTGCGTAAACTCCACCAACCCTACAACTACATGCTCCGCTCTCTGTCTTCTGTCCTCTGTCCTCTGACACACCCATCCCCCCTGTTTTTTATATATTTTTGCGAATAGTTTGCAGTTTAAAATCTTCTCATTTATTTTTTGATGTTTTTTTACACGCACGCATGAATGTTTTATTCTGCTCTCCATGAAAAGACCTGAATTATTAGCCCCGGCGGGCACATTAAAGAGTATGCACTATGCCTTTGCCTATGGTGCAGATGCTATTTATGCCGGGCAACCCCGCTATAGCCTGCGAGTTCGCAATAATGAGTTTCTCAATGAAAAGCTGGAGCAGGGCATTAATGAAGCTCATGCACTGCAAAAGAAGTTTTATCTGACCGTTAATTCCTCGCCACATAATAGTAAGCTCAAGACTTTTGTTAAAGACCTGGATCCTGTTGCTGCGATGAAACCCGATGCCTTTATTATGGCTGATCCCGGTTTGATTATGATGGCGCGTGAGGCATGGCCTGAGATGCCAGTGCATCTTTCGGTGCAGGCAAATACGGTGAATTATGCAGCGGTAAAATTCTGGCAAAAAATCGGGGTCGAGCGTGTCATTCTTTCACGCGAGTTATCTCTGGATGAAATCGAAGAAATTCGCCAGCAGTGTCCCGACATAGAGCTGGAGGTTTTTGTTCATGGAGCACTGTGTATTGCCTATTCCGGGCGCTGTCTGCTATCGGGGTATTTTAATCACCGTGATCCCAACCAGGGAACCTGCACCAATTCCTGCCGCTGGAAATACGATACCAAAACTGCTGTGGAAACGGATGAAGGGATTGTTGCGCCAACCGAGTTGGTCCTTTCTGATGAGGTCCTGAATAATAAAGGTATTGGCGATCAGCAACGCCACCCTCTGGCGGATAATGTTTATTTTCTTGAAGAAAAAGAGCGCCCTGGTGAACTCATGCCAATTATGGAAGATGAACATGGCACTTATATTATGAATTCCAAAGATTTACGCGCAATTGAGCATGTGCAGCGACTCTGCGAAATTGGTGTCGATTGCCTTAAAATCGAAGGTCGAACTAAGTCATTCTATTATGCCGCACGAACCGCGCAAACCTATCGAAAAGCCATAGATGATGCGGTTGCCGGCAGGGAATTTGATGTGAATTTGCTGGGCACTCTGGAGAATCTGGCAAACCGTGGCTATACCGATGGCTTTTACCAGCGACATCATACCCACGAATATCAAAGTTATATGGTGAATGCCTCTAAAAGCAATCGCGCGCAATTTGTGGGTGAAGCAACCCTGATCAACCATGAAAAAGACTTTATGGAAGTGGATGTAAAAAACCGCTTTTGTGTAGGTGACAAACTCGAACTGGTTGTACCGGATGGCAACAATCAGGAGCTGATACTTGATTCCATGGAAAACCTTAAAGGTGAAGCCATGGATGTTGCCCCCGGAAGCGGACATCAGGTAAGAATTGGACTGAATGGATTGCAGATCAACGCTGAACGCGTTCTGATTGCGCGTTATTTATAGTTTTGGTTTTTCAGGTAGGTTCAGGAGCTGTCCGGGAAACCAGCACGGTGGGGAGAGCACTGCGAAAACAGGCTTTCCCTTGCTACGACTCACATTCTCGGACAGGCTCCTGGCGATCCGTAATTAACGATCCCGTATTTGGTGCTTGAAGCTGAAAGCTGAATCACGCTGGCTTAAACATCAGTATATGTTTATTGTCTTCAGAATCAGTGACTTCTATACTTTTCAGGCCATCATCTTCTTCCAGCACATATACTTCACCTGGCTGCTTGATCATATGACCAATATCTCCCGCCTGAACCGTAATCACATCGTCTCCATCATCATAGCTGATACCATCAAATGGCGCATCTTCCACTTCGGTCTGATCGCCGATGGATAATCCTGCTATTTCTATTGTAACGAGTTGTTTGTCAGTCACTGAACTTAAATGATCAAAATATTCAATCCAGCGCTGTTTTTCAATTTTTTGTGTACTCATGGTGTTATCTCCCTTTCTCATCGTATCTCATCAGATTACCAACAAGGCTTATTATGCTTCTATACAAACAAAAGTTCTGTCACTTAAGTGACATTTTGGAGAACTCCAAATTGTTATACTGCATGCCTGATACAGAAAATATGCGGGCTGACCCCAATCAATGCTTTTCGCTCTCCGCATGGGAGCGTGACAAGGATTAGAACGAGGTTTTCAGCTTCAGTAAAATAACAGATTACAAAAGAGGTAGAGAATGAAAAAATTAATACTTTCCGTGGGCATCAGCGCAGTGCTTGGTCTGGGCGCGGGTGTCTACGCAGCCGATATACAAAACAGTACAGACAACAACAAACAAACCAACATCCCCAACACTGCACGGCAGGGGGCAAACAGCCAGGCGATGACACAACGGGCATGGCTGGGAGTCTCATTGAAACCTGTTCCCAGAGCCCTGTCCAGACAGCTAAGTGGTGTAATTCCAGATAAGCAGGGTGTCCTGATTCAGTCTGTGATGCCGGGTTCTCCTGCGGATAAGGCGGGGCTCAAGGCTTATGATGTGATTCTGAAGCTTGGAGATCAGCAAATCTATTCAGCGCAACAACTGCTTGGACTGATTACATCGAAGAAGCCTGGCAGTCAGGTCGCGCTTAATGTGGTTAGAAATGGCAAGCAGCAGAATATTAATGTAACCCTGGGGGGACGACCTGTTGTACCGCGTACCGCTCAATACCCCTGGTTTGGCGGACAGCAACCCTTTTCCCGTCCCTATTTCGCTCAACCATTATTTCCAGCACCGCTATTCCCCAAAGCGCCTATTTCTCCCGGAGCTTCGGGGCAGGCAAATGTCATGCAGCAATTTGAATCGATCCGGATTCACAGTCTGGACGGTGAGCGTTATCATGCGGAAGTTGAATATCAGGAAAACGGCGGCGAGAAAAAGAAATTTACCTTTGAAGGCAAATATAACGAAATCCGTGAGCAGATTAAAAACAACAAGGAGTTGCCCGAGAGCAAGAAAAACAGCCTCTTAAATGCGCTCAAAAATAATCCGGATCAACTCTTGCCGGATAATTTGATGCAAGGCTTCCCGTCTTTTCCAGCAATGCCGTCATTTGATCAGTTTTTCAATGACAATAACGACTTCAAGCGGTTTTTTAACAGACCTCCTGCATGGCTTAATCAGGGTCGCAGGCTTTAAATAGAACCTGTTCGGGAATAATAAGCCTGCTACGGAAAAGCTGAATTTGGCTAGATTTTCCTTAATTTTCGTTAAATAGAACAACTATTCGCCTCAAATTGATAAAAAATTTAATACAGCATCCACTTTAAACTGATGGGCTAGTTAATCATAAAATATTTGCAAAAACGAAGAAGTACAAGCATACCTATCCGTTATTAAAAAGTGTTGCTGTACTAGCTCAAATCAGCTTTTCTCTCTACGATACTTTCAGACAGACTCCTGGGAGTCTGTTTATTTCAACGCAACCTGAATTTCTTTTGGATAATGTATCCCTTCCTTTTTGAGTCGCTTATATTCTCCATACACCTTTTTTACATAATTTTGGGTTTCTTTAAAGGGAGGGATGCCGCCGTATTTGCTGACATTGCCAGGTCCTGCGTTATACGCCGCTATTGCGAGTTTTGGGTTTCCGTCAAACATTTTTAGCATTTGAGCGATATATTTTATACCCCCCTGAATATTCAGTTCTGGATTCCAGGGGTCATTAATCCGCAAGCTTAAAGCTGTTTGTGGCATGAGTTGCATTAAACCAATAGCACCCACTCTTGAATGCGCGCCTTCATTGAAGCAGGATTCCTGACGCACAATCGCATGAATCAGTTCAGCATCAACATTATAGATTTGAGAGTAAATTTTAATGGGTTTCTGATAGATTCGCGCCTGCCTGCTTAAATGCTGATAGCTATTGCACCCAGTGATTATGCCATTATCTCTTCCATTAGCCTTAACGATATTGCCCAGGAAGCTTTTCCTTTTGTTTTTGCTGCTTTTACTCTTCCTGCGATTTTTGGCATAGCGCTTTTTCCTATGCTTTTTTAGCTTGTGCTTGCGCTTGGAAGCATATCTTTTTTTGCTGTGTTTCTTTCCCTTGTATTTTTTCTTTCTCTTTTTACTGGATTTATACGCCCTTTTTTTCTTGATTTTATAAACCTTGACGAGTCTATATCGTGAACCTTTAAGACGCTTTCCTGTTAACAGGGTTCCTCCCCCTTTTTTAACGTATTTATACATGTCTGCCTGAGCTGGCTTACTTCCAAAAAGCATGCTGGCAAACAGAAAAACGCTGCAAATCACAAAATTAAGTATAAAACTCAGAAGTTTTTTGTGCAAAATTATGGGATTTATTGTTTTCATAGCAATATTTTTATTTTTTTAGAATTTTTATTATTTATCCCTGAATCCATCTTGCTGATTCAGATCATACTTATATTGGTTTACATATTAATTTTATGGTTTGTTAAAGTCTATGCTTGAGGGGATGAAAGGACGAATTACTCGGTTGAAATATTACTCACTGGTTGAAGGTGGAAGCAGATACATTAATTGAGGATTCTTGGCACAGCAAGTGAAAAAGGCGCAATGACAGCATCAAAATAATATCCGTCATCTGCTCTCATTTGATAGCTTCCCTGCATGGAACCGACAGGTGTTTCCAATATTGCGCTACTGGTATATTGAAATATGTCACCCGGACGAAGATAAGGCTGTTCACCGACAACTCCTTTACCTTTTACTTCCTGGATACGATTATTTGCGTCTGTGATAATCCAGTGCCTGTTTATCAGCTTAACGGCGATATCCCCCTTATTTTTAATTGTGATAGTGTAGGCAAAAATAAAGCGACTAGCTTCAATATTTGATTCACTTTCAATAAATCGGGGACTGACACTAACCTGGATATTATAACGACTCATAGACCAAGTATAGATCACTACGGATATAAAATAGTGTATCTTTTTTAAGATCCATGCATTAAAGATCGCAGCAGACGCATCAATATAAAAAGCTAACTGGCTTCTTTTTCAATCGGCTCAACCAGACGAAGCTCTTCTGTTTTGATGCGATTGAAAATTTCTTCACGATGAACGGCAACTTCTCTGGGGGCGTCAATCCCTATTCTTACCTGATTGCCCTTTACCCCTAAGACAGAAATACTGATATCATCTCCAATCATCAATGCTTCGCCAACCCGTCTTGTTAGAATTAACATCCTTTATCATCTCCATTTTATAGTCAGTAGTCACTTTCCTGCGACTATTTCTTTTATTCAAATTACTTAATTCGACATAACGATCTTTGTTTGATTTGAATGCCGTAATAGCTTAACGGATTCAACTTTAAGATAGTCGGCAGAAAGAATCTCATACTGGAGCTGAACAGAGACTTAATTATTCGATTTAATTTTTTATAACTACTCGATTTTTTTCTTTGCACAAAAAAAGCCCGACTATAAGCGGGCTTTTTGTATTCAGCTATGGAGTTGCTAATACTGTATCAGGCTTGTTTTTTCAGCAGGTCACGGATTTCGCTTAATAACTCTTCCTGACTTGGTCCTTCCTCTTCCGGTTCTTCTTTTTTGTTTCGTGTGGCAACCTTTATAATAATAAAGACCACTGCCATAATAATTAAGAAATCAATAAAACTCTGTATAAAGGCTCCCCACTTGAGAATAAGTGGCTCATCTCCTTTTTCGCCTCCACCTGTTGCCGCAAGTACGGTACCGAGCTTGGAGAAATCAACGCCGCCCAGCAAGTAACCAATCGGTGGCATAATAACATCGCTTACCAGCGAGGCAATCAGCTTTCCGGAAGCAACACCGATAATAATACCGGTTGCCATGTCAATCAGGTTGCCACTGAGTGCAAATTCTTTAAAATCTTTTAATATTCCCATAATAAATTTCCTTATTTTTTTGGGGTTGAAATTTCAGCAGGGATAATAACGATTTTCTTGGGATCAAGTTTATTTATTCTTTTTGCAATTTCTACAGGGATTAAACTTCGCTTTCCACGAAGAAAGGTAATTGCGAGTTTGCCATCAATTAGCCCCTGTTGCTGTTGCTCTGTTACAAATAAATACTTGATAGTCGTCCCGATAACAAAGTTATAACGAATATCCGCTGCCGCGTCGTTTAGCAGGTTTTCGGATATTAGTGAGTTAATTTGCTTCTGGGTTTCCTTTTTAATACGGGCGGCTTCTTTTTTGGCACGAATGGCTTGCTGTTTCTCTTTTTGTTCTACTTTGGCGCGTTCCTGATAAAATTTTTCCAAATCTGTGAGTGTTTTTTTGGCGTGTTCTTTTTTATTTGCCTGCTTGGGCGATTGTTTTTTCCGGCTTCGTTTCTGTGGTTTTGCATTCCTGCGGGGTTTTTCAACTGCTTTTTTTACCTGTTCTTCTGTTACAAGACCTGCCTTTAATAGTTGATCGCTAAGAGAACTCATCACTGACCTATTCTGATTTTAAAGTGATTATTTTAACTGTGAATGCGCTGTTTTGCACTTATTGTCAACAGGACTGCTTGCTTTTATGTGTTTTATGGATCATGCGTTTCAAGAATCAGCAGAGAATGATCAGAAATCTTTTCCATGCGTACTTTATGGTCATAGTGAATGCTTTTAATTCTTTTGTTCAGTTGTGGGGATGCAAGCGCATGATCGTATCGAAAGCCATTTCCGATTATCAGGCTTTTTTCCTGCAAATGACGTTTATCTGCAATAAAACGTCTTTGCTGCTAGCGTGCCTAAATTCTTGCAGGGTAACAATATCAGGTTGCTCTGTTTCAATTGTTGAGAGTATTTGTGGTGCTCGCTTGCCGCCACCGAGCCATTTCAGTTATGTTGTCAAAGAAAAACAAGATTGTTTTTATTATTTTGTCTTAAATCAAGCTGAAAAAAATATCCATCATAGTATACTCTCGTGCGCTTGAAAATAAGCATGAATCTTATTGAGGAATCAATCAATGGAAACACAGGCCTTAACAGAAACATTAACATGGAATACCTCCATGGCGGTTTCTGCCATTATACTCATCGCAGCGTTTATTGGCATCTTTACGGAAGGAGTGCATGGTTTTCATCGTACCAAGTTTGGTATGGCGGGTGCTGGCATTATGATTCTGGCAGGTCAGTATTTTGGGTTTTACGATCCCACAAAGGCTGTTGAGGCGATTGACTGGAATGTGGTGTTTTTGCTTGGGGGTATGATGACTATTGTTGCGATTATGATTCCAACGGGTGGCTTTCAGTCCCTGGCCTATCGGATTGCAGATTTTAGTCGCGGACGCCTGTTTCTTTTAATGGTTTTATTAGGCACGGCAGTTACGGTAATTTCACTATTGCTGGATAACGTTACTACGGTTGTTATTTTTGGTCCGCTAATTGTCTTGATTTGTCAGGCATTACGCGTAAGTCCTGTGCCTTATCTGCTGGGTGCCGCTTTATTGTCTGATACCGGTGGTGTTGCCACGCTGGTTGGTGACCCCCCCAATTTAATGATTGGTTCTGCCGCCAACATTGATTTCAATACGTTTTTAATCCACATGGGTATTATTGTTTTTGTTGCCTGGCTTGCTATATTGTTTGCGCAAAAGTGGCTATTCAAAAAAGAATTATCAGTAAAACCTCATGTTCAGGATTTTTCTTCCAAGGGAGAAATTACAGACAAGCACACCTGGTATGCCTCTCTAGCGGTGCTTGCAGTGATGGTTGTATTATTTATTTTTCATCATTCCTTTGGCTGGGAACCCTGGTTTGTTGCCGCAATTGGTTTAACCATGCTGATTTTTATCGGCAACTCTGTCGAGCTTGACCGTTCATTTCAATCGGTTGAGTTATCCCTGCTCATGTTTTTTATCTCACTGTTTATACTGGTGGGCGGGGTCGAGCAGAGTCACTTTCTGGAATACCTGGGGCAGTATATTCGTCCCTTTGTAGAATCCGACCTGTTGTTGGCATCTATTGTGCTTATGTGGAGTGCAGCCATTCTCTCCGCCATGATTGATAACATTCCTTTTACGGCGGCGATGGTTCCCATTATTTTAGGCATGGAACAACAGGGCATCAATGTTACACCACTTTGGTGGGCTTTAGCAGTCGGTGTTGGCATGGGGGGCAATGGCACGCATCTGGGTTCTACCGCGAATGTCTTTATTGTGACACTGTCAGAACGCCTTGCCAAAGAAACGGGGGAAAAAAGTTACCAAATTACACCAGGCTTGTGGTTTCGCAAGGGAACCCCCGCAATGCTTTTAACCCTGCTGACATCATCCATTATTATGTGGTTGTTTTTTGATTTCTTTAAAACACCAATCCATTAATTGAACTGAACACAGGTTATCCCTAAAAATATGTAAAAAAAAGGGGGGGGATGGGTGTTTCTGAGGACAGAGGACAGAAGACAGAAACAGAGCATGTAGTCTGCGTTGAGGATACGAAACGCGGAATGGCGCATTGTTTAAGCACTGCCCTGTATTT
>Ga0256832_1001325_pt1 | contig 16653 bp, 16 predicted proteins | sample 134614metaG_FD_190534 | JGI IMG/M metagenome (GOLD analysis project Ga0256832, IMG submission 190534) | Hydrothermal vent microbial communities from Lau Basin, Pacific Ocean - 134-614 | ecosystem: Environmental > Aquatic > Marine > Hydrothermal vents | place: Pacific Ocean: Lau Basin | collected...
TGTTGCCAACGGGAGATAAGAAATTACCCTTGTTTTGGTAATATGACCGGCTTCGACCAATACTAAGTTATTAGTGGTGTAGGCGAAGGCAAAAGCACCAATCAGGCTGACCCAAAAATTCATACCGAGTATTTGTGCCAAAATGTAAAATCCAATCATGGCGATAAAAAACCGGCTGATGGGTTCCTTGATGTTAAAGCGAATTATTTTATCAGCTTTCGCTAGATTATTACCATCACCAATGGCGCTAATTTGGTAATTAGGCATCCCGCTGAACATGGAATTCGTCCAGTTGGTTCGCTTTCCTGTTTCTTTCTTGAATTGGCGGGTTTCCTGTGCACTCCACTGGAATTGTACCGTATCGCTCTGGTTGATAACTTTCCCACTCAATTGGGGAGAGAAGTAGGCTACCGCGATCAGAAGCGAAATCAAGACTGCTCCGGCGTGCAATAATAGATTTTTTTGCTTGGTATTCATAATTGTTTGTTCTTATAAGAAATCAACGTCTATATCATAAGGGTATTTTATCAAATATTCTATGGCTTCACCAATAGGGTACCCCTTGAAAACAACTTTATAGAGCATTTTGGTGATCGGCAACCGGATTTTTCGTTCTTTGGCGAGGTGATAGGTAATTCTTAACGTTCGTACCCCCTCCGCCAATTCTTCCGTTGATTGCCGTATAGTATCTATATCTTCGCCCTTTCCAAGTCGGTAGCCAAAGGTGAAATTACGGCTCTTTTCACTTGTGGCTGTCGCAACGAGGTCTCCAATTCCGGCTGTTCCTAAAAAGGAACGACTCTCAGCTCCGAACGCCCTTCCGAAATAAATCATCTCCATCAATCCCTTGGAGATGAGCATCCCTTGTATATTCTTGCCTAGCCCATAACCAACGAGTATTCCGGAACCAAGTGCAACGATGTTTTTCAACGCTCCTGCAACTTCAGCACCGAGGATGTCATGGCTACCATAAACGTGGAATAATTTACTATTCAAAACCCTTTTTCCAGCCTCTATCACTTCGTCGAATTGGCTGGCAACCAGTGTGGCAGTGGGCTGCCCCTCCATTATCTCTTTCGCTAAATTGGGACCCGAAAGACACCCAACCCTTCGCACGCTACTCTCTTGTAGAATGACTTCACTCATGGTGCTTATGATATCTTTTTTAATAAAAGATTTTTCCTTACTTTCAATGATGTCAAAGCCTTTGGTGCCGTGAATCAGAAAATGATGTGGTCGCAAATATTTGCCCAAATTTTGCATCATCGGTCTGAAACTCGTAGAGGGCACAATTGGAAAAATGAGTTGACATTCTCCTGCAATTTCTTCTAAGGAATTTGTCGCTCGAATTTTCGGACTCAAGGTCTGTCCGAAATTACTATGCGCTTCATTGATGGTATCTACCGCTTTTTGTCTCCTGCTAAACACCAGGACGTCTGTATTCAATGCCAATAGATTGGCAATTGCAGTCCCAAAACTTCCTATTCCGACAATCCCGACCCTTTCTGCCATTAAGCTCCGGATTTTGCTTTGTTCAAGGCATCAATTAATGCCACAAAATCGGGTGCATTCAGAGAAGCACCTCCTATCAATCCTCCATCAACATTAGGCTTAGCGAATAATGCATCTGCATTACTGGGTTTGCAACTGCCCCCATAAAGGATTGTTATCTGCCCTGAAATATTTTCTCCATAATTATCGGCAATCAATCCTCGAATGGCTTTGTGCATCTCTTCTGCTTCTTCCGGAGAAGCCGTCAGCCCTGTCCCTATTGCCCAAATGGGTTCATAAGCAATGGTTACTTTCTTCATATCTTCTGCCGGAAGGTGAAACAACGAAGCTTCTAATTGCCGGCATACATGCGGGATATGTTCCCCCTTTTTCCTGATTTCCAATCCTTCTCCACAACAGAAGATGGGCTGGAGTTGGTGTTTTATGGCTATATCGACCTTCTTGGCTAATAACTCATTGGATTCTGAAAAGTAAGCCCGTCGTTCGCTGTGACCGATGATAACGTATTGAGCACCGACAGATGCGAGCATGGCAGCTGATATTTCTCCGGTATATGCCCCTTTTTCTTCCTGATGGCAATTTTGCGCCGAAAGAAATAAAGAACTATTTTCACTAATCAAATCTCCCACGGTTTTCAGGTGAATGTAGGGTGTTCCCAAAACGGCGACTGCAACCCCTCTCGGCATGGCCGAATTGACTGCACTTGCCAGTTGAATACCCTCATCAAAAGTCTTATTCATCTTCCAGTTTCCTGCTACAATGTATTTTCGTTCCATTACTTTTATTTAATTTTGTAATTTTCAAAATCGTTTTGCCTCCATCAAAAGGATTGCTCCGGCCGTTAAAAGCATCACCAGTGCATGCCAATACCAGGCAATCGGTGTCTCACCAACTTTTATATACACCGGATTTTTGGCCAACTGTTTGCCAAAAACAGCCGCCAATTGCCCTGCGGTATTTCTTCTTTTTTTGATGGGACGTACAACGCCCGTTATGCGTTTAACGCCTGGTATAAGGCAGTTTTTTTGTTCGATGCAGGCGGTCTCCTCTTTTTCCTCCCATGCAATTATTTTGATAAATTTGGAAGGATAAGTACTTTGGGGAGACGATAAAATTGGATAGATAATCATGGCCTTATCCCCGGTTTTCTGTATGGGAGATTGTATGAATTCGGCGGGTATATTGGCATCCGTAATTTCGATATAATCTGCGTCCTTGATCCCGTTTTTCTCTATTTCCTCCACGGTGAAAGAGCGTAATTTATGCGTCCCAACCTGTAACGAAATCAAACTATTGCAGCTATTGATAAAACCCGCTGCACAAAGCAAAAAAAAGATGACCCGAATAAGCATGGCGCTAAAGTACGTCCTTAAAATCAACCGAACAAATAAAACAACAAAAAATGAATAAACATTAATCCATCTGTCAGTCCCGTAAAAAAGTAATCATGTCGCTCCGGTGTGGTCTGTCGAATGACAATAATGGTAAGAAAATAGACCGTAATGGCTGCCAAAAAATTAGGAAGAGAATACAATCCCGTCTGGAAAGAGATGAATGCAGTAAACATCGCCAAAAACGTCAGCAAATAAGCGATTTTTTTTGTTTTTTTAATACCGAGCCAACTTGGAATGGTTTTAACTTTGGTAAATTCATCCAAAGCCAAATCCCGAATATCAAAAGGTAAGGTGATTGCAAAGATGAAAAAGAAACGTTCCAGCATCAGGGGGATGATGGATTGTCTGAGATGAACCCCCGGCTCAAAAATCGGCAAAAAGATGGTGATAAATGTCCACGTGATGGCCACCAAAAATATTTTGACAAGATGAATATCTCTTATCCTTTTTTTATTACCCAAAACGGGGAAAACATAACCCAAAGAAGGCAATGCTGCAATCAGAATTTCGACCTGCAAGTGAGTTGGTAGTTGAAGGAAAAAATATGCCAACCCCAACGCGGAAACCATCGCATAAAAGAGGATGTGCCATTCGTGTTTTTGAATGACCAAATACCTGCCACTAATGAATCCTTTTGAAATGTGTACTCCGATAATACGATGGACGGCATAGAGGAAAAGTGTACTAAAAAAAACCGTCCAAACCAGCGGATGAAAAGAAAGTTGCGGTGCAAAAAGCAGGTCGGTCTCCATTACCAACGCAGCGGCACATACGGCAATCCACAAATTACTGTAGAGTAGGAAGTCGATTATTCTGCGTAGAATAATCATTGTCCGGTATTATAAATATTTAAAATTGTGCTTGTACTCAATTTTCCTAAGCGTTTCGTATATTAACTTTATAACGCCTTCGACATCATTTTTATGCGCCATTTCGACCGTTGTGTGCATATATCGAAGCGGCAACGATATTAGGGCGGATGGCACCCCGCCATTGGAATAAGCAAACGCATCGGTATCGGTACCCGTTGAGCGACTGGATGCTTCTCGCTGAAAGTCGATCTTTTTCTCATTGGCCGCGGCAATGATTAAATCCTGAAGTTTGTTGTGTACGGCAGGTGAATAGGTAATGGTAGGTCCTTTTCCTCCTTTGATATTACCGAATTTTTTTGAATTAACCAACGGTGTATTAGTATCGTGTGTCACATCGGTAATGATGGCAACATCCGGTCTAATTGTTTGGGTAATCATTTCCGCACCGCGTAATCCAACCTCCTCCTGTACGGCGTTAACGATGTAAAGAGAGTAGGGGAGTTTTACCTTATTTTTTCGAATCAGGCGCGCGACTTCGGCGACACAAAAACCACCCATACGGTTATCCAGTGCGCGACCAACGTAATAACGGTCATTCAACTTCTCTAAAGAATCATCGAAAGTGAGGACACATCCGACGTGTATGCCCATTTCTTCCACTTCTTTGTCATTTTTGGCGCCGACATCCACGAAGATATTTTCCAATTTAGGTGTCAACTTAGCATCTTCGCCCTTTCTGGTATGAATCGCCGGCCAACCGAAAACACCTCTTACAACTCCCTTAGGAGTAAAAATATTAACCCGCTTTGAAGGAGCAATGAGGTGGTCGGACCCCCCATTTCGGATGACATTCAGAAAACCATCTTCTGTAATATAGTTAACATACCAGGCAATTTCATCCGCATGACCTTCGATGACAACTCTATAGTCCTTGCCGGGGTTGATAACACCGTACGCTGTCCCATAATTATCGACATGTAGTTCGTCAACCGATGGTTTAACATATTCCATCCATAACTTTTGTCCGGATAGTTCGTGCCCAACGGGCGATGCATTGTTCAAGTACTTAAATAGAAAGTCTTCAGATTTTTTTGTAATAATAGACATGAAAGGAAGTTGTGTTGAGTTTTGTTGTAAAAAAGCCGGTTTCCCGATTCCTAGTTCAAATTGTTTAAAACGAGCGATTTATACTAAAAAAGACGCGCAAAGGTAAGCAATGCCAATGAATTTTTCAGTATTTATTGCCCATTTTTTTTAGAAATTGGTTGCTCCACTCTTCGGGGTCTTTATTCCATTTATTTAACAAATCCGCTTCTGCTTCGGCAATATGACCGGATTGAACAGCTTCCTGAATTAATCGCGAATAGGAAGAAATTGTTCGCAAAGGATAGTTGACCTGCTGAAAAGCCAGGTGCGCCGCCTCCAATTCATAAGTAAAAATTGCCAACGCTCCGATAATTTTGCCACCGCTTTCTTCCAAAGCTTTTCCTGCGCTTATCACGCTCCCTCCGGTTGATATTAGGTCTTCAACCAATAATGCCTTGGCATTTTTCGGCAGCGCTCCTTCAATTTTATTTTGTCGCCCGTGTTTTTTTGGCGCTGAACGTATGTAAATAAATGGTAGGTTAAGACGGTCAGCTAGCAGTACCCCGTGTGCGATACCCGCGGTAGCAACACCCGCAATTACATTCACCTCTTTAAATTCGGATGCTAATTGTTCAAATCTGGTTATCACAGTCCTCCTGATGTCCGGATAGGATAGGAGTACTCTATTATCACAATAAATTGGAGAACGCATTCCCGAAGCCCATGTAAAAGGATTGTCGGGTTGCAACTTTATTGCATTTATTTGTAGTAACTTTGCGGCAATGTCATTCGCTATTGTCATTTATTTTAATTTTTTCGCAAATGTACAAAATCTATATTAATGAAAAGTTGCTTGTTCTCATAGACAAGAAGGACAAGGAATTTTATACCCCCCAAAATGATTACCAAATGCTCGTGCCTTATCACGGAAATCGGCGTTTGTTGCTAAACTACGTCGATATGTTGGAAAAATCGCCTACTCAGGAGTTTATTGCCATCTATAGCGATGATTTGCCCGGTTTGTTTGCAGATTTTAAGCATAATTTTAAATTAATTGAAGCTGCGGGTGGTTTTGTCTTTAACGCCGAATCTAAGATATTGGCCATTTTCCGAAGAGGTTTTTGGGATTTGCCCAAAGGCAAAATTGACGAAGGGGAAGACCCCCCGACAACTGCGATAAGAGAAGTGCGGGAAGAGACCGGTTTACAGGAATTAGAAATAGGTGATTTCATTACCCACACTTGGCATACTTATCGAATTAAGAAAAAAAAACGCATCCTGAAAAAGACCTACTGGTACCGAATGAGTACGTCGGAAGAAAAACTAACCCCCCAAGCCGAAGAGGATATCGAAAAAGCCGTTTGGATGAAACCCGAAGAATTACTCGCCAAAGGAAAGTTATTGTACAGTAGTATTCGGGAGGCGTTATTAAATCGAAAGGGTGACGATGAATAACATATTTAAAGGCTTAAAGATAATAGAACTCTCCAGCGTGCTAGCAGGACCTGCCGTCGGTATGTTTTTTGCGGAGTTGGGAGCAACCGTCATAAAAGTCGAAAATAGTAAAACAAATGGAGATGTCACTCGGACTTGGCACTTGCCAACCGAAAACCCCGAAAATGTGTCGGCTTACTACGCTTCGGTTAATTTCAATAAAAAGGTGATTTATTTGGATTTGTCATCAAAAAAAGGACGAAAATCAGTTTATAATCTAATCGAGGATGCAGATATCATCATAACCAATTACAAAAAAGGTGCTGCAGAGAAGTTAAAAATGGATTATCCGCGACTATCAGCGATAAAGCCGGATTTGATATACGCCCACCTCACAGGATTTGGATTGAATTCTGACCGCCCTGCTTTTGATGTTGTGTTACAGGCAGAGGCGGGTTTTATGTTTATGTGCGGTGAAAAGGCGGGTATGCCTGTTAAGATGCCGGTAGCACTCATTGACATACTCGCTGCCCATCATTTGAAAGAAGGAATTCTCGTCGGGCTTATTGAGCGGCTAAAAACGGGGAAAGGCAGCTTTATTACCACCTCTCTCTACGAAGCAGCCATTGCTTCCTTGGCTAATCAAGCGGCTAATTGGTTAATGGCGGGTCACGTCCCTCAAAGAATGGGTAGCCAGCATCCCAACATTGCTCCATATGGTGATGTTTTTCACACCAAGGACGATAAGGCTGTCGTTATAGCGTGTGGAACACAAAGGCATTTCGTCCTTCTGTGTCGTTATTTTGGCATCGAAAATTTATGTTCAGACGAGCGATTCATCAGCAATAAAAATCGCGTTGCCAATAGAAAAGAACTAAATGCAATACTCGACCTTCATTTTCAAAAAAAAGATCGAGATGAATTAATCAATGAGTTAACAGAACTTCAGGTGCCTATTGGTGCCATCCGCAACATGCAAGAAGTATTTGATAATCCCGCTTGTCAATCCTTGATATTGGAGGAAGCGTTGGATGAGACACACACTCGAAGAGTGAAAACTGCAATTTTTGAGTTAAATCACCCACCTGAGTGATAAAAATCATCAACGGCTTTTACAAAATACTCTTACCTTTGTTTAGATTTAATCTAAATAAATACAAATGGTTATCAATTCACAAACAAAAATTGCAGATATTATCAAAGCGAATCCGAATGCAATCGATACAATCGCCGAGATAAATAAGCATTTTCGAAAATTAAAGAACCCGATTTTACGAAGGACACTCGCTCGGCGAGTAACCATACAGGATGCCGCCAGAATAGGAGGGGTGGCAGTTGATGTGTTTTTTGAGAAATTGAAAAAAATCGGTTTTGAAATTGGGGTGGAAAATTCGGATTATTCAACAAAACAGGAGCAAAAGCAGATGAATATTTTAACTGGAAGCGAAGAGATAGTCGAATTGGATGTACGGGATAATATTGCATCGGGGAACGACCCTTTCCAGATTATCATGGCTGCAATCAAACAGTTGCCGGCAAATGGCGTACTCAAAATAATCAATACCTTTGAGCCTATTCCATTGATTGGCGTTTTGTCAAAAAAGGGATACGAATCTATGGTAGAACGTCCGGAGGAGGGAGTTGTAATCACTTATTTCAAAAAGGGAGAAAGCATTCCTCAATCCGTAGATTCTGAGGTTTCGGAAGGGGAGGCAGATGACCTTGAAAGCAAGTTTAAAACCTACGCGGGGCGGATAAAAACCATTGATGTCAGACATCTCGAAATGCCGGAACCAATGGTAACCATCCTTCGTGAACTGGAAGAACTACCCGAGGGACATGCCCTATTTGTTCACCATAAGAAAGTTCCAAAATTTTTGTTGCCGGAAATAAAAGAGCGTGGTTACAAATACCTCCAAAAGCGGATTGACGACCACAATATTGATTTTTTATTTTATAAAGAATAGGCATTATGGAAGGAGTGAATACCGATAAAGCACCGTCGGCAGGCGTTGTCGTTCCACATTTTATTGTGGCGGCGATTGGCTTTTTTTTACTATCTATTTTGGTATTTACCTCAAGTAATGACTTCTTAGGACATTTTTACCAATCCCGCTTGCTTGCAATTACACACCTTGCTGCCCTCGGTTGGGTAACAATGATTATTTTTGGTGCTTTATACCAACTCATTCCCGTTGTTTTTGAAACGGCACTTTACAGCGAAAGGATTGCAAAAATCAACCTCTGGTTTTTCCTTACGGGGCTGGTGATGATGGTTGTGACCTTTTGGACTGGTGGAGATACGGTCTGGTTGATTTGGTCGGCAATCATTACTTTCATTGCCCTTATTTTGTTCTCGATTAATGTTTTGCTTTCGATATGGGGAGCTGCCGGTCGAAATTACAGCTCGCGCTTTATTGCTACAGCTATTTTATGGCTGTTGTCAACGGCTATCATGGGGTTGCTCCTTGCGCTGAATCGTCAATATGCCTTATTCGATGCTTCGGGATGGCGGTTGCTGAAAGTTCATGCCCACTTTGGGATGATTGGTTGGTTTTTGCAGTTGATCATGGGTATCGCTTCGGTACTGGTTCCCATGTTTTTAGTCTCCCATGACCTGAAGGAGAAAAAACTTGTCTTTGCTTACAGGCTGGTGAATGCCGGATTGATTTTGTTAGTCTTGGGATGGTTGTTGCGATGGGGTACTCAATTACTTCCCTTATTTTCCGGGATTATTATTCTGGGCGTCTTGTTTTTTCTTGGTTATTTGAGGGATGCCTATCGGCAAAAGTTGCGAAAATTCGATATAGGGATGAAATTAACAACAGTAGCACTGGTTGCTATTTTTGTCCCGATAGTTCTTGGACTTTGGCTTAGTTTCCAGCACCTTATTGGCATGAGCAACAATGCCAATGCTTCAACGCTTTATGGTTTTACCATATTCTTTGCTTTTATTACGCCACTTATTCTCGGACAAACCTACAAAACGTTGCCATTTATTATTTGGTTAGACAGATACCAGCCTTTTATCGGTAAAAAAAAGATTCCATTGCCTGCGGATCTCTTTTCCATTCTCATTGCCGAAATTCACCTGTGGACGTACCTGGCGAGCGTCCTATTCCTCAGCGTAGGCATAATGACAACAACGCCGGTTTTGGCACGTCTTGGAGCACTGTTTTTGGTCGTTACTGCAATATTATACCTTGCCAACGTCTTGAAAATTGTTACCCACCGAAAGAGGGTAGAAGACCTTGCGACACCAAAACCCAACAAAGGGAATGATTTATTAGACTTATTGAAAACCGTCATTGACCCCGAGGTGGAAATAAATATTGTCGATATGGGGCTGATTTACAAATTGGATTACGATGGTGATAAAAAAGTTGATATTGAAATGACCCTTTCGACCCCTAATTGTCCCATTGCCGACTCCATTGTCATGAATGTGATGGAGACCATTTTGAAAAAGCACCCCGATTATGACGTCAATGTCCATCTTGTCTTTGAGCCGAAATGGAGCCCGGATAAGATTTCGCCTGAAGGAAAAAGATTACTGAAGGAAGGCCATAAGTGGAAGGAGAAACCAAAAAGTTGAATAAATGTAAAAAAATTTTTATGTTTACGCCTTTATTTGGAAACAAAATAATAGAAAGCAATGAGACATTTCATTTTGACCTTAGTATTTTTGATTACCGTATTCACCTCTATTAAGGCTTCTCCACCAAATACCAAATTCGGAAAAATATCAGACGATGAATGGCAGATGACCGAATGTCCTTTTGATACCTCGGCTTCGGCGGTTATCCTGATGGAAGAGGCACGAATTTTTTATGGTGCAGATCACATCAATTATTTCGTTCATAAGCGAATTAAAATTTTCGATGAAAACGGATACGATTATGCTTTTATCCAGATTCCCTACGTTGGCGATGAATCGCAGGAGTGGATTGAACGACTGAAAGCTTACACTTATGTAAAAGACGAAAATGGCAAGGTGACCAGACAAAAGGTAACAGACGTTCAAGAAGAAAAATTATCCGGAAGTTTTTACTGGAAGAAATTCACCTTTCCGGGACTCCAGCCGGGTGCTATTATCGAGTTTCAATACACAAAGGTCGGCCCTGTCTATTTCAATATTGATACTTGGTATTTCCAACACGAAATCCCTACCATGTACTCTAGGTTTAAGTACGATTTACCCAATTTATTTAATTTTAAATTTATTCCCGTTGGTGTTGCTTTGGCTCGAAAATACCCTAGCTTAAAGTTTAATTCCAAAAAAGTTTGGGACCTGGAAAATATCGAGGGTTTTAAGGATGTACCTTATTTGATTGGGAGCAGGAGTTTTATAAATCAATTAAAGTTTCAATTGATCTCACTCACTGGCGATGATGGACAAATACATCCCCTCATTGACACTTGGGATAACTTAGCAAAGGGCATCCGTACCACTTATGATTTGATTTTGCGGAAGGGCAAAAATGACGCTACGATTATTAGCGAAGCCCTCGAGGGAGCAACAGATGCCCCGGCTATGATGAAGTTAAGAAAGCTTTATGCGTATATGAAAGCACATTTCAAATGGAATGAACACTATGGGCGATTCCCTTCCAACAAAATAAAAAAGTTAAAAAAGGATAAGGTAGGAAGTGCTACCGATTTGAACCTTTACCTAGTAGGTTTACTACATGGTGCCGGCATCGAAGCTTACCCTGCGCTAATTAGTACCCGTCGACATGGGAAACCTGACCCATCCTTTCCGCTCCTTAGCCAATTCAACAAGGTCATCTGCTACGCCGTTATCGACGGAAAAGGAATACTCATTGACATTGCCAATAATAATGACTTCTTACCGATGGAGTTTTTACCTGAAGAAGATTTAAATTACTTGGGATGGGTACTGGTGAATCAAGAAAACACTTGGGTGGAAATACCCGTCAAAGGCGCTTCCAAATTAAATACCTTTGTTGAGCTGGACTATCTAGAGCAAAAAGGCATAATGAAAGGGCGAAGTAGTGGTTATATCGCATCAAAAATGCGAATTCGCACCGCTGCCGGCGACGATTTTTTGGCTTTTTCCGACACAGAAGGGTTTGCAGGTTATGCCGCCACACCGGACATGAGTACAATCACGACTAAAGGAACGGCATTTGATGCCAAATCTTTCGTTTTCGAAATACCCATTGAATTAGATGAATTAGACGAAGAAGATTTCTTGTACTTCAATCCGCTTAGCTGGACTGATTTGGCAAACAATCCTTTTGATGCTCCTGAGCGGTCTTTTCCCATAGAGTTCGATTATCCATACAGCTTCAAATACTATTTTAAAATAGTTCCTCCCGAAGAGTACGAAATTGATTTCCTGCCGGAAGCATTGGCTATTCAGTTGCCGGATAAGCTGGGAAAATTTATTTATAGCGCCAAGCCCGTCAATGGGTATATAGCCGTTGACTTTACATTTAATATCAATACCATTTTTATGACCACTGAAGCCTACCCCTATCTGAAAGAATTTTATAAAAAAATGACGGATAAGTTACAGGAGACCATCGTTTTGAAAAAAAAATAAACTCATGGTGAAATATATCAGGTTGAGATGGATGATCTCTTGGTTATTTTTCCTTCTCTTATCCGGGCTAAAAGCTCAAGTCCCGAGCCACAAATTCGGAGAAATATCGGACTGGGAGTGGGCGATGACCCAATGTGATTTCGATACGGCCGCTTCTGCTGTGATGTTATTAGATTTGGGGACAGCTAACTTTGTTAACCAAAGTGTTCATTTACACTATCACCAGCGTATTAAGATTTTAGATCAAAACGGATATGATGCTGCCAATATTCAACTTTCGTATTATCGAGAGGACAATTCAGAGCACATTACTGATATTAAGGCGTTTACTTATATTAAAAACAAGGATGGGAGCGTCACAAAAATCAAAGTAGAAGATGTTTTTAAGGAGGAATTAAACGAATATTGGGCGTGGAAAAAATTCACTTTCCCATCCCTTCAACCGGGGGTAATTATTGAGTATAGTTACACGCTGGTAACCGATCGGGTCAGGACACTCAAACCGTGGTATTTTCAGGGTAAATATCCGGTCATTCACAGTGAATTCAACATTGGAAACATGAGGTCCTATTCGTACAATGTCGTGGGTTCCGGAGAGGAGTTTTCAAAAAAATATCATGGCGATAGTACCATTCGAAACACCTGGATTTTAGAGCGATTGCCGGGATACGACCTCGAGGAATTTGTTATCTCGCCAAAAGACTTTGTCAGCCGGCTAAGGTTTCAATTGCTCACCTACAGTCAACGAAGTCATAATGGAAATCTTCAACGAGACTGGCAGGAGCTCAGCACCTTTCTGTTGAAGAAATACAAGGAACTTATCCGTAAAGGAGGCAAGAATGAAGCCATAACTCAACTTATCAGTCAGGAAGACAGCCCGAATGTCAAGATAAAAAAAATATACGAGTACCTTCAAAAAAACTATGCGTGGGATGGCTCTAACCTTCTTGCACCCGAGCCTAAAGTAAAAAAATTCCTGAAGGAGAAAGTTGGTAGTGCCGCTGATCTCAACATCTATATGCTTGGTATGCTCAGAAAGGCCGGAGTAGAAGCATATCCCATGTTGATTAGCACCAGAGAACACGGCAAGCCAATTTTGAATTTTCCCTTGCTACGCCAGTTCAACAAGGTTGTGTGCGCTGCCGTGATAGGGCAGGATTCACTGCTCTTAGATCTTGGGCATGACGATCTCTATCTACCATATAATCGCCCTCCTATTGAAGACCTGAATTTTTACGGTTTTCTGTTAGCCGAAGATAATCCACATTGGCAAAAAATTCCGCCTTCGCTCGACAATAAGGTCACTAAACTTATCACGCTAAACATCAACAAGGGCATCGGGCGTTATAAAGGAAGATACACCGGTTATCTCGCAGAAGAAGCGAGGTCTATGTTATCCGAGGATGAGCCGATTTTGGCAGCCTCGCATATTGAGGGACTCGTCGGTCAAGAGGTTGATATCATGGAGGACGAAATAAAAACTAAAAATGAAAAGGAACTGAAACGCGCTTTTGAGGTGGATATTCCACTTGAGTTGGGTGAATACGACGATGATGAACTATTGTATTTCATCCCAATGAGTTGGACAGAATACGGGCAAAATCCTTTTCGAGCAAAGAAACGTGTCCTTCCTATTGAATTTTATTACGGTAAAACCATTCGTCATATTATCAATATCACCCCTCCTGATGGTTATGAAGTTGAATCATTACCAGAATCTCTTGCGCTGACTTTGCCCCAGGATGCCGGCAATTTTGTGTATTCGGCGAAGAAGGACTTTCAAGGCGGTGTACTGATTAATTTTTCTTTTCAGATTAAAATCGTTTTTCTGAACCCGATTGCTTACCCCTATCTACGCGAAATCTATGCCCAAATGAGTGAAAAACTGGGTGAGGCTGTTATCTTTAAAAGAAAATAAATCTTTAGAGTGATTGTAGAGTCATTGCATTTTTCTAAATTTGCGCATTCATCACTTTAATTACTCGACATGAAGAATATTTTAATTGCACTTATTACATTAATCAGCATCGCCGGCTTACGGGCTCAATACGAATTCACCAACGATTACGAACTGCCCTGTACTTCCGTCAAAAGCCAGGATAATACCGGCACTTGTTGGAGTTTTTCCACCGTTAGTTTTTTGGAGTCAGAGGTGTTACGCCTAACGGGCAAATCTGTGGATTTGTCTGAAATGGCAGTTGTTAATACCATTTACAAAGACAAAGCAAACAACTATGTTTTACGGCAGGGAAAGGCGCAGTTTGGAGAAGGTGGGCTTTCCCATGATGTCACCCATGCTGTCAAGTTGAATGGGCTCGTTCCCGAAAGTGCTTTTTCCGGAAATAAGGACGCTAATGGACGCTACAATCACGCACAGTTAGTGGGAGAATTAAAAGGGCTATTGGATTCACTCATCTCACAGCGAAAATTAGAGCTCTCATGGCGTCGTGGCGTCAATGAAGTAATCGATGAGGGTGTGGGTATGGTACCCGGAAAATTTGAGTACGAAGGGCAAAGATATAGCGCGCGTTCATTTGCGGACGCACTAAAAATTAATCCGGATGATTATATAACGTTTACTTCCTTTGCTCACCATCCGTTTTATACCTCCTTTATTTTGGAAATTCCGGACAATTACTCCAATGGCACTTACTACAATGTCCCCATGCAGGATTTATATAGCATCACCACCAATGCCGTCCAAAATGGATTTTCAGTTGCATGGGATGCGGATGTTAGTGAGCGTGGGTTTAATGCCCGGCTAGGTATTGCCGTCGTACCGGCAGAGGATGCGTATAAATCAGCCTTTAAGGCTCCGGTAGCTGAGCAAATCATCAATCAAAAAAAGAGGCAGGCTGCTTTTGAGTCTTACGAGACGACTGATGACCACCTGATGCACATCGTTGGGATGGCACATGACCAAAGAGATACACCTTATTTTATAGTCAAAAACTCTTGGGGAGAAATTGGTCCATACAAGGGGAATATCTATGTTTCCAAGCCTTACTTTGATTATAAGACAATTGCAGTAATGGTACACAAAGATGCCGTGCCGGATGCGATTAAAAAGCGCTTTGGGCTATAATAATCTAAAATAGCGAACCAATCACCTCTGGCTCGCTATTTTTTATTACCTTCACAACTATACGCTGACTAATCGGTTTTAAACATAGGCAAATAATAAATTCAGAATCTGTTAAACGAATCGGATAACCAAGCGGTTCATTTCAAGCGACTTATCCGATTCGCTTAACTTAAAAATTCTGAATTTATTTTTGACGAATTACTTAAATGTTAGTTTTACGATTAAAATCGAACAATATATGGCAACCATAAGATTTGTTTTTGAAGATGATAGTATCCCGCCCGTCACTATTGATGGGGTCGAAGAGGGTGATACCATCCTCGAAGTGACGGAAGAGCACGACATTCACCTCAACCATAACTGTGGTGGTGTCTGTGCCTGTAGCACCTGTCACATTTACGTCAACAAGGGAGATGAGTACCTCGAAGAGATATCGGATAAAGAAGAGGATTTTATCGACCGGGCAATTAACCCAAGGTTGGAATCCCGGCTGGCTTGTCAGTGCGAGATACTTGATAAGGATGCCGAAATCGAGGTCGTTATCCCGGATCAAAAACTTATTATTGGGCACGAACACTAAGAAAAATGGCTTTTGAAGAAATAAATGATTTACCCATCAATTGGGCAGACCACGAAGATATAGCCATGGCGCTATACGAAAAATTTGGAGACGACTTCACTGAAGGCGATATTTACCGTATTCGTTTCACCGACCTGATAGACTGGGTACTTGAACTGCCCAATTTTGAAGGAAAAAGAGAGGATTGCAACGAAGCTCATTTAGAGCAAATTCAGGCTAAATGGGTTTATGAATGGCGGGATGGGCAATGATTGAATGAACGAGGGGAACACAGATGACGCGGATTGGACGAATTTATGCGAATTTGAATGAGTGGAGGTTTTAGGTTTGAATGATTGAATGATAAAACAAGCGAATGCGAGATCCTTGGCGCTCTTTGCACCGGTACGTGTCCGACAATACTGTCCCGTATGGGTATGGGCGGGAAATTCAATGATAGAATGAGCAACACGCAATCCGAATTCAGAAAAAAACACACAATGAATCTACTAGAACGCTTTAAAGACATAAAGACCTTTATTTTCGATGTTGACGGAGTGTTGACGGACGGCTATCTATTGGTTACCGAAGAGGGAGACATGCTGCGCAAGATGAATGTGCTGGACGGATACGCGATGAAACGGGCAACCAGTGAAGGCTATAATATTTTCGTCATCACCGGAGGAACGTCCAAGGGCGTCGTGACTCGGCTAGAGCGACTTGGCATCAAGGAAGTTCACGCCGGGGTCAGCAATAAATTGGCCGTTTATAACGATCTCGTCGAACGCTTCCAATTGGATGAAGGACAGATTCTCTACATGGGCGATGACGTGGCAGATTATGAAGTGATGAGGCGTGTTGGTATTCCCGCCTGTCCGCAGACAGCTGTCCGGGAAATAATCGAATTAGCAACGTATATTTCCCCAAAAGATGGTGGTACGGGCTGCGTCCGTGATGTTATTGAGAAGGTTATGCGCTTAAATGAGGACTGGTTGTAAGATGAGACCTATATTCCAACTCTTTCGCTTCCCCAATCTGATTATTGTCGCTATTCTGCAGGGACTTATCTACTTCAAATTATTAGCACCTTTACTCCGGGAATATCAAATTCAGGCTTCATTACCACCTTTGGAGTTCGGATTGTTTGTTTTTGTTACCATCTTAATCACGGGCAGTGGTTATATCATTAATGACTTGATGGA
>Ga0256832_1001326_pt1 | contig 16651 bp, 15 predicted proteins | sample 134614metaG_FD_190534 | JGI IMG/M metagenome (GOLD analysis project Ga0256832, IMG submission 190534) | Hydrothermal vent microbial communities from Lau Basin, Pacific Ocean - 134-614 | ecosystem: Environmental > Aquatic > Marine > Hydrothermal vents | place: Pacific Ocean: Lau Basin | collected...
CGCTGGTGAAGCGTTCGATGGCTTGGTCGCGCTTGCGGGTCTGGCCGGTGAGTTTGCTGTAGGAAATTCTGCGCTTGTCCAGTTCTTTCTGGATCAGCCCCAGCATGGTGGTGAACTGGGAGAACAGCAGTACGCGTCGGCCTTCGTCCAGCATTTCCGGCAGCAGGGACATGAGCAGCTCCAGCTTGGCCGATTCCTTGACCCTGGCGGCCTGCTTGAGCCTGAGCAGCCGGGGGTCGCAGCAGGTCTGGCGCAGCTTGAGCAGGGCGTCGAGTATGGTGATGTGGCTGCGCGCCAGGCCCTTGCTGGCAATGGCGTCGCGCACTTTCTTTTCCATGCTCAGGCGGATGGTCTCGTACAGGGTGGCCTGGGATTTGCCCAGGGGCACACTGCGGATGATTTCGGTCTTGGCGGGCAGGTCCTTTTCCACTTCATCCTTACGGCGGCGCAGCATGAAGGGGGCGATGCGCCGCCGCAGCCGCGCCTGCCGCTCCTGGTCACCGTGTTTTTCGATGGGGGTGCGGTACAGGCGCTTGAAGGTGGTCTGCTCGCCGAGAAAGCCGGGCATGAGGAAGTCGAACTGGGCCCAGAGTTCGCCCAGGTGGTTCTCCATGGGCGTGCCGGTGAGACAGAGGCGATGTCCGGCATCGATCTGGCGCACGATGCGCGCGGCCTGGGCCTTGGGGTTTTTCACCACCTGGGCCTCGTCCAGGATCAGGAAGCTGTAGCGATGGGCCAGCAGCTTTTCCTGGTCCCGGGGTAGCAGGGGGTAGGTGGTGAGGATCAGGTCGTGAGTTCCGATGTGCTCGAAGCGCTCATGGCGCCCGGGGCCTTGCAGTACCAGCACTTTCATTTTCGGGGTGAAGGTCTGGGCTTCGCGCCGCCAGTTGCTCATGAGACTGGTAGGGGCGACGATCAGGGCGGGTTGCTCCAGCTTGCCCTGCTGCTTCTGGCTGGCGAGAAAGGCCAGGGTCTGTACCGTCTTGCCCAGCCCCATATCATCGGCCAAGATGCCCGCCAGGCCATAGTCGGCAAGAAAATGCAGCCAGTCGTAGCCGGTTTTTTGGTAATCGCGCAGGGTCCCGGTGAAGCCTTTTGGCGGCGGCACGGACGTGATGGCCTTGAAGTTTTTCAGGCGTCTGCCCAGTTCGCGCAACTGTTCGCCGCCTTGCCAGTGCATATCGCCCTGTCCATCCATTTCGGGCAGCAAGGCGGCGTCGAAGCGGGACAGTTCCAGCTTTTCCTGTGGCTCGCTGTCGAACAGTTCGATGATGGTTTCCAGCCAGGGGCGAAGTTTCTCGCCGGGCACGCTAAGATACTGACTGTCTCCCAAGGGGATTTGCAGGGTTTCGGGGAGGTCACTGGGGTTGTAGGCTTCGATCACCGGGCCGAGCAGGGGCAGCAGCGGCATCCGTTGGCCCTGGACCTCCACTTCCAGGCTCATGGAGAACCAACCGTTATCCTGGTCATCCAGCTCGCCCCACCAGCTTTCCGCTTCGTGGAAGCCTATGTTGAAGGATTCGTCCACGAGAATCTGCCAGCCCTGTTCCTCGAGTTCAGGCAGCGCCTCGTCTAAAAAGGTTTTCCATAGACCGGCGGCCCCCACCAGAGAATCGGCTGCCACGAAGGCTGCCAGGCGGTTGTCATCCAATATCAGAAATCGGAAGCCCAGTGACTCCAGCGTGTCCGCTGTCTTGCTTTCGGTTTCCAGATCCCGCTGTATCTGAATCAGTTGTTGCTCATTGTCACTGATGCTGGTTTCCACCACCGGCAGCGGCAGGATGCTGTGCCCGCCGTAGTCGAAACGCAGTTCCGCCAACTGGGTGATGCCGTAGGGTGTATCGCCTTTTTGTAAGATCAGTCGTGGCGTTGGAACCGCTTCTTCGATGCGGGTGACTGGCAGTTCAACCGGTAGTGGCAGCGCCAGGCCAGGATGCTCGAGCAGCAGCTCGCGGCTGAGCTGGCGGGCCTGCTCTTCTCCCAGTAGTGGGGCCTTGCGCAGTTGCCGGATTTGCTCGATATTGAAACCGCAGGTATCCAGCCAACCCACTGTATTGCTGTCGGTGTCGATAAAAGCAGTCGGGTCTGTCAAGGCGATCCGGCCACCGCCTTCCACGCCCAGTTTCAGTTCCAGCGCTCCGGAAGGGTGGGGTTGCCATTCCAGCAGCAGGTGACGCTGGTGTTCGTCCCACCGGGCACGATGTTCATCGTCGAGTTGGAGCAGAAAACAGCGATCGCTACGAACCATCCTTTCCAGCGCCAGGGCGCCCGCCACACCACGTATGGGGTGATGATTCCAGCCGTGGCCCTGATTGATACGGATCAGCTTGATGATGTCATCATCTTCAGGTACGAAATAGCGAGGTTTGCCGTAATAGCCGGACAGCGAATTGTTTGAGACGTTTCGGGGTTTGCCCAGCCCTCCACGCTTGAGCCGACGCACCGACTTGAACTCCACGTCATATTCCAGAGGGCGGGTGCCGGGAACAAGAAGAAAGGCGAGAAATTCACCTGCTTCCTCATGGGTATCCGGGGTTGATTTGGAGGCACTGTCTTCCAGGTTCCGCAGCCATTGCGACAGCCCTTCCCCCGCTTCGGGTTGCTGGTGTCTTATCTCGATGAATTCCAAGCAGGCGGCTACCACATGCTTGCAGTTGTAGTGCACTGGGCAACTGCAATACCCCTCCACACTGCAGTGTTTACCATGGTATCGAAGATGCACTTCCTGCTGGTAAGGCTGAGTGCTGGAACCGCGGGTGCTGGCCTCGAAAAAAACTTCCTTGGTGGTTTCACGCTTGATCTGCAATTCCAGCACGGCGCCATGGCGTTGGTAGGAGACGCCGCGGTTGTAGTAGGTGTTGCCGCATTCGCTGCGGATATCGGTGCGCGATAGTGATGCCACGCAGGCTGCTCCTAGTTTTATTGGAAATAGGGTAATCAGTATCAGCGCTGTATGTTACCAGCGAAATCATCGCGTAGGCAGACGGTTTTCCTAAAGCTAGACTTGCTAGAGGAGGTCTATTACTACTATCCTTGAACCCGGTTTTTGTTGGAGAGCACTAAAGGGCACAGATTATGAAATGGCGAGGACGCCGTCGCAGCAGCAACGTGGAAGACCGCAGAGGCATGCGGGTGGGCAAGGCTGGTGGCATTGGTATCGGTACTATCGTACTGGCACTGATTGCCATGTATTTTGGGGTGGACCCCCGGTTGGTGATGAATGTGGGCAGCCAGCTTGGCGGTACATCCACCACCAGACAGGCGGACTACCAGCCCACGCCTCAGGAACAGGAAAAAGTGGATTTCGTCAAAGTGGTGCTTGCGGATACCGAGGATGTGTGGAACCAGGTATTCCAGGAGTACGGTAAACGCTACGAAGAACCCAAGCTGGTGATTTTCACGGGTGGCGTGCAGTCCGCGTGTGGGATTGCCCAGACGGCCATGGGACCTTTCTACTGTCCGGGCGATCACAAGGTCTATATCGACCTGGCTTTTTACGATGAACTCAAGCGCCGTTTCAAGGCGCCGGGTGATCTGGCCCAGGCTTATGTCATTGCCCATGAAGTCGGGCATCATGTCCAGAATCTGCTGGGTTACACCAAGAAGGTGCCCCGGGGCAGCAAGGGCGCGGATTCGGCCTCTGTGCGCCTGGAACTGCAGGCAGACTGTCTTGCCGGGGTATGGGTGAACCATACCCAGCGGGCCAAAAAGTTTCTGGAGAGTGGTGACCTGGAAGAAGCCCTCAATGCCGCCAGCGCCATTGGTGATGACAAGTTGCAGCGCCAGGCCACGGGGCGGGTGCGCCCGGATGGTTTCACCCATGGCACTTCCAGGCAACGCCAGTACTGGTTCAGCCGGGGAGTGAAAACCGGCGACATCAACGATTGTGATACTTTCAGAGCAGCAAGCCTATGAGCATTGAATTCCTGATCGGCGGCAACGGCCGCAAAAAAGTCATGTTCCGCGCCGACAAAGCCAACCGTCATGGCATGGTGGCCGGGGCTACCGGCACAGGCAAGACAGTGACCCTGCAGATCCTGGCGGAGGGTTTTTCCGATATTGGTGTGCCGGTGTTCATGGCGGACGTGAAGGGTGACCTATCCGGCATGGCTATGCCGGGCAAGCCTCATCCCAAGATCGATGAGCGGGTGCAGACCATAGGCATGGAGGATTTCAACCTGCATCCCAACCCGGTCATCTTTTGGGATATGTTCGGCAAGCTGGGTCAGCCAGTGCGCACCACCATTTCCGACATGGGGCCTTTGCTCCTTTCCAGTCTGCTTGAATTGAATGAAACCCAGACTGGGGTCATGTACGCGGCCTTCAGCATCGCCGACGACAATGGCCTGCTGCTATTGGATCTGAAAGACCTGCGCGCCATGCTCAACTGGATGGCGGAGCATCGCCAGGAACTGTCGGCGGAATACGGCAACATATCCACCGCCAGCGTGGGGGCGATTCAGCGGCGTCTGCTCATCCTGGAGGAACAGGGCGCCGAGTATCTGTTCGGCGAGCCGGCCCTGCGCCTGGAAGACCTTATGATCACGGATTTCTCCGGCAAGGGTGTAGTCTCCATCATGGACGTGACCAAGCTCATTCACCAGTCCCCCCGGGTGTATGCCAGCTTTCTCATCTGGCTGTTGGCGGAGCTTTTCGAACAACTGCCCGAAGTGGGGAACCCGGAAAAGCCGGTGATGGTGCTGTTCTTCGATGAGGCCCATCTGCTGTTCGAAGGCGCGCCCAAGGCGCTCATCGAAAAAATCGAGCAGGTAGTGCGGCTGATCCGCTCCAAAGGGGTGGGCGTGTACTTCATTACCCAGAGTCCCCTGGACATTCCTTCAGAGATCCTCGGCCAGCTGGGCACCAAGATCCAGCATGCCCTGCGGGCTTTCACGCCCAAGGACAAGAAGGCCGTGCGCTTGGTGGCGGAAACCTTCCGCGAGAACCCCGAGGTGGATACCGTCAAGGCCATCACCCAGCTGGGTACGGGAGAAGCCCTGGTGTCGGTACTCAATGGCAAGGGTGCGCCGACGCCGGTGGAACAGATTCTGATCCGGCCTCCGGCTTCGCGTATCGGCCCCATCACGCCTGCGGAACGGGAGCAGATTCGCGCCCGTTCTCCCATGCGGGGCAGGTATGAAAAACCCATTGACCGTGAATCCGCTTACGAAATGCTGAAGATGCGGGCCAAAGAAGAAGCCCGGGTGGAGGCTGCTGAAAAAGCCCGCAAGGCGCAGGAAAAGGCAGCGAAAAAGGCGAAAAAACCGGCGCGGCGCTCCAATCGCCAGACCATCTGGGAAGCCGCAGCCAAAAGCATGGCGCGTTCCGTGAGCAGTTCCCTGGGCAGACGCCTGGTGCGGGGTATCCTGGGCTCCCTGCTGGGCGGCCGCCGTTGAAGGACCTGTATCCGGATATCGAGCCCTTTCATCACTGGCGTCTGCAGGTGGATGATGTCCACAGTCTGTATGTAGAAGAATGCGGCAGGCGCAGGGGCATTCCGGTCTTGTTTCTGCACGGTGGTCCCGGGGCGGGTTGTGAAACCTACCACCGGCGCTTCTTCGATCCTGAACGTTATCACATCATTTTGTTCGACCAGCGTGGTAGCGGCCATTCCACACCCCACGCCAGTCTCCAGGACAACACGACCTGGCATCTGGTGGAAGACATAGAGAAATTGCGCAAGAAGCTGGGAGTGGACAAATGGCTGCTGTTTGGGGGTTCTTGGGGTTCCACCCTGGCCCTGGCCTATGCCGAAAATTATCCTGAAAGAGTGAGTGGCCTGATCCTACGGGGCATTTTTCTGTGCCGCCCCCGGGAGATTCAATGGTTCTACCAGGAAGGCGCCAGCCGCCTGTTCCCGGATTTCTGGGAAGATTTCCAGGCTCCCGTGGCGCGGGAAAAGAGAGGGGAGATGGTCAGCGCCTATTACGAGCTGCTGACCGGCAATGATGAACTGCGGCGCATGGCTGCCGCCAAGGCCTGGTCCGTATGGGAAGGCCGCACGGCCACCCTGTTGCATGATGAGGCTGTGGAGCAGCATTTCGCCCAGCCCCATGTCGCCTTGTCCATGGCGCGTATCGAATGCCATTACTTTATGAACGATGCTTTCTTCCTGCCCAATCAGCTGCTGGAGGATGCTCATAAGCTGGCGGGCATTCCCGGGATCATCGTGCAGGGCCGCTATGATGCGATCTGCCCCCTGGAAAGCGCCTGGGAACTGTACAAACACTGGCCTGACAGCGAGCTGCAGATCATTCCGGATGCGGGACATTCCGCTGCTGAACCCGCTACCCGCGCTGCCCTGGTGGCCGCTACGGACAGTTTTGCCGAACGCCTGTCATGATTGGCTTGCTGCAGCGGGTCCGGGAGGCACGGGTAACCGTGGATGGCGAGATCATTGGTGAAATCCAGACCGGGCTGCTGGTGCTGGTAGGCGTACAGAAAGAAGACACGGAACAGCGGGCTGAACGCCTGGTGCAGCGTCTTCTGGGCTACCGGGTGTTTCCTGATGAAACAGGGCGCATGAACCGCAGCCTGGTCGATATCGAGGGTGGGTTGTTGCTGGTGCCCCAGTTTACTCTGCCGGCAGATACCCGCAAAGGCACGCGCCCGGGTTTTTCCACAGCGGCGCCTCCCGAAGAAGGGCACCGGCTGTTTCATTTCGTGTTGGAACAGGCCCGTAAGCAGTATCCTCATGTGGCCAGTGGCCGCTTTGGCGCCGATATGCAGGTTGCCCTCATCAATGATGGCCCTGTGACCTTCTGGCTCGAAACCTAGGGAAGCGCTTGAATTTACCTGCATATTGGTGCATAAATGCTTCGTAGTGCTGGAAAGATCAGGGTTTTTCCTGATAGGAAGCAGTAAATGCCTGTATTGTTCTCAAAGCACAGACTACCAGGGTGTCGGAACGCAGCGTTATTCAGCGCCCGAACGCAAAGAATCGATGGAGTTCCCGGACGGAGGGGTAATATGCGCTGGCTGATCTTGATAGGCATGATGTTGGTATCTGCAGTAACCGTGGCAAAGACGGTTGAAGGCGTAAACCTGCCGGACACTGTCTCAGTGGGGGACAAGACGCTGGTTCTCAATGGCGCCGGTGTGCGGGAAAAATTCTTTTTCGATATTTACGTTGCTGCGCTTTATCTGCCAGCCAGGAACAAGGACGCCAAGGCGATTCTGGATGCTGATCAGCCCTGGCGCATGCGCATGAATTTTCTTTATTCCGAAGTGGACCGGGAAAAACTGGACAAAGGTTGGGAAGAAGGGTTCGAAGCCAATGTCGCGCCCGACAAGTTGCCAGCCTTGCGTGATCGCCTCAAGCAGTTTGAGGCCATGTTCGTTACCCTGCACAAAGGCGATGAGGTGGTGATGGATTATCTGCCGGGAAGTGGCGTACATGTGACCGTAAAGGGCGTGGACAAGGGCGTCGTGCCCGGCGCAGACTTCGCCAAAGCGCTGTTGAGCGTGTGGATTGGTCCGGAGCCTGTAACCAGCAGTGTCAAGAAACGCCTGCTGGGTCAATAACCACCGGGGGAAGCCGTGGCAAACAACAACAAAGAAATGCACAGCGAATTGAATGACTCTGATCTGGACCCAATCAGCCAGGAATCTGCCCGCCAGGAGATGGATGAATATCTGGAATCCCTGCAGGAGCGGGAGAAAGGCCTGAAGGCGATGGAAGAGGCCCAGCAGTTTCTCGAAGATCAGCTGGAAGATGCCAATACCGAGATAGACCGCCTGCGCCGGGAACTGGACAAAGCTGTTGTAGAGGCTGAGGAATCGGAATACCTGCGCCAGGAAGCGGAGAATGCACGCAAGCAGCTGGAAAACACCCTCTACTCCATCCAGGAAGGTGTCGAAGACGCCAAGGTTACGGATCTGCGTGATGAGCGCATGCATCGCCGCCAGGGAGTGGTAGGCATCGATGCGGTCACCCGGGGACCTTTCATCCGCGGGATGCTGGCAGGCATCATTGCCGGGGCTGCGGGAGCCCTACTGGTTCTGGAGATCATCGCTCTGGGCAACGGCAAAGGAGAATTGATCTCCCTGCTTCTCGATGCCGCCAGCGGGTAGCGGGGGAAACAGGGTTCCGTGCCACGCATCCTGTCTGTCGGCATCGCCACCCTGGACATCGTCAACCGGGTGTCCGCCTATCCCGAAGAGGATGCGGAGATCCGCGCCCTGTCCCAACAGCGCCGCCGTGGCGGCAATGCCACCAACACCCTGGTCATTCTCAGTCAGCTTGGCCACGCTGTCGCCTGGGCGGGGGTCTTACCCCGGGATGCGGACAGCAGCCTGGTGCTGGAGGATCTCCAGCGTCACCAGGTGGATCTGGGAGCTGTGTTGCGCCCGGACTCGGGAAAACTTCCCACTTCCTACATCACCCTGAGCGCGGCCACGGGCAGCCGTACCATCGTTCACTACCGGGATCTGCCCGAGTACGGATTCGATGATTTCGACAGTCTGTCCCTGGATGCTTTCGACTGGATTCATTTCGAGGGGCGCAACCTGACGCAGCTGAAAATGATGCTGGAAAAGACCCGGCGCCTGGGCATTCCCTGCTCCCTGGAAGTGGAAAAACCCCGTGCAGGCATAGCGGCGCTGTTTGCCCTGCCTGATGTCCTGCTGATCTCGCGGGCGTGGGTGCGGGAGCAGGGCACGGATTCACCCCAGGCCTTTCTTCAGCAGATGAAAGACGACCGGCAGGTCTTTCTTGCCTGGGGTGCTGAAGGCGCCTGGAGCCTGTCGCCCGGGGGCGAAATCCTGCATGCGCCAGCCCCGGAAACGGAAGTGGTGGACAGCATTGGCGCCGGGGATGTGTTCAATGCCGGCATCATCGATGCCCTACTCCGGGGGCTGCCACCGCAAAAAACCCTGGAGCATGCCGTGAACCTGGCATCCGCCAAGTGCGCCCGGGAGGGATTGCAGCTGTGATGGCAGTACCTGTCTGCAGGCTCGACGATCTGCAGGTGAAGGACGCGCGGGGAATCCTGGTGGATGCCCCCGATGGTGCGCCCCGGGCTCTGGTGGTGGTACGGCAGCAGGACAGGGTGTGGGTTTATCTCAACCGCTGTCCCCATACCGGGGTCAACCTGGAATGGCAGCCGGACAGGTTCTTCGACCTTGAAGGAAGATTCCTGCAATGCGCCACCCATGGCGCCCTGTTTCGCCCGGAGGACGGTTACTGCGTGCGCGGCCCCTGTGCCGGTGACAGCCTGGAAAGCCTTCCTGTGCAGGTAGAGAACGGCCAGGTATTCGTATCCCTATGAGCCGTCTGGGACAGGACTATTTCCGCCAGGATGCTGTCTGCGTGGCCCGTGATCTGCTGGGCAAGCCCTTGTTGCGCAGGCAGGATGGGCAGCTGGTAGGCGGCATCATTGTCGAGACTGAAGCCTATGTCGGTGAGGATGACACGGCCTGTCATGCCTCCAGGGGACGCACAGCCAGAACGCAAATCATGTACGGCGCCCCCGGTCATTACTACATTTATCTCATCTACGGCATGTACCATATGCTCAATATCGTCACCGGCGAGGAAGGGCATCCTCAGGCGGTGTTGATACGGGCCTTGCATCCCCAGCAGGGAATAGAGCAGATGCGGGCGTTGCGTGGTGGGGTGGCGGACCAGCAGCTGTGCAACGGGCCAGGGAAGTTGTGTCAGGCCCTGGGTATCGACAAGGCCCTCAACGGCATGAGCGTGGCAGGAACGGCGCTCTGGCTGGAAGATGCTGCGCCAGTGGAGGATGCTGCCGTGACCGCTGGCCCCCGGGTGGGTATAGGCTATGCCAGCCCGGAAGACCAACAGCGGCCCTGGCGTTTTGCCCTGCGATCCTTGTCCTGAATCGTAGGTCGGGCTTCAGCCCGACAGCCTGTGTGTGGCACAAGGATGTGCCACCATTTTCGATGGCTGTAAGCCATTGAAAATGAAGGAAGCGGGAAACCGCGTTTTCCGCTTCCGTGGTTGAAAAAGTCCATGGAGGGACTTTTTCAACATCCTGTTAGAGGACAAACAAGTTTCAATGTCAGACCCAGTCCCTGGGCTTCAGGAACACCTCGTACAGCGCCGCTTCGGCTGAGCCTGCCTCGGGCCGCCAGTCATAGCGCCATTTCACCAGGGGCGGCAGGGACATGAGTATGGATTCGGTGCGCCCGCCGGACTGCAGGCCAAACAGGGTGCCCCGGTCATAGACCAGGTTGAATTCCACGTAGCGCCCCCGGCGGTAGAGCTGGAAGTCCCGTTCCCTTTCGCCGTAGGGGCTGTCCTTGCGTTTTTCCACGATAGGCAGATAAGCGCTCCGATAGCTGTCGCCCACGGCTTGCATGAAGTCGAAACAGCGCTGGAAACCTCCCTGGTTAAGGTCATCGAAGAACAGTCCGCCTATGCCCCGGGGTTCGTTGCGGTGTTTCAGAAAGAAATAGTCATCACACCATTTTTTGTACCGGGGATAAACCTCCGGCCCAAAGGGTTCACAGGCGGCCTTTGCCGTGCGATGCCAGTGAATGCAGTCTTCCTCAAAGCCGTAGTAGGGCGTCAGGTCGTAGCCGCCGCCGAACCACCAGACCGGCGCTTCCCCAGGTTTCTCGGCAAGGAAAAAGCGTACGTTGGCATGGGAGGTTGGTACATAGGGGTTGTGTGGATGGATGACCAGGGAGACGCCCAGGGCTTCGAAGCTGCGGCCGGCCAGCTCCGGGCGGGCGGCAGTGGCGGAACCGGGCAGCCGGTCGCCATGGACATGGGAGAAATTCACTCCGGCTTTCTCGAAAACCATCCCGTCTTCCAGCACCCGGGAGCGGCCACCGCCCCCCTGTTGGCGTTCCCAGCTGTCTTCCTGAAAGCCCTTACCACCATCAGCAGCAGCCAGGCTGTTGCAGATGCTGTCCTGAAGACCCAGCAGGTAGTTTTTGACTGAGTTTAGATCGGGCGTGTCATTCATGGGCGTATCACCTTGCCGTCAAGGGCGTTTCGAATAGGGGTCGGGCGGGGCAGTTCTCCGGTGGTGCCGGGGAGCAGGGCGTCTGCGCCGGGACAATGCAAGCGTACCTGCAGGGCGTTGCGCGCCGGGGGGTGGCTGCTGCGGTTGGCGCTGGTGGATACCAGGGCGCCGCCAAAGGCTAGGCACAGATCCCGGGTGAGGGGATGGGCGCTGACCCGCACTGCCACCAGGGGCGAGGCGCCGGTGATCCAGGCAGGGGTCCGGGGACTGGCGGGCAGCAACCAGGTATGGGGACCGGGCCAGCTGTCCAGCACGGCCTGCATTCGTTCCCCGGAGAGGGGATGGATGTAGGGGAGAATCTGTTCATAGTTGGCCCCTGTGAGTATCAGTCCCTTGGAAAGAGGACGTTGCTTCAGGTCCATCAGGCGGCGTATGGCATGGGGATTCAGGGGATCGCAACCGACCCCCCAAATAGCTTCAGTAGGCCAGGCAATAATGCCGCCCTTGCGCAGGAGACCGGCCGCCTGTCGCAATTGAAACGGGCTGGCCATCAGTCCGATGCAGGTTCTTCAGCAGCTTCCTTTTCCTCATAAGGTTCGGCGAAGTCACAGTCGGGCTGGGGACAGACTTTTTCCGTGCCGCGGCGCTTGGTAGTCTTGATGGTGAGCACCGGCCAGCCGCATTTGGGGCAGGGCTCGTTTACCGGTTCGTTCCAGATGGCATAGTCGCACTTGGGATAAGTGGAGCAGGAGTAGAAGATCTTGCCCCGGCGCGATTTGCGCTGCATGAGCGTGCCCTTGTTGCACTTGGGACAGGGCACGCCCGTATCCTTGGGTTTTTCCAGGGGCTCGATGTAACGGCATTTGGGATAGCCGGAGCAGCCGATGAACTTGCCGTAGCGGCCGCGTTTGAAGATCAGGGGGGAGCCGCATTCCGGACAGTCCCGACCCACTTCCTGGGGCTGTTCCGCCTCGGCCTTGTCGGCGTTCAGATCCCGGGTGTAGTCGCACTCGGGGTAGTTGGTGCAGCCGATGAAACGCCCGTGGCGGCCCAGACGTATGGACAGGGGGCTGTCGCACTTGGGACATTTCTCGTCCATCTTTTCCTGGGTGACGTCTGAGCGCTGCACGTTTTCCAGGGTGTGGTCGATGCGTTCCTTGAAGGGCTTCCAGAATTTTTTCAGCAGGGGCACCCATTCCTCTTCGCCCCGGGCCACGGCATCCAACTCGTCTTCGAGCTTGGCCGTGAAGTCATAGTCCACGTACTGGGTAAAGTAGTTGGTGAGGAACTTGTTCACCACCCGGCCCACGTCCGTGGGATGGAAGCGCTTCTTCTCCAGCTCCACGTATTCCCGGTCCTGCAGGGTGGAGATGATGCTGGCATAGGTGGAGGGTCGGCCAATACCGTGCTCTTCCAGAGCTTTTACCAGACTGGCCTCGCTGTAGCGTGGCGGCGGTTCGGTGAAGTGCTGCTCGGGACGGATGGCCAGCAGGTCCACCTGCTCGCCTTCCTTGAGGGAGGGTAGCATTTTCTCGTCGCTGTCCTTGGTCTTCTTGTCGTCCTGGCCTTCCTGGTACACGGCCATGAAGCCCGGATTGACGATGGTGGAGCCGTTGGCGCGGAACAGGTTGCCTTCACCGGCGGCCAGGTCCGCAGCTACAGTGTGCAGGGTGGCGTGTACCATCTGGCTGGCCAGGGTGCGCTTCCAGATCAGGTCGTAGAGCCTGGCCTGTTCCTTGCTCAGGTACTTGGTGAGATCCTTCGGGTGATAAAGGATGGAAGTCGGGCGGATGGCCTCATGGGCTTCCTGGGCGTTCTTGGACTTGGTCTTGAAAACCCGGGGCTTGTCCGGCACCTGGTCCTTGCCGTATTTTTCGCCGATGTAGGCGCGGATCTCGTCCACGGCTTCATTGGCCAGGGTCACGGAGTCGGTACGCATGTAGGTGATCAGGCCCACGGCGCCGTTGCCGATGTCCACGCCTTCATACAGCTGTTGGGCCACGCGCATGGTGCGGTTGGTGGTGAAACCCAGCTTGCGCGCCGCTTCCTGTTGCAGGGTAGAGGTGGTGAAAGGCGCCGCCGGGTTGCGCCGGCGCTGCTTCTTGGTGACTTTGACCACATCCAGCTTGCCGCCGGCCTTTTCCAGGAGGGTTTTTTCGACTTCCTGGGCCTGCTTTTCCTCGGTGATGGTGAACTGCTCCACCTTGTCGCCACCGTATTGGGTCAGCTTGGCTTTGAACTCGGCGCCTTCCTTCCTGAGGTCGGCTTCCACGGTCCAGTATTCGCGGCTGCGGAAGGCTTCAATCTCTTCCTCGCGCTCCACGATCATGCGCAGGGCAGGGCTCTGCACCCGTCCGGCAGACAGGCCGCGGCGGATCTTCTTCCACAGCAGGGGCGACAGGTTGAAGCCCACCAGGTAGTCCAGGGCGCGCCGCGCCTGCTGGGCGTTCACCAGATCCATGGACAGTTCCCGGGGGTGGGCGATGGCGTCCTGCACGGCCTTCTTGGTGATCTCATTGAATACCACCCGGTGCACGGGCTTGCCTTTGAGGTATTTGCGGTTCTTCAGCAGCTCGTACAAATGCCAGGAGATGGCTTCGCCTTCGCGGTCCGGGTCAGTGGCCAGGTACAGGGCATCGGTGTTCTTGAGCTTGCTGGAGATGGCCTTGACGTGCTTGTCGTTACGCTCGATGGGCTGGTACTTCATCTGGAAGTCGTGTTCGGGATCCACAGCGCCCTCCTTGGGCACCAGATCGCGGACGTGGCCGTAAGAGGCCAGCACTTCGAAGTCCTTGCCAAGATATTTCTTGATGGTCTTGGCCTTGGCGGGTGATTCAACAATTACCAGGTTCATGTTTGTCCATGTGTAAACGCCCGCAGTTGCGGGCGTGGGTCAATGTATTACTATGAATAGCCTTTGTGGTAACAGGCTGTCAAGCCGGGATCAATGCAGTATTTCCGGATTGCCGTTATATATCAGCTCCTCCATGAGGGCAAAAGCGCTTTCCTGGCCGGGCTGGTTGAGCAGTACCAGCAGTACGATCCATTTTACATCGTCCGCGGTCAGATCCTGGGTGTCCAGGGCCATGGCACGTTCGATGACCAGTTCCCGGCTCACCGGGTCGAGAATGCCGGTCTGCTCCAGGTAGAGCAGCATGCCACGGGTTTCCAAATCGATACGCTGCTGCTCCTGGAAAGTGAAAATGCGTGAGGACTGACGGGTGCTGGAAGCGGCATCCGTGATGGAACCCTGGCGCCAGGCCAGTTCATCCAACCAGTCGAAGGCCTTCTTGATCTCTTCTTTCTCGAAACCGGCTTTGAACAGCTCCTCTTCCAGCAGTATCTGGTCCTGAGGCTGGCTTTCAGTGTCCATGTAGTTCTCGTAGATGAAGATAAGAACGTCGATGAGGTTTTCGTTCACGGCAGTGTTTCCGGTGTGGTATGAAGGTTTCAGGTCTTGATCAGGGCGAACAGACCGCCGGGTTCGGATGATACGCGACCTTCCATTTCCAGCAATAGTAACATGGAGGAGACAGCTTCGGGGGTAAAGCCGGTTCTTTCCACCAAAGTGTCTGTGGAAACCGGGTCATGGCCCATGGCCTGGATCAGTTCAGGATACTGGCTGCCGGAGTTGTCTGCCAGAGAAACGTCTTTCCCGGGCTTGGCTTCTTCGCTGTCGAGCAGATACGGGTGCAGGCTGGGGGCCAGCTCTTCGAGTATGTCAGCAGCGGTTTCCACCAGTTTGGCGCCTTCCCGAATCAGGCGATGGCAGCCCCGCGCCAGGGGATTGTGAATAGAGCCGGGGATGGCGAAGACTTCGCGGCTTTGCTCTCCTGCCAGGCGGGCCGTGATCAGGGAACCGCTTTTAAGGGCAGCTTCCACCACCAGGACGCCCAGGGACAGGCCGCTGATGATGCGGTTGCGGCGGGGGAAATGGCCGCGCCTGGGGCTGGTGCCCGGGGGGAATTCGGAAACCAGTGCGCCATTGGCGGCGATTTCATGAGCCAGATCCCTATTGCTGGCAGGATAGACCCGGTCCAGGCCGGTGGCCATGACCGCGATGGTGGCGCCACCGCCTGCCAGGGCGCCCCGGTGACTGGCTGTGTCTATGCCCATGGCCAGCCCGGAAGTTACGGTCAGGCCGCTGGAAGCAAAGTGACGGGCGAAATCCCCGGCGGTTTGCTCTCCTCCACGGCTGGGATTGCGACTGCCTACCATGGCGATTTGCGGGGAGTTGAGCAGGTCTGCCCGGCCATGCACGAACAGGCCCACAGGGGCGTCAGGCAAGGCGGACAGGGTGGCGGGGTAGGCTGGGGAGGTGAGAGGCAGAAAATGATGATGCTCCTCTTCCAGCCAGCGCAGATCCTTTTCTGCTTGCGCCCAGTCGGGAGCCAGCAGGGCCTCGCGCATATTGCCGCCCACACCGGATGGTGGATGGCGCAGCAGTTCATCAACAGAAAACCCCTTGCGCAGCAAGGGGTTCAGTTTGGCGGGACCCACCCCAGGCAGGCGCATCAGCGCCAGCCAGGCAAGCAAGTCGTCCTGCATCAGGGATTGACGACGCGATCCTTTACATGCATGGCGCGTTTGGCATGCAGGACCAGGCCGTAGCTGACACGGTCAAAACTGCGGAACACCATCAGCAGCCCAGCGGCCTCATCGGGAAGGGTGACGGTTTCCCAGCGGGATTTTTTCTCCCAACCGTCGCCTTTCACTTCGTGGGTGAGCAGGCGGTCATCGATATATTCCGCAACATCGGGGATCAGGTTCCTGGCTTCGCGGGCAACATTGTCTGGCACGGTTTCACCGCGATTGTTTACCTGCAGCACGGTGCCGGGATCCACTCCGTCCCGCGTGCCCCGGTCCAGGACCACGATACTGTACTGGCCGATCTGGCTCAGGCCTTCCAGCATGGAAATGATGTTTCCGTTGATCTCCTTGCTGGGCGAGTGGGGCTGAAAATCCGTGGCCATGGCGCCCTCTTCGGCGGGAATCAGGCGATCGCCAACAAGGACTTCCCGGTCAGTCGCATCGATATAAACAGTGGCGGGGTCGCCAGTGCGTTTCAGGGTGCCTATGCCTGTGAGCAGGGCTTCATAACCCAGGATTTCTCCGGTGTCGCCATCCTTGTAAGCGGGGCCGGCGCGCAGAATGTCGAATTTCTTGTGCTCCCATGTGGGAATGTCACGCACATAGATCTTTTGCCCGGCGCCCGCTGCGATGTGCTCATCGGCAAAGGCCACCAGGTAAGGTTTGTGTTCCAGCCCGTTCTTTTCCACCACCAGAGGGCGGGTCAGGAAAGGCGCGATAGCGTCGATGGGAATGGCCGGTATGGCGGCGGCCAGCTTGTTGCGGCGAATGCCTGGGGAAAGCTTGACCGGCCCGCGATTGGCGACCCGCAGTTGGGGTTTGCCGTCGATGTAGACCAGTTCCAGTTCGTCGCCAGGATAGATCCAGTGAGGATTCTTGATCTGCGGGTTGACGTGCCAGATTTCCGGCCATAACCAGGGCTTGTGCAGAAACATGCCCGCAATGTCCCACAGAGTATCGCCCTTTTTCACCACATAACGCTGTGGGTGCTCGGACTTTATCAAGTCGTCTGCTGCCAGACTGATGCCCCAGATTCCTGAAATCAATATGGCGGCAAGAAGAAAACGGCTGATTCTTTTCATTCGGGCTTCCCTTGTTGGTGTGCATGTTGCTTTTGGTTTCAGGCA
>Ga0256832_1001327_pt1 | contig 16642 bp, 16 predicted proteins | sample 134614metaG_FD_190534 | JGI IMG/M metagenome (GOLD analysis project Ga0256832, IMG submission 190534) | Hydrothermal vent microbial communities from Lau Basin, Pacific Ocean - 134-614 | ecosystem: Environmental > Aquatic > Marine > Hydrothermal vents | place: Pacific Ocean: Lau Basin | collected...
GTGGGAAGATTCAATATGTTTCCTGGAAGACTGCGGCGAGGACATCTACAGAATAGACAGGATGCTCACACACCTGATTGAATGCGGGGCCTTAAAAAAGGTCTCAGGCATAGCCACTGGCTCCTTTGTGCTCAAAAGGGAAGAGGCCTCAGAGGGGAAAAGGCTCAATGCCCTGTTAAAAGACAGACTCTGTGACCTTGGAAGGCCTGTAATTACGGATATTCCAGCCGGACACGCCAGGGAGAACATGCCACTTCTTCTTGGAAGGAACTATAAAATAGACGGAAAAAGAGGCCTTCTTTTGCCGGACTAGTCAGAAGTAGTTTCTAAGGGCCATTGTCTTTACGTTATGCTCAAGGGCCTCTATGAGACAAAAGGCCTCTTTCAGGTCTTTCCCCCATGCCACAACTCCGTGGGCCTTTAGAATAAAGACCCTGTTTTCTGCCGCCGTCCTTGCTGCAGCCTCGGCAAGCTCAACGCTTCCAGGAGGTAAAAAGGGTACCACCTTGACCTCTGGGAAAAGGATTCTTCCTTCTGCCAGAATACTCAGATCAAGGCGATCCCTTTTCAGGCTTGCTGCAGTTGTCCATGGTGCATGGGCATGAATTATGGCCCTTGCATCCCCTATCTTCTCATAAATTGCCAGGTGCATGGGCACCTCGCTTGAGGCCTTGGACGTCCCTGCCCCTTGCCTCCCCCTATTATCCACCACTATCAATTCCTCAGGACCCATGAGCCCCTTATGGACCCCGGATGCAGTAACAAGAACTCTGTCATTATCAAGCCTGACACTCAGATTTCCATCTGCCCCTGCAACCAGTCCTTTTTTATAAAGCAGCCTTGCATACTTTATAATTTTCCTGCCAATCCCACTATTTTCTGGAAAGCAACCTGTCATGCCGTGCCCCCTTCTTGTATGAGTCAGCTTGACATTTTCACCTTAATGAATTAATGAACAATTTTAATGGTAATATGTTTTTCTTGTATGTAGGGAGTACAAAAAAATGGAGGGAGTTGCCATGAAAAAATTTTTGGGAATTTTGCTGTTCCTTGGTCTGGTTTTTCCAGCCGGGGTCTTTGCAGGAGGGTATGCATCCCCTAGTACGGACCAGCTCTTAAAAAAGATTGAGCAGTTAAGCCGTGAGCTTGCTCAGGTAAAGAAGGAGCTGAAGGAGGTCAAAACAAAGGGAACCAATGCTGCCCTGCAGAGGGAGCTTGAGGCCCTTAAGTCCAAACAGGAAGACACTGCTGACGATCTTGATGACCTTTCAGACCAGTTTGAAGACATGATGACTAATGGGGTGGGCCGCTTTGAGGTATTCGGCGACTATCGTTTTCGTCTTGATTCAACAAGGGCACACGCCAGGTCTTATTACGATGCCATTGAGCTTGGAAGGTGGATGCAGGGCGGCATGCAAGGCCCGATGCCTTCCAAGAAAGAGGCGGATGATTTCAATAACGACACCCTTTACACCAACAGGCTGCGCCTAGGCGTAAAGGTAAAGGCCACTGAAAACGTCACCTTCAAGGGAAGGCTGACCATGTATAAAATTTGGGGAATGGAAAGTTCTGCCAAGACGGCATATCCCTTCGGTGGCAACGGGTTTATGTGGGATCCAAACATCAGCCGCCGTCCCAATGACAACACCCTCAGGGTTGAAATGGCCTACGTAAACTGGACAAATATAATGAACCTTCCCATATGGATATCTGTTGGAAGGCGTCCAACCGTGGACGGCCCCCCTGCCCAGCTCAGATACAACTACGACAGCCGTTATGCCACCCCTGTGGCCCTGGGTGTTGACTGGACCTTTGACGGTGCAACCCTCGGCTACATGTACACCAACCCCTGGCCTGGTAAGATACGTATCTGCTACGGCCGTGGTTATGAGGCAGGCTTTGATTCAAAGGACAATCCCACAGCAGGCCTTGATGACACCGATCTCTACGGATTCAGTTGGGATATCATAAACGACACAGAGAACCACAGGTTCGCCAACCTCCAGTTTTTCAGGGCAGCTGACATTCCCGATCTCATGGAGGGCAGGAGTATTTCCAGCAACACCATGGCTTTTGCCGGTATGACCACCGGTACACCTGAAAGGGTGGATGCCACGTCAGACCTTGGTGATATCTACCATGCAAGCTTTGTTTACATGGATAGGTTCCGCGGAATAGACTGGTTTGTAAGTGGAGGTCTCAGCCGTACGGACGACAGGGGCAGAAACTTCATGGGATACGGCCTTCTTACCGATCCCACCGATACCACCAAGCAAAACCACTGGGGTTGGGCTGCATACGCCGGTCTTAGGATTCCAGTGGAAAGCCTTAGGAGCAAGATTGGTTTCGAATACAACTTTGGCTCCCGCTACTGGATAAACTTTACACCTGCTGCTGACGATCTCTACCTCAGCAAACTTGCCACACGTGGACACGTGGGCGAGGTTTACTGGATATGGGATGTGCCTGCAGGAGAGGCAATTTCCAAGTATGCCAAGGTATTCATGAGGATAGGCTACCAGTACTACTGGATAAACTACACAGGAAGCGGAAGCTGGCTCGGAAAGCCCTGGGATGTTGACGACGTGGGCAAGGATCCAAGAATGGCCCAGTTCTTTGCCCCTGTGAACCAGATGGACAACATCTATGCAACCTTCGAGGTCTACTTCTAAAAGGACCTGACAGGAAAAAGACGTGAAACCAGGAAGGAGGGGGCTTGACCACCTCCTTCCTTTTTTGTTTAAAAATTGCACCTAAGTGGAGGAAAAATCATGCCAATATACGAATTTCAGTGCAGAAGTTGCGGTTACGTGTTTGAGCTTCTTCTCATGTCCAAAGAGGAGATGGGAGACGTCCGCTGTGCCAAATGTTCAAGCCCGGATGTGGGTAAGCTCATGAGCGCTGCAAATATTGCAAGCGGTCAATCCAAAGGCACCTCCCCTTCCAGTTCCACACCGTCCTATACCACCAACCAGTGTCAGTCAGGAAGCTGCACCCAAATAAACCTTCCCGGACATACAAAATCATAAAAAAGGCCCTTGGCCATCTCTTCCGAAAGGGCGGCCAAAGGGCCTTTACTTACTTCCTTGCCTCTCCTTTACCTTTTTACATGTTGACTATCTTCTCATAGGGCCAGGCAACAAGGCCGCCATCCAGCAACCATATCTTTCCCGGATCAAAACCCTCTGCCTCAAGCATCCTTGCCGCCTCGTAACCCCTCAGGGAAATCTTGCAAAGACATATTATCTCCTTGTCCCTGGGAAGCTCTGAGGCCTTTTTCCTGACCATTCCCAAAGGAATATGCACAACATTTTCATAGGGAAGCCTCATCTGTTCCAGTTCCTTGGGAGTCCTTACATCCAGAAAGATAAAATCATCTCCCCTGTCCAGCTTTGCCTTTACTTCAGCAGGCGCATAGGACCTTATGAGCCCGTCCCTCTTGTTCTGGATGACATTTGCCGCAACGATGAGATTATCAAGTGCTGGTGAAAATGGAGGAGCATAGGCCATGTCTGTTTCAAAACAGTCGTCAACGGTACCACCAGACTTTAGTATGGCAGCGACAGTATCAACGCGGCTAAGCACCTCTCCAGGCCCCAGTATCTGCACACCAAGAAGCCTGCCACTGTATTTTTCTGCAACCATCTTAAGATGAATAAGCTTGGCATCCTTCATGTAGTGGGGCTTATCAGGTGCAGGACAAAGGCTTGTTAGCACCTCCATTCCCCCATTCCTGGCATCCCGTTCGGTAAGCCCTGTTCTTGCCACGTTAAATCCCAGGATGTTGCAGACACCTGTCCCGCATATCCCTGAAAACGTGGAGTTCCATCCCGCAAGGTTGTTTCCGATTATGCGGCCGTGCTTGTTGGCCGTTGAACCCATGGGCGCATACATGGGTTTCCCAGTAACGATATTGTAGGACTCCACACAGTCACCGCCTGCGTATATGTCAGGATCTGATGTCCTTAAGTGGGCATCAACCTTTATTCCCATGGGGCCAGTCTCAAGCCCAGCATCCTGGGCAAGTTTAATATTCGGCCTGAAACCGATTGCAAGAAGAACAAGATCCGCCGCTATCTCCGTCTTTTCGGTCTTCACCTTCTGAACCCTTCCGTTTCCCTCAAAGCTTGAAACCCCGTCATTAAGATGGAAGGTAACACCCTTTGACGTAATGTGTTTCATGAGGGGGACTGCCATCTCCTCATCAAGAAGGGCAGGCAGTACAAAGGGAAGTTTTTCTACCACATGGACATTGAAACCCGCATTCAAAAGTGGCTCGAGACACTCCATGCCTATAAGGCCTGCACCAACAATCACAGCATTTTTCCCAGGGGCCTCCTCCATGGCCTTCTTGAGCCTGACTCCGTCGGTTAGGGTCTTGAGACAGTGGATTCCTGCAAGGTCTATTCCAGGGATTGGAGGCCTGACTGGGCTGCTCCCAGTGGCAAGTACAAGTTTGTCGTAGAAAAGTGTCTGCTCAGAACCGTCCTTAACGTTTCTTACAAGCACCTCCTTCTTTTTTCTGTCTATTGAAACAGCCTCGGTGTTTAGGAGCACGTCAACGCCCTTTACGGCCTTAAAGAAGTTGACGTCCCTTACCACCCCAACCGGAGTTGTGGTAAGATCCTTTACGTCTGGCACCTCTCCTTCCAGGTAAAAGGGAAGACCGCAGGCACCGTAGGAAATCTCTTCACCCTTTTCAACGATGATCACCTCTGCAGATGGATCAAGCCTCTTGGCCCTGCACGCCGCCTTGGGGCCACAGGCCACCCCTCCTATTACCACAATTTTCCTGCCCATCATGTGCCTCCTTGTTTTGTTTTGTTACATACGCTCACTTACTTTTATATCACCACTAATCACTGTTGAGAATGGGCACAATAATTTTTGTCGTTTGCTCAAAAAAAATATTGACACCCAGACGGGTTATTCCTAATTTTCTTTTTGTTAATGCTGATACTTTGACTTCTTTTTTCTTATAGAACTTGGTATTTGGCTAAACATGCCCATATGCCCACATAAAGGAGATAATCCGTGAAAATCGCAATAAGCTCCACAGGAACCACCATGGAATCAAACGTAGACCCTAGGTTTGGGAGGGCCAGCTACTTTGTTATCGTTGACCCGGAAAATTCACAAATAGTGGATGTAATAGACAACCGTGCCTCCCAGGAGGCCGCCCACGGGGCTGGCATCAATGCGGCAACCATGGTTGCCCAATCTGGGGCAGAGGTGGTCCTGACCGGCAGGGTTGGCCCCAAGGCCTTCGCTATACTTCAGGCAGCAGGGATAAAGGTAGTATCCGAAGTTTCCGGAACGATCCAAGAGGCACTTGAGGCCTTTCGTTCAGGGAGCGCCGAATTTTCTCATGGTCCGGATTGCCATGCCCACACTTCGTCTCCCTCACCAAGAACCGGCTGGCAGGCAGAATCTGGCCAGGGGAAAAACAGGGGTTGTGGATGCCAGGGTAAAGGCAAGGGGAGAGGAAGATGAAAATAGCCGTTGCCAGCGGAAAGGGTGGCACTGGCAAGACTACTGTGGCTGTTTGCCTTGCCTTGTCATCAGGGCAACCGGTCACCTTTGTTGACTGTGATGTGGAGGAGCCAAACAGCCACATTTTCCTGCGCCCAGAAATAGAGGGCTCGAGAAAATTCCATCTCCCAGTTCCAGGTATAGACGAAAGCCGTTGCAACTATTGCGGAAAATGCCGTGACATTTGCAGGTTCAACGCCGTAACCGTATTCGGGAAGACTATTATGACATTTCCGGACATGTGTCACTCATGCGGCGGATGCTTTCTTGTCTGCGAACAGGATGCGGTCCGGGAAGAAAGACGCAACATTGGGGTAATCGAATGGGGAAAGGCAGGAGAAATTGACTTTTTCCAGGGTAAACTGAGAATCGGAGAGGCCATGTCCTCACCTTTGATAAAGGAGGTGAAGAAACAGACCCTTTTTGAGGAAAAAAAGGGGCTAACTATTCTTGATGCACCTCCTGGCACATCCTGCCCTGTAATAAAGACGGTAAGAGATACGGACTTTGTAATACTTGTTACTGAACCGACACCCTTTGGCCTTCACGACCTTAAACTTGCCGCCTCCACCATCTCAACCCTTGGCATTCCCACGGGCGTGATAATAAACAAGTCAGGGGTAGGGGACCTGGGTGTTAAAAACTGGTGCAAGGACCAGGGCCTGCCCCTTCTGATGGAGATACCCTTCTCCAGGGAGGCAGCAAGCGCCTATGCCAAAGGGGTTCCCATTGTAGAAGTTGAGCACGGGCTAAAGGAGAAATTCAACGAACTCATAGAGGAAATTTCAAGGTGAAGGAACTTCTGATTCTAAGCGGAAAAGGCGGTACAGGCAAAACAACTCTAACAGCGGCCTTCTCCTCACTTGTCACGAGCAGGTTACTTGCAGACTGCGACGTAGATGCAGCGGATCTTCACATTATACTTCGCCCTGAAAGGACAGAGACCCACGACTTCGTCTCTGGGGTCAAGGCGATGGTCAACAAGGACAGGTGCACGGCATGCAACACCTGCGCGGAACTTTGCAGGTACGATGCCGTTATAATGAACGAATACGCAGAGGTGGACGATTTCTCCTGCGAAGGCTGCGGCGTCTGCGCCCACTTTTGTCCAGAGAAGGCCATAGACCTTGAACCCAACCACTGCGGATACTGGTTTGTTTCAAGCACCAGGCATGGAACCCTGATCCATGCAGAGTTAAAGCCAGGGGAAGAAAATTCCGGCAAGCTTGTCTCCCTTGTAAAGCAGAAGGCCAGGGAAAGGGCGGAAAAAGAAGGTGCCAAACTCATTTTAGTGGATGGCCCTCCAGGTATTGGGTGCCCTGTTATCTCATCCTTTTCTGGAGCAGACCTTGTTGTAATCGTGACGGAACCGACGGAATCTGGCTTACACGACCTTCAAAGGGTGATAGAACTCTCAAAACATTTCAAGGTCCCGGCAAAGGTTGTGGTAAACAAGTGGGACCTAAATAGGGAAATCTGCGCCCAGATAGAGAATTTCTGCCAGGACTCAAGGATTGAACTGGCTGGGAAAATTCCCTTTGACAAGGCAGTGGTTGACAGCCTGGTGGCCGGCAAAACCCTTTTTGAATTTAAGGATTGCAAGGCAGCCCAAAGTGTAGCAAATATCTGGCAACAAATCCAAAAAAACCTATAGGAGGAAAAAGTGAGCCAGAACACACGAGAAGAAAAGAAGACGGCAAACCCTGTACTTAATGAACAGGATGAGAAAATAAGGGAAAAGCTGTCTCAGATCGAACATAAAATCATGGTCATGAGTGGAAAGGGAGGCGTTGGCAAAAGCACCGTCTCCATAAACCTTGCAGTGGGCCTTTCCCTGCAAAATTTCTACGTGGGCCTTCTGGATGTTGATATTCATGGACCAAATGTGCCCAAGATGCTGGGCCTTGAAAGGGGAGAATTACAGAGAAGGCCTGACGGCACAGTGGGCCCAGTATACTATTCGCCAAACCTCAAGTTCATGTCTGTAGAACCCCTTCTGCCGGAAAAGGATTCGGCAGTCATGTGGAGGGGGCCCATGAAGATGTCTGCCATCAGGCAGTTCATCTATGATATCGAGTGGGGAAAGCTCGACTATCTGGTCATTGATGCGCCTCCAGGCACAGGGGATGAACAGATGACTGTGGCCCAGACCATTCCCGATGCATATGCAGTTGTCGTCACGACCCCTCAGGAGGTTGCCCTTTTGGATGTGAGAAAGTCCATTTCGTTCTGCAAAAAGGTGGGCATGCCCATTATCGGAATTGTAGAAAACATGAGCGGCATGATCTGCCCCCATTGCGGAAAGGCCATAGACGTATTCAAACGAGGCGGCGGAGAGAGGCTTTCAGAGGAAACAGGCATACCCTTCCTGGGCAAAGTCCCTGTGGATCCGCGAATCGTTACCACTGGAGATGCCGGAAAACCCATCCTTGCAATGTATCCAAACAGTCACACTGCAGAGGCCTTTGAAAGGATCTGCCAGAACGTGATAAATGTTACCCAGACCATGGCCTTGAGGAAAAAGGAAGAAGAAAAAAGCCAGGAGGAAAAGTCATGAAGGTGGCAATACCTGTAGAAAACGGCCTTCTGTGCAGCCATTTTGGCCATGCACCACAGTTTGCCATTGTTGAAATAGAACAAAACAATGTCAAGGCAAGTTCCCTTAAGACTCCGCCTCCCCACGAACCAGGCGTGCTTCCAAGGTGGCTCAAGGAACTGGGGGTCAGCCACGTAATATGCGGAGGCATAGGGGCCAGGGCAGTGGAACTCCTTAACCAGGCTGGCATAGCGGTCACTGCAGGCATAAGCCCTCAGGACCCGGCCAAAGTGGTTGAGGCATTTTTAAGCGGAGGGCTTACGGGGATGAGCGGTCCAACATGTTCAGGCCATGAGCACGGACACGGGCACAGCTGTGCCCATTAGGATCCGAAGGAGATATAAAAATGCCCATCTATGAATACGAGTGCCAAGACTGCAAAAAGGTTAGCGAAATACTCGTATTTTCGTCCCTTGAGCCTGAGTGTCCACAGTGTGGCTCAAGGAGCCTCAAGAAAATCATGTCTCCCACCTCTTCGCTAACAGGGCACAGCCCCGTCTCCATGCCTGGCCCCAAGGATACAGGATGTTGCGGATCACGCCCAGGGCTTGCCCCTGGATGCTCAGGGCCTGGTTCTTGCTGTGGCAAGAATAGATAGATGGGTTGATAAGTTATCGTAAAGCCTTGTCAAACTCGGAAAATCAACTGCTAGAGGGCCTTGAGGCCCTCTACTCAAAGTACAACAAAAGGAAATTCGTCCATCCAGACCCCCTTGAGTTTCTCTATCTTTTCAAGGATCCAAAGGAACGGGAAGTTGCGGGGCTCATAGCTGCATCACTTGCATACGGAAGGGTATCACAGATATTAAAAAGCATCTCTATTTGCCTTGAGAAGATGGAGATGCGCCCCAGGGCCTTTCTTCTAAGCAGAAGCCAGACGGATATCGAAAAGATATTTTCAGACTTCAACTACCGATTTACCAAGGCCAGGGAGATGACACGATTCCTGATGGGGTTAAAAGGTCTCATTGAAAGATACGATACCCTGGAGGAGTCCTTTTTAAAGGCAGGAGAAGAACACGAAAACCTGCCATGCCTGGTTGTCAAGAGGCTCTCTGCCTTTGTAAGCGCGCTCCTTGAAATGGCCTGCCTTGAAAAATCGTATCTGTTGCCAGACCCCAGGAAAAAGAGCGCCTGCAAACGCCTTTTTCTTTTTTTGAGATGGATGGTCCGAAGGGACGACGTTGACCCAGGTGGCTGGACATGCTTAAGCCCCAGGGATCTTTTGGTGCCGCTTGACACTCACATGTTTAACATAGCAAGAGACCTTGGGTTAACCCGCAGGAAACAGGCCAACCTCATCACTGCCATTGAAATAACAGAGGCCTTCAAAAGTCTGAACCCAGAGGACCCGGTAAAATATGACTTTGTTCTCACAAGGTTTGGCATAAGACGAGAGCTTTCCAGAAAAGACATCCCCCATCTTCTTTCCAAGTCCTGATAAACATTCGCCTTTTCAAACGGTTGCCGAAAATGGCTGAGCTATTATCTTAGCCTTGTCAATTTGCAGGAGATAAAAATATGAAGCTTTTTGTTACTGTCATTGGGCTGATAATGGTCATAGAGGGACTTCCATACTTTGCCTTTCCGGAAAAGATGAAGGTATTTCTCAAACAGATACAGGAGATGCCTTCAGAAGGGCTCAGGTGGATGGGCCTTTTTCTTATGTGCCTTGGGCTCCTACTTTGCTACCTTGCACAACGAACCGGAATCTTTACATGAAAAAGGATTTTCTCCTTTCCTCCTACCATTACAATCTCCCACCAGATTCCATAGCCCAGGTTCCCTCAAATAGGCGGGAGGAGTCCAGACTGCTTGTACTCCACAAAGAGACCGGCAGCAAAGAACATCTGCGTTTCAGGGAAATATCAAGATTTTTTAAAAAGGGGGACTGTCTTGTAATCAACAAGACAAGGGTATTTCCTGCAAGGATTGTTGGGAAAAAGCCTACGGGAGGAAGGATAGAATTTCTTCTTCTTGAGCTGCCAAGAGAAAAGGGAAAAGGCATGTATAAAGCCAGGGCCCTGTGCAGGAGCTCAAAACCTGCAAGGCCGGGCACAACCGTCACCTTTTCTGATCTTCTCGAAATAGTGGTCAAAAAAAAGTACGAAAACGGGCAGGTGGACATTCTTCTTAATATAGATGAGAATTTTCCAGGAGGGCTTCTCCCCGTGCTGGAAAAGGTGGGCCGGATGCCCCTGCCCCCTTACATAAAAAGGGAAGACAGGGATTTTGACAGGACTAGATACCAGACCGTTTACGCGCAAGATGTGGGCTCGGTGGCAGCCCCCACGGCAGGCCTCCACTTCAATGAGGAGATACTTGAATCAATCAGGGAAAGAGGGGTGAAGATTGCTCCCGTAACACTGCATGTTGGCTACGGCACCTTTTCCCCCATAAGGACAGAGGATATAAGAAAACACAAAATTCACAGTGAATGGGTAAGCGTTAAAAAACAAAGCGCACAGCTCATTAAAGGCACCAAAAAGTCAGGAGGGCGGATATTTGCAGTTGGCACCACATCTGTCCGCACCATTGAGTTTGTCTATAAAGAGATGGGAGACATATGCGAATTTTCAGGCCCGTGTGATCTCTATATCTATCCAGGATTTCGATTCCACCTGACAGACGCCATGCTCACCAATTTTCACCTGCCTTGCTCCTCACTTCTCGTGCTCGTTAGCGCATTTGCAGGCAGGCAAAGGATCATCCAGACCTACGAGGAGGCCATCAGAAGGGGCTACAGGTTTTTCAGTTACGGAGACGCCATGCTCATTTTGTAGCCAGAAACTTCCCATCAAACAAGGCCCATCTTGAGCCTTGAAACCAGGAAATCAATTTTCTTCTTGTCCTCCTCTGTCAAGTCATTAAACCGTATACCCATGCCCCTTTTTTGCGAAGGAGAAAGTGTTGATTTCCTTGCCCACACCACCTCCGCCTTGGTCTTTATCTTGACAGAGGTATCAGGAAGCATGAACTCAACTGTTATGATAGTGCCTGGAGGCAGGGGTTTTCTTGTGGCAATAAACATCCCCCCTGCGCTCAAATTCTCGGCAAAGTCTGTAAAGAATTTGTTAACGTCCCTGTAATCCACCTTAAGAATTACAGAATGCCTTTGCTGTCTTCTCTTATCTTTCATAATTTACTCCTGAAGACGACTTCAAGACGTCCTTGACTATTAATTCGACTCTTTCTTCTTGAAACTTTAAGACGAAGGGATTATAAAGCTTGGACCTGATTAACCAAAAACAAATGGATTGAGAGGATATGAGCCATGGCCAAGGTCTGTGAAATATGCAAAAAGGGCCCAAGGACAGGTTGCAATGTCAGCCACGCAAACAATCACACCAAGAGAAGGTGGCTTCCAAACCTTCAAAGCGTCAGAGTGAATGTCAACGGAAGGACAAGGCGCATGAGGGTCTGCACAAGGTGCATACGCTCTGGAAAAATAGAAAAACCCATTATCAGGAAAAAGGCAGAGTAAATCACCCCGTTGAAATTACGAATAGACCTATGAGTGTCAGACAGATGTCTGTCTGTCAACCCTCATCACACCGTTCACCTTTTTTATTCCAGAGATAACCTTCTTCAGGTGGGTACTGTCCCTAACCTCGGCCACAAAGGTGAAATGGGCGCTGTTGTCAGGGCTTGTATAGACCTTTGCCTCAAGGATATTCGCCTCTGCAGCGCTTATGGCATTGCTCACCGCGGCAAGCATCCCCTTTTCGTCAGCAGTAACCACATTTAACATCACAGGATAATTTACCCCATCATCTGTGGTCCAGGTGACCTCTATCTTCCTGTCTGGCTCAAGGGATGTCACATTTGGACAGTCCTCCCGGTGTATGGTTACGCCCCTGCCCCTTGTTATATAGCCTATCACCTCATCACCCGGAACCGGAGTACAGCACTTTGCAAGGTGGATCATGATGTCATCGTGGCCCTGGATCTGGATGCCCTCGCCCTGGGGCTTTCTGGTCTTGGACTGTGCCTGGACCTCCTGTTGCTCCATGGCCTCCTCGAGGTCCTCAACGTGCTTGATCTTTACGTACTTACGAACTATCTGGGAAGGCGAGATCTTACCGTAGCCGGCTGCTATAAGCATGTCATCAACGGTCTTAAAGGAAAGGGAGCTTGCCACCTCTTCTGCATCCTCCTTGAGAAAGGAGGAAAAATCGAGCCTGTGCTTTTTGAACTCTCTCAGACACAGATCCTTTCCAAGGGCAAGGCTCTTCTCCCTCTCTTCTGTCTTTATCCACTGGCGGATCCTTGCCCTTGCTCGGCTTGTTCTTGCGATCTTGAGCCAGTCCCTGCTTGGTTTGTGGTGCTTTGATGTGATGATCTCCACCACGTCCCCGTTTTGAAGCTGATACTTGAGAGGGACCATCTTGCCATTGACCTTTGCCCCAACGCAGTGATGCCCAACCTCGGTATGAATGGAGTAGGCAAAATCTATTGGAGTTGCCCCCATGGGAAACTCCTTAATCTCCCCGTTGGGAGTAAGCACATACACTTCGTCAGGGAAGAGATCCATCCTGACAGATTCGAGGAACTCCCGCGGGTCCTCAAGCTCCTTCTGCCATTCCATTAATCTCTTCAGCCATTCGAACTGGCGCTGCTGATCCTTCTTGAGGATCTTGCCCTCCTTGTAGAGCCAGTGGGCTGCAATACCCTCTGTGGCAACCTTGTCCATCTCCTCGGTGCGGATCTGTATCTCCATCCTCTCCCCGTAGGGACCTATGACCGTAGTATGTAGAGACTGGTACATGTTGGCCTTTGGAAGGGAGATGTAGTCCTTGAAACGGCCTGGCACCGGTTTCCAAAGGGAATGAACAATACCAAGGGCCTCGTAGCACTCGGTAACGGTCTTCAAGATGATCCTGAAGGCGATAAGATCGTATATTTCGTCAAGGCTTACGTTTTGCCTCCGCATTTTTCTGAAGATGCTGTAGAGATGTTTTGGTCGCCCAAGCACCCGGCAGGAGAGGCTGTATTCGGCCATCTTCTTTGAGATGATCTCCTTGACCTCCTCCACGTAGGCCTTTCTGGCACCAAGCCTTGCCTCCACTTCCTGTTTAAGCTCCTGGTATTCTTCCGGATAAAGAAAGGAAAACGCCAGGTCCTCAAGCTCCCGCTTTATCCAGTCTATTCCTAGCCTGCTGGCAAGGGGCGCATATATGTCAAGGGTCTCCCGCGCAATCTTTATCCTCTTTCGCTCCTTTTGATACTGGAGGGTGCGCATGTTGTGGAGCCTGTCTGCAAGCTTAACCAGAAGGACCCTTATATCCTTGGACATGGCAAGGATCATCTTCCTGATGTTTTCAGCCTGTTTCTGTATCTTGCTCTGGAAATTTATCTGGCTGATCTTGGTGACACCGTCCACAATCCTTGCCACATCCTGCCCAAACATCTCCTCTATCTCTTCAATTGTGGAAAGGGTGTCCTCTACGGCGTCGTGAAGAAGTCCTGCGGTTATGCTAGATAGATCAAGCTTTTGCTGGGCAAGTATGTAGGCGACTGCCAGGGGATGGGAAAGATAGGGCTCTCCGGAAAGGCGCATCTGGCCTGCATGCACCTTTGCAGAGTAGACATAGGCCTTTTCCACAAGGCTCGTATCCGCATCGGGCATGTAGCTGTGAATCTGATCGAGAATATCGTTGATTCTTATCATTTACTAATGAAGGCCTTTGCCTCCTCTAACAAGTCTTTTTGGGCAACAAGGCGGGTTTCCATGGTTTGCCGGTTTGTGAGCTCAACAAGCCCCTCTTTAACGGCCTTTTTACCCACGGTTACCCTCACCGGTATTCCAATGAGCTCTGAATCCTTGAATTTCACCCCAGGCCTTTCATTCCTGTCATCCAGAAGCACCTCAAGCCCTGCCTGGGACAAGCTATCATAGAGCGCCTCGGCCATGGAAAGCATATCTTTATCCTTGACATTAATCACAGAGATTATCACTTCAAAGGGGGCAATGGGTGAAGGGAAGATTATACCCCTTTCATCATGGTTCTGTTCAATGGCAGCGGCAACTGTCCTTCCCACACCTATCCCATAACACCCCATGATAATTGGCTTTTCTTTTCCGGTGCTGTCAAGAAAGGTGGCGCCCATTGCCTCGCTGTACTTGGTGCCAAGCTTGAAAATGTGGCCCACCTCTATTCCCCTTTTTATTTCTATGGCACTGCCGCACCTGGGGCAGGGATCCCTTGGAGTGATGACCCGGATGTCATGGGTCTCAGGCGGCTCAAGGTCCCTTTTCCAGTTAAGGCCCACAAAGTGAGCATCCTCCTCGTTTGCCCCTGCCACAAAGTCCTTCATGTAGGCTACTGCGTGGTCTGCCACAACCCTTACGTCAGAAGTAAGCCCCTTGGGCCCTGCAAACCCGACGGGTGCCCCTGTAATCCTTTCCACCGCATCAGGCCCTGCCATCTCGAGATTTTCAGCCCCAAGCACCCTCTTTAGCTTTACCTCGTTGAGCTCGTGGTCCCCGCGGACAAGGGCCGCAACTGGCCTTTCATCCGCAAGGAATATAAGGGTCTTTACCAGCTCTTTGGCCTTCTTATTCAGAAAGTCAGTAACGTCCTCAACGCTCTTTTTACCCGGAGTTTCAACCTTCTTGAGCGTGGAGGTGCCAGGGGAAAAGGGCTCCATTTGAGACTTAGGTTTGACCTCTGCAAGCTCGGTATTTGCAGCATATGAGCAGGCCGTGCAACAGGCTATGTCGTCTTCCCCAGTCTCTGCCAGTACCATGAACTCGTGGGAGGCATGCCCTCCAATACTTCCCGTGTCTGCCTCCACAGGCCTGAAATCAAGACCGCACCGTTCAAATATGCGGCAGTAGGCCTTGTACATTGCCTGGTAAATCTCATCCAGGGACTCAGCACTTGCGGAAAAACTGTAGGCGTCCTTCATGATGAACTCCCTTGCCCTCATGAGCCCAAACCTGGGCCTTATCTCGTCCCTGAACTTTGTCTGTATCTGATAGAGGTTCAAGGGAAGGTCCCTGTAGGACCTTATGTGCTTTCTTACAAGGTCGGTTATTACCTCCTCATGGGTGGGGCCGAGACAAAAGTCCCTGCCGTGTCTGTCCTTGAAACGGAGAAGCTCCTTTCCGTAATGGTCCCACCTTCCGCTTTCCTTCCAAAGCTCTGCCGGCTGCACCATGGGCATCAAAAGCTCAATGGCCCCTGCCCTGTTCATCTCCTGGCGAACTATGGCCTCCACCTTTCTGATGGATCTCAGGCCCAGGGGCAGGTAGGTGTATAGGCCAGAGGCCAGCTTTCTTATCATTCCGGCCCTCAACATGAGCTTGTGAGATGCAATTTCCGCCTCAGCCGGAACCTCCTTCAGCGTGGGAATAAAGTATTTTGAATATCTCATTGTCTAAGCACCTGATCCAAGCACCACAAGATTTATGCGCTCGTGGCTATTCAGCCGATTCTACAAGCCCCTCCACCTCTTTCCAAAAGGCATCAAGGAGCTCCTCTTCCTTCACCTTCTTTAGTATCTTTTCACCCCGAAAGATGATTCCAACACCCTTACCTCCAGCAAGGCCAAGATCAGCCTCCCGGGCCTCTCCGGGGCCGTTGACTATGCACCCCATGACGGCAAGCTTTATGGGCTTTGATATGCTTCGAGACCTCTTTTCCACCTCCTCTGCAATGGAAAAAAGATCTATCTCGCACCTGCCACACGTTGGGCATGAAATGATCTCCGGGCCCCTTTGGCGAAGCTTCACCGCCTTCAGTATCTCATAGGCCACATGTACCTCCTCCACAGGGTCCCTGGTGAGGGATACGCGCATGGTGTCCCCTATGCCCTCCATAAGAAGGGCCCCCAGGGCAACAGAACTTTTTACCGTTCCTGCAATAAGCCCTCCAGCCTCGGTAACACCGAGGTGAAGGGGAAAGTCCGTCTTCTCGGACAGAAGCCTGTAGGCAGATACCGTATCAAGGACATCCGAGGACTTTATGGAAATCTTTATCTGGTCAAAGCCCATGTCAGTGACGAGTTCTATGTTTCTGAGTGCGCTCTCCACCAGGGCCTCAGGCACTGGATGTCCATACTTTGCCCTTATATCCTTTTCCAGGGAGCCTGAATTTACGCCAATCCTGATGGGAACAGAGTATTCCTTTGCCTTGTCCACCACCTTTTTGAGCCTGGAAAGTCCTCCTATGTTGCCAGGATTTATCCGTATGCCCTTTGCTCCTGCTTCCATGGCTGCAACTGCCAGCCTCCAGTCAAAATGAATGTCGGCAATTAGCGGTATGGATATTGCTTTTACTATCTCAGAAATGGCCTGTGCAGCCTGCATATCAGGGACTGCAACCCGAATGACTTCACACCCGGCCTCTTCGAGCCTCTTTATCTGGTTCACAGTGGACTGGGCGTCCCTGGTATCGGTGTTGCACATGGACTGGACCACAACAGGATTGTCTCCGCCAATGGCAACATGGCCAACCTGGATGGTTCTGGTGGGTCTTTTTGGGGGTTTGTTTTGTGTTTCCATGGCTGC
>Ga0256832_1001328_pt1 | contig 16636 bp, 10 predicted proteins | sample 134614metaG_FD_190534 | JGI IMG/M metagenome (GOLD analysis project Ga0256832, IMG submission 190534) | Hydrothermal vent microbial communities from Lau Basin, Pacific Ocean - 134-614 | ecosystem: Environmental > Aquatic > Marine > Hydrothermal vents | place: Pacific Ocean: Lau Basin | collected...
AGCCTGTCGGCAAAGGAAAAATCCTGGGTAGCTCCCCTACCGGTGGACTATGACCCCGACTTGCCCTCCTACAAGGCCATGTTGGAAATGATGGGCAGCCACAGTGGCGCCAACCTACCCAAGGCACAGGCCATAAAGGACGCCACGATGGCCCACTTCATCTCCCAAAACATGGAAGCCGGCAAGCTTTTCTTCCATTTCAACGGTTCCTACCATACCAACAATGACGAAGGCATCATCTGGTATCTCAAGCGCCTCCATCCGGATCTGAATTACCGGACTGTCAGCCTCGTCACCCAAAATCAATTGAAAAAACTGGACGAGGAAAATGTCGGCATCGCCGACTTTATCATCGTCGTGGATGAGGATGTCACAACGTCTTATTGACGCAGCTGATTCTTGCCGGCCACACACCAATTGGAAAAGGAAAAAAGGACGCACCCTTTGGGCGCGTGCGAGATGCGACGGGCAAGTACAATTATCCGCCAATGCCACTCACCAATACACGCGGTCACATGCCTCCAAATGGACATCATCTACCAGCAGGCTGTGGCGATAGGGATTGCTTATCTGTATATGGATTTTGTCATCGGGCCGGATGTCTTTGGGCACCCGATAATAACAAAACACTTTCCCCCACTCACCTGTGATGTTGGACCAAAGGCTAAATCCTTGTTTGAAGGCATTAATCTTGTTGTTTATCCACATTTGGTTAAAGTGCACCGGCTTGGCTTCGCCCGGACGTTCAATGGAAAAGACAAAGACCGCATTCTCCCACCAGGAAGGCGGGGCCTGTTCTGCCAGGCACCAAGCCGTGAGCTTGATATACTGACCCGGCTTTAGTCCTGTTTGAGCCGGTGTGCCGGACAGGACAGATAGCAGTGAGTTGTCATTATTGAGGCGTAGCGATGCCGGAGCACTGTGGAAACGGCTCGTCACCGTACCCGTGGCCGTGGTATCATCGAATCGCATCTTTACCAATGTGTCATGGCAAATACCCGTCCGCGGCTGGTAAATATTTGACTCATAGCTGGAAAGCATCGAATAATCCATCTTGGTTTTGCCGAAAATCTTCCAATAATAGGCGCTGCTGGCATATTCGGTGCGCGAGATTCCCCAATGCTCCTGATACGTCTGGAATGCGTTCAGTAAAATGAAAAAGACATACACCAAATGAGAAACCGGCTCCCGTACAGCTCCCCGTTCGGTCCACTGCACGAAGGCCGCCAGCGGAATGGCCAGTAAAGCATACGGGCCCACCATGGGACGTGATCCGAAGGAATTGATATAAAACCAATTGTGCCAGCTATAGACGACGTACATGTACACCGGTAAAAACAACAGAATGGGCAAAAACCACTCCCGCCGCCTGCGCAGAAACCAAATGCCAATAAGCGCAAAAATCATCACGGGCGTATAGCGCAGCCAGCCGTTTTTGCTATCCGTGATACCCTGCCAAACGTGTGGATGCAAAAAATCAAATCCCTCTTTCCGGTACGAATAGTACAACCAATGGCCCGTGCGCTCGTGCCAATAGAGCAGCTGTGGGATGATCGGCAAGCAAAACAATACCAGCACCAGTAAAATCTTCCACTTGTGCGAGACCCAAAAATGCCATCGCTCCCGCAAGTCGCCGGCGCTCCGGATCCCGTAAAAAACGGGTATGATCAGGGCCAGAATATCCACGGGGCGGATTAACGCAAGCAGCCCGCCCACCAGCCCGATGCCGGCTGCCGCCCCAACCGTTTCTGCCCGGTAAAAACTATCTGTCAAATAAATGAGCGCCGCGTACAAAAAAAACAAATACCCGTGCGCCATCTGATTGTTGAGCACCGTGAAATAAAACAAGTTGGTGCCCAAAGCAATCAAAAACAAAGTGATGATCGTCGTCGTCTCATCGTAGTATCGCCGGAGTACCCTGGCGAGCAAATACAGGCCGGCCATGACGTAAAACCAAATACCAAGTAGCAGCGCGAGAATATAGGGCGGGCTGTATCCGTCTTGTGCTTGCCCTGTCAGACGTGCCGCCAGATGCCCCATACCGAAAAACGGCAACTGCATCAACGCGATGCCGCACGTGTACTTATTGACAAACTTGCCGGTCTGCGGACCGCTGAAATCTGGGCCCTTCCCCATGATTTGGCGGATGAACTCAAAATCGTGGTGCACAAAATAGGCCGGCAGATAGGCATAGTACCCTCCCGGCTCACCTCCCCGCACAGCGTGTTTATAAGCGCTCATATCAAGGCTGACCACGACAAAGCTTAGAAATATTATCGCCAGAGCGATGGTTATTCGTCTGTTTGCGGGGCGGTTGGTCCTTTTGTCGCTGAGATTTCTGAATAAATGTGACATCGTTAAGTTATTGAGATGATTTGCCGTGGAGATAAAACTCAATGTATTTGCACTCGGCGATCACTTGTCGAAAAAACTCCGTGTCATGGTAGTCACGAAATAGAATATTGTAAAAGGTCATCCTTTTCGAGGGCAGTTTGGGAATGCGATTGGTAGTCGAATCGTATGTATAAGTGCATTCCGGGCTTACGAAGTACTCTTTCTGGTCAATTCGGGCCAGACCAAAAGCGGCACGGGCCTGGTCCTCCTTGTCTTTGGCGAGAGTGAGTGCCTTGGAAAAGTAATATTTTGCCTTCGACAAGTCCTGGTTTTCCTTGTTGCCGAAAGGTGAGATAGAATCAGGAAATACCATGTTGGGACTGTAGTACCAGTTATTTCCCCCCCGATGGTAGTCGGTAGCATTCCAGCTGTAACCAAAATAGGACATATTGTACCAGGCGGTACCGAGCAAGTTGAAATACTTGGGGCCTTTCTCCGGATCCGCCATGGCTCGATATTCGAATTTTTCCAATTGCTCGATGAGATCCTGTTTGATAAAAGCGGTGGAATCTTGTCTGGGGCACGTGTCGCATTCGGATGCGGAGTGGATGCCCAAATTGGGGCATTGGATACAATCCTGTATGGTCTCCCCAAATGGGGCGTATTTCTTTTTGCTTCTGAACGAGCGCGGAATCCTGTTCAATATTTCCTTGGCGGCCGGCAAATTGCCTTCCGCCAGGTAGAGTGTCCCCTGGATTTCGAGCACTTCATTGAGAATGGTCGTATTGTCCTTGCGGGTGATCAACGCCGTCTCGAGACGGGTCGGGTGCTCGTCTTCACAGGTTTTGATGATATCGTCCAACACCTTATGGTCATGGATATAGGTCAGGTACTTCTTGTCGTACTTAAAAAGCACCGCCTTGCCGGGCGCATCGTGCGCCATATAAAAGCGATACATCTTGTCTTTCAAAAACTTATGGAGCATCTTGTCCCTTTTGTATGCCGCATCTCCGGTGATTATATTGAAGACGGCACTTTCTACCTGTGTGATCAGATCTTGCGGGCTGTCCGCCGTTACATAGTCCAGCCTCTCTATGGCCATCAGCGTCTTAAAGCGCGCAATGGTACGGCGGAGCTTCGGATTGTTGGTCTTAATCTCGCCAAAAGCCATCTCCGCCTGCGGCCAGTTGTTTTCCAATAACAAGATATAGGCCTTGGCAATTTTCCATACCTCCGGATGACGACCTTTGCCATCCCGTATCACCTTCGTGACCAATGATTTGAGCCGCTTAAGCTGTGCGCGTTGGGCACGCGTTGGTGGAAAGCCCTGCAGCGTCTGATTGGAATCGGAAGGCAGGAATGCCGGTTCCAGTTGGCGAAGCAGACGCAACAGCAGTGGTTCCAACGAAGAATGATCGGGCACCAGCTTGTAGATTTGCTCCATCTCATCAATGATGCGGCTCCTGGGCATTGCTGCCCGCATCGCATACAGGCCGGCGCGCTCCATCTTTGATTTGCACATCAGGAGCACATCGTTCCATTGTTGGTTATTCTCAATGCGGAAACTCTCAAACGCACTTCTGCGCTTGGCAGGGCTGTGTTGAAAGACCTGAGCGAAGTGGTAGGCGGCAAGCGTCTTTTTGCCCAGCCGGTACTCAGCGCCCGCCTTGTGAGCCAGAATCCACCAGTATATAATGGATTCGATCTTGTCAATTTTCGGCAAAAAGTAATCGTACAGCTCCAATACCTTCCGGTACTCACGGGCATAGTGCGCCAGCCGGATCACCTGATAGGCGATGCGCAAGCGCAGAAAGTGTGAATCTGTCTTTTTAAACAGTCGCCCGCCTTCCTTCATCAACTCCCGGGCCGCCTCAATATCAAATTGGTTTTTGCGCCACAACTTTTGGGGGGCGATCACCAGCGGCTCACACTTCCTCGCAAAAATAATGTAGTCCGCTACATCGGTGCAGCCCGACAATACATTGGCTTCCGCAAATGTGTTATTGTGTAAGTTACGTGGCAACGGCATATTGGGATTGACCGTAGCGGCCCGCCACTCTTCCAAATCCTCCTCGCTGGATTTATAGATGACCTGGTAAATGTCCCGTCTGTCAATATCACAGTCGGGATAGCGGCTGAGCCACTCATCCAGGTTCCGGTTTTCGCTGTTCTCTTTGTCCAAATACGAGAAGTCAAAATTGCCAAAGCGCATCAATGCATACGGTGCATAGATGGACGAAGTATCCACCAATTCTTGCCGGATAAAACTGACGGGGCACTCCGTCCGCTTTTTCGGGGGGGCGGGACGCATGGCAAGGCCCAGGCTCGTCAGGATGATGAGCCACAGCCACTGATGTCCCGAGGATATCTGGTACCAGGTACGCATTGGGCAGCAGAGTTGAACCCCACAAAGTTACACAAACCGAAGCAGCCGTATGGAAGGGATGGTATATTATTCCCCCGGCTCATATCTCCACACCGGACATATTAAGAAAAGTTTTCCCCGCCTTAAGGGCGGGGAGCGGTTGGCGACACGGCGTTGGCAGCAGGGCTGCGACAATAGGCCTGCGGGTGCGCGGGCTCAAATATAACTGTTGAGCTTACTCCAAAGACTCCGGCAAAAAACGGCCCCGCACTTACTTGCTTTACTTGATTTGGGCTTGACCCCTTCCCGCTTCTGCTTTTAACATGATGAGCGCTACTTGCCCCGCCTTTTGGGCAAGTAAGTGCGGGACGGTTTTGCGGCCCCGCACTTACTGTTTGATGGTCCAAGGTCAATGGTCCAGGGTACTTGGTAGCATCAGGGCAAAAACAGCGGGTACCCAAGCAGTTACTTTGACCTAAGCGAGTCCTTTTTCGGTGAGATAGCGCTCCGCTTCCAGTGCTGCCATGCAGCCGGTGCCGGCAGCAGTGACCGCCTGGCGATAGACTTTGTCCTGGACATCTCCGCCGGCAAATACACCTTCGACAGAAGTCTTGGCCGTGCCAGGCTGGACGATGATGTAGCCGGCGCTGTCGGTTTCGAGTGCCCCGTCCAAAAACTCCGTGTTGGGTTTGTGGCCGATGGCCACAAAAAATGCCTTGACAGGCAGGACGGTCTTTTCACCGGTTTTATTGTTGACGACACGGACGCCTTCGACCTCGTCTTTGCCGAGGACTTCTTCGGTCTCCGTGTTCCAGTGGATGATGATGTTTTCGGTGCTTTTGACACGCTCCTGCATGATTTTAGAGGCGCGCATTTGATCGCGGCGGACGAGCATGTGCACTTTGGGGCAGATCTTGGACAGATAGAGCGCTTCTTCGGCGGCGGTGTCGCCCCCGCCGACGACGGCGACTTCCAGTCCTTTGAAGAAGAAGCCGTCACAGACGGCGCAGGCGGATACGCCCTGGTTCATCAAGCGCTGCTCCGACTCCAGTCCGAGCCATTTGGCAGAAGCACCAGTTGCTATGATGACCGTATCGGCGTGTATCTCATGACCGGTTTCTGACCAGACCTTCTTGATCTCTCCGGAAAAATCCACTTTGGTGATGGTCTCGTACCGGATGTCTGTATCAAAGCGGGCCGCCTGTTCTTTAAATTTCTCCATCATCTCCGGGCCCTGAATACCCTCCGGAAATCCGGGATAGTTTTCGACATCCGTAGTAATCATCAGCTGGCCGCCGGGCTCCATACCGGTGTACATGACGGGTTTCAGTCCGGCACGTGCGGCGTAGATGGCAGCTGTATAGCCGGCCGGGCCGGCACCGATAATCAGACATTTTACTCTCTCCATGTTTAATGCTTTTGCGTGCGGTGGCTTTTGACTTGCTTTTAACGTAACTGTTTAGGTGCCCCTGTTTTTAGCGCAATAGCAGCAGGTACCTTGACAGTTACCCTTTAACACACTAAAAAAACAAAAGTTGCAGGGCTTGCCCGGATTAAGCGGGTGACAAAAATCTCCGCAACAGAGACGCGGGCATGGTGCATATTGTGCGCCCATTATGTACCTTTGCCTTACCATTCCATAACGGGCACATAGCCCAAAAAATAGACCTAGATGAACACATCCTTTATGCGCAGGCTCGGACTGAAAAAACGCAATCCGGGCACCTGGTCAGGCAATAAGTCCTATGAAGCGAAAGAATACCTTAAGTCGTACTCCCCGGTAGATGGCAAGCTACTGGGCGAAGTGGGTATCACCACGCGCAAGCAGTACGACTCCGTCATCAAGCGCGCCGAGAAGGCCTTTATCACCTGGCGCGACATACCGGCGCCCAAGCGCGGTGAGATCATCCGCCAGTTTGGTGATAAACTCCGACAGCACAAGGAAGACCTGGGCAAGCTGGTCTCTTATGAAATGGGCAAAAGCCTGCAGGAAGGCATGGGTGAAGTGCAGGAGATGATTGACATTTGCGATTTCGCCGTGGGCCAGTCCCGCCAACTGTACGGGCTCACGATTCAGTCGGAGCGCCCGCATCACCGGATGTTCGAACAGTGGCATCCCGTAGGCCTGGTGGGCATCATCACCTCGTTTAATTTTCCGGTGGCTGTGTGGTCCTGGAATGCTATGATCGCTCTGGTCGCCGGTGATGTGTGTATCTGGAAGCCTTCCGAAAAAACGCCGTTGTGCGGTGTGGCCACGCACAAACTCTTCCAACAAGTGCTCAAGGCCAACAAAGTGCCGGATGGCGTAGCTACCCTGATCAATGGCAATTATGTCGTGGGCGAATATATGACCCACGACAAGCGCATTCCGCTGATTTCCGCCACGGGCAGCACCGCGATGGGTCGCAAGGTAGGCACTGCGGTCGCGCAGCGATTCGGGCGCACCATCCTGGAGCTGGGCGGCAACAATGCCATCATTGTCACGCCATCCGCAGATATGAATCTGGTGATGACGAGCGCTGTGTTTGGTGCCGTTGGCACCGCCGGTCAGCGCTGTACTACCACGCGCCGGCTCATCATCCACGAGTCTATCTACGATAAGGTAAAAAAGCAGCTCAAAAAAGCCTATAAGCAAATTCGCATCGGCAATCCGCTGGATCCCAAAAATCACATGGGCCCCATCATTGATCAGGATGCAGTAGAAAAATACCTCGATGCCATCCGTCAGGTGAAAGAGCAGGGCGGCAAGTTTTTGGTGCCAGGCGGTGTCCTCGAAGGCGAAGGCTATGAGTCTGGCACTTACGTCAAGCCGTGTATCGCTGAAGTTACGCATGATATGCCAATCGTCAAGAAAGAGACCTTCGCGCCAATCTTGTACATTATGAAGTACAAGGATCTCGATGAAGCCATCCACATGCAAAATGATGTCCCGCAAGGTCTTTCTTCTTCCATTATGACCACGGATATGCGTGAGATGGAAACCTTCCTGTCTTGCTGCGGATCGGATTGTGGTATCGCCAATGTCAATATCGGTACCAGCGGCGCCGAAATCGGGGGCGCTTTCGGTGGCGAGAAAGAGACCGGCGGTGGCCGCGAAAGTGGATCCGATGCCTGGAAGGCTTATATGCGTCGCCAAACCAATACCATCAACTATGGCCGTGATGTGCCGTTGGCCCAGGGTATTAAGTTTGATCTTGACTGATGGATCCGGCGCGTTTGGCACAAAGAACTCCGGAGCGAGACGGCTATTGCCGTCTCGCTTTTTTTATGTGTAGCAAATTCTTCTGAGACAATTTTCTCAAATGTCCCTTTTGGCTTGGCCCTTTCTGCACACGCTTTTTGTAAGATGAGCGCTATATCACTCCGCCTTGGCTGTGGGACGGTGTAACGGTTGGGAAGAATATTTTGCCGGCGCCCGCCGGCAAAAAGGCCAGCCGGTGCTTCCTGGCAACTGTTTAGGTACCCGCTGTTTTTGCCCTGAAGTTTTGCTGGCTGACGGGGCTAAAACCCCATATTTTTTGGGCTTTTCGTTCCCGTCGGCTAAAGCCGACGGCAAAGCAAAGCAAAGCATTGCTTTGCAACTACATTCACAGGCTCAAACCGTAGAGCTGGCTCAACGTTCGGTTGAAATATTCTGGATGCGGTCGCCGACACCCAGGCGATGGACCACGTCCATGCCCTCCACTACTTTGCCAAAGATAGTATAGTTGCCGTCCAGATGGGGCGTAGGCCTGTGGGTAATGAAGAATTGGACCCCCTCGGTGTGTAGGCCGGCAGAAGCCATGCCGATATAGCCTTCATCATCATAGTTGTAGGGATAAAACTCCGACCGGATGGTGTATTGCAACGATCCGTAGCCATCACCCCGGGGTCCGCCCCCCTGGATGACGAAATCCGGCACCAGACGATGAAACTGCTTGTTGTTGTAATACTTGCGCCTGGCCTCTTTCAGGAAGTTGGCCACGGTGCCCGGTGATTCTTGGGGAAACAGTTTGATCCGGATATCACCTTTACTGGTAGAAAGCGTTGCGGTAGGCTCCGGCGGGAGATTTTCTAATTGGAACCAATCAATGGGGTGGTTAAACTTGGGTTTGATGGGCTTATATTTGGCTCCGGTGAGCAGCGCCAGTGTTTTGAGGACTTCGTTGTGGGACTCGATGTCTTGTGGCGGTTGGTTTGCTACACTTTGCAAGTCGGTTATCACCTCCGGCCTGCGCGCCAGGGCTTGAAATTCAGGATCGGGATTGCGCAAAGCGATGGCCGCTGCCGCTCGCTTGCCGACATCGCCGGACAAGATGGCATCACGGAAAAATCCGATCAGTTCATGCTTGAGACCACGGCGATAAGAGCCGATGGATTTGGTATAATTCGGGCTCCGGAGCAAGGCATCCAAGGCCTCAATACCGCCTACCTGGACGGGGGCATAAGAAGCGGCGAGCGACTCGCGCCGGATAAAGCGAAAGTTCCAGGGGTATTCCGCCAAAGCGAGTAGGGCATCGTGCCGGACATAAGGATCGGTATTTGTCCGGTACAGGCTGCGTATCGTGCGGTTGATCTGACGGAGGTGCGTGGTATCCAGTCTTGAGATGTATTTCAATCCGGCATGCAATAGCGCCACTTTTTCCGGAGCCTTGATGTCGGGATCCGAAGCCAGGCGGTAGTATTCCACGGCGTCTTGCGAATTGCCGTGTTGAAGTATCCAATCCGTGGCTACGGCACGGATTTGCGGATTGTCCGAAAAGACCGACCGGAAAAACGTTTCTTTGATTCGATCGTAGGGCAACTGCCCGGCTGTACGGAGAATCTCGGCGCGGACAGCGGGATTATCTTCAATGGCCAGTTTATTGGTCAATAGCGCGAGTGTCGTGGTGTCGGTGCTCCGGGCTAATGCCCGGATGAAGAAATTTTTGAACTTATCCTCTGCTTGGGCAATGGCTTTGAGTAGCTGTCTGCTTTCCTGGCTGTCAAATCGAAGCCCGGAGACACGGGCCAGGTATGCGGCCGCATAAAGGCGTGCCGTGGGCGGGTAGTTGTCATCAGTGGCAATTTAGAGCATGAGTTTTTTGCCTTCCGGCAAAGTGATTTTCCGAAGTGCGAAGCGATAGACGGCTTTGCTGCGTCCATTGACCAGCGGGGTGTCGCGCGGCAGATAGGTGGTGACGGCTAGCAGGTTGGCGAGTTCTTTTTGGGTACCACAACGGCCGATGGCTTCCAGAATCCATTCATTGACCGGGCTGCGCGCGCTGACGGTGTCCGAGTTGTCAAATGCAAGCAACAAATGGCGGACTGCTTTGGGCGACCCGAACAGCCCAAGCGTATAGGCTGCCAGAGATTGTATTTCCGGCAAGGGGTCGTCCAGCAAGACGGCCACTTGATCCAGGTAGGTGCTGTCGCGGATGGCGGCCATTCCTTTGAGCGCATAATAGCGCAAAGTGGGTGATGCACTGGTCAGATAGGGCACCAGGCTGTCTGCTTGTTGTCTGTCTGCCAGATCAACGACGTGGCGGACGGCAGGATCGGAAAAATCGCGTTTTATCCGGCCGGGGTCCATTTCTTCCGGCGGGATACATCCGTACCAGAGTATAAGGAAGAAAAAGGCGAAAAATGGGGGATAAAGCCTTCTCATCATCACAATGCGTCGTCTTCAAATTCATCGCCGAAGCCGTCATCCAGAACCTGCTGGGTGGAGTCCTTTACCTCGTCCCCAAAGCGGTCTTCATCGGGATTTTTGTATTTGCTGCAGTCCAACTCAATACCGATGTCTCCGGCCGGCACCTTGAAGCGGGCATGGACGTCATATACTTCGGGATTTTTTTCCAGTTTTTTGAGCATTTCCACAAAGATGGGGCGGGCCATCTTGGAGCCGGCGCCATTGGCCAGGGTCTTGAAGTGGATCCATTGGTCTTCGCCGCCGACCCAGGTGCCGATGACGAGTTTGGGCGTGACACCCATAAACCAGCCATCCACGTAGCTGTTGGTGGTGCCGGTTTTGCCGCCCACTTCACTCTTGATATCGTGGAAACCGCGGGCCCCGACGAGATTGTATTTTAGCATTTGTACCATGACGTAGTTGACGTTTTCCGGTAGGGCGGTACGCTCTTCGGGGAGATAGCGATAGATGACTTTGCCGTTTTTATCTTCAATTTTGGTGATGGCTACGGGCTTGACAAATACGCCATTGTTGGCAAATGTGGCATAAGCACCGGTCATCTCATAAACCTGCAAATCCACGGCTCCCAGGCAGATGGATGGGGAGCGGGGGATGCGATAACGTCCGTCATGGCGCCGGGCTTTTTTGCTGATGCCCATGCGGTCGGCCAGGTTGATGACGGGCATGGGACTGCCCAGTTGTTTCATCAGAAAGACAGAGACCGTGTTCTTGGACTTGCGGAGACCGTCTTTGAGGGTGAGCGCTTCGCCGGTGTATTTGTTGTTGGCATTGCGGGGTGTCCAGTCCTTATCGAGGTGAAAGTTGCCTTCGCCCGGACTGATGGTCTGCGGTACATCCAGGACTTTGAAGCAGGGCGAGACTCCCTGAAACAAAATGGCCGCCGAATAGACGAATGGTTTGAAAGTGGATCCGACCTGGCGGTCTATCCGGATATGATCGTATTTGAAGTATTTATGATCTACGCCGCCCACCCAGGCTTTGATAAAGCCGGTGCCGGGCTCAACGGCCAAGACACCCGTTTGGAGGATCATCCGGTGATAGCGGATAGAGTCCAGCGGAGACAAGACGGTATCCTTTTCCATGGCCTCGTTGTAGGCGAAGACTCTCATAGGCACCTTGCGGCTGAATTCTTCTTTGGCCTTGGCTTCGAGTTTGCGGGCCTGTGCCAAAAGCGTTTGCCAAGTGTCCGTCTTCATGATTTTGCGGTACAAGGCTACTTTGGACGGAGTCACGAGCTTGTCCCGGAGCAGTGTTTTGAGATAACCGGGGGAGGCGGCTTCCTTTACCATGCGATCCACATCGTAGTCGCGCAGTGTGATATCAAAGCGGGACTGCAATTTGGCGACAGGCGCACCCAAATACTTGTCTTTAAGGCGCAGGTAACGCTTGCTCTGGGTGACCAGCTTGCGGAGTGCTTTGCGGCGGATTTCCAGGACTTTTTCTTTGTCAAAAGGCTCGCCGGTTTCCTCTTCGTAACGTTTGATTTTTTCGGGATCAATGTACGTCCACGGATCGTCGTGCTTCCAAACCTTCCAGAATTTTTTTTGAAGCTGGGCCATTTTTTTGCGGACGGCCTCCTCGGCATATTGTTGGATGACGGGATCAATGGTGGTATAGACTTTCAGGCCGTCTTTGTAGATGTTGTACGGGGTGCCGTCGGGCTTTTTCAATGCCTTTTCAGCCAGGATTTTTTTGATGTCCTTGCTCATTTCCATACGGAAGTAGGGTGCCAGGCCGCCGGTGTGGTTGATCCGGCGGAAGTGGCTCATATTGAGCGGTTTTTGTTTGAGTGAGTCAAATTGCGGGCGATTGATAAATCCGTATTTGAGCATTTGTCTAAGGACGACGTTGCGGCGTTTGAGAACGTATTGCGGCCGTTTGAGGGGATCGTATAGCGACGGATTTTTGAGCATGCCCACCAGCACGGCGGCCTCGTCCCTGGTCAACTCCTTCTGATCCTTGCCGAAGTAGGTCTCGGCGGCGGCGTGGATACCGTAGGCGCCGTTGATGAAGTTGAACTGATTCAGGTACATGGCCATGATTTCCTCTTTGGTGTAGGCGCGCTCCAGTTTGACGGCTGTAAACCACTCTTTGAGCTTTTGATAGAGGCGCTCCAGTATGTTGGCTGCACGGCGGTTGGTGTACAACTGCTTGGCCAGTTGCTGGGTGATGGTGCTGGCACCGCCTTTGGTGCCGACGAAGGCGATGGCGCGCGCCAATCCGCGCGCATCAATGCCGGAGTGCTTGAAAAAGCGATAGTCTTCGGTAGCGATCAGGGCGTCTCTTACGTTTGGGGACAGTTCTTCGTAGGTGACGGGGATGCGGTTTTCGATGAAGTAGCGCCCGAGCAGATCGCCGTTGGCGGCGTAGATGTTGGTGGCCAGATTGGATTTGGGATTTTCCAGGTCTTCAAACGTGGGCAGCTTGGTGAAACTGATGGCGACAAAGACCATGATGCCTGATACGACACCGACAATGGCCAAGCCCCAAAGGACCTTGACGATACGGCGATAGACGGGCATCATTCGCTGATGTATTTCCCGGATGGATTCCTGATGTTTTGACATGCCGAAGCGATTGTTTTAGGGGATTCGCATACCAACCGGCAAACCGGCTATATATTGCAAATATACACCATTTTCCCGGGTACAGTGAGCAGAAAAGCCCTTTCTCTAATGCGGCCGGCAGCCGCATTAGAGAAAGGGGAGTTTGGTGACGGTGGCTTCCAAAAATTTGGATCCGGCTTTGATATGAATCTTTGTGTCGGCTTTGCGGTAAGGCGGCTTGACATAGCCCATCCCGATCGGATAGTTGAGCGAGGGGGAGAAAGTGCCCGAAGTGACGGTGCCGATGCGTTTTTGATCGCTCTCGTCAAAGATGGAATAGCCGAGGCGGGGAACCCGGCGACCGTTCAGGCTAAAACCGACAAGGCGTCGCTTGATGCCGCGTGCCTTTTTGTTGAGCACCTGCTGTTTGCCGATAAAGTCGGGTTTGGCAGTCTTGACAATCCAGCCCAGGCCGGCTTCAATGGGGGAAGTGAACTGATTGATATCGTTGCCGTAGAGGGCATATCCTTTTTCGAGCCGGAGCGTGTCACGGGCGCCGAGTCCTGCGGGCATGATGCCCAATTCCTTGCCGGCTGCAAAGACGGCATCCCAAATATCTTCGATTTGGTCGGCCCGGGCATAAATTTCAAAGCCCCCGGCGCCGGTGTAACCGGTCGCAGACACCAGTACGTTGTCAAAGCCGGCGAACCGCCCTTTGCGAAAGTGGTAGTAGGCGATGTCGTCCAGTTTGAGATCTGTCAAGCTCTGTAGGGCTTGGACGGCGCGCGGGCCCTGGACGGCGATCAGCCCGGTGCGTGCGGAGATGTCTATCACCTCGGTGTCAAAGCGGTTGTTTTTGCGAATCCAGTGCAGGTCCTTGGCGATATTGCCGGCGTTGACCACGAGCATATAGGCGCGCTCACCGCGGGAGCAATGCTCTTCGGTGAGTCGGTACACCAGCAAGTCGTCCACGATGCCGCCCCGGTGGTTGATCATGCAAGCATATTGTACATCGCCTATTTCCAGCCGGGAGGCGTCATTGGAGATGACGTACTGAACCAGATCGAGGGCTTGCCGCCCGCGGATGATAAATTCGCCCATGTGTGAGACGTCAAAGACGCCGACGTTTTGGCGGACGTTGAGGTGTTCTTCGGAGATGGTGGTGTATTGCACGGGCATCCGGAAGCCGGCAAAGGGGACAATTTTGGCGCCCAGGGCGATATGTTTGTTGAGAAGCGGTGTTTTTTTCATGGTTGTTTGTACTGTTTTTTTGCGGCGTCATACAGGTCTTGCCAGCCATTGCGCTGCTTGATGACGGTTTCGAGGTATTCGGTCCATACTTCCCGGTCATTGACGGGATCCTTGATGACAGCCCCGGTGATGCTTTGGATGAGCTCATCGGGACCGACGGACCCGGCACCGAAATGCGTGGCCATGGCGATGGCATTGGTTGCGGCCGAGATTGCTTCGGCGGTGGAGAGTGTCGCCGATGGGGATTTGAGTTTTTGGTTGCCGTCGGCGGTGATTCCTTCGCGCATTTCGCGGAAAATGGTGATTAGGCGCTCTAGTTGGTCAGCGGGCAGGGCGGTGGGTTTGATGGCGTAGGCGTCGGCAAGTTGGTTGAGACGCTCGCGGACGATTAGGATTTCTTCTTTGGCAGATGCCGGCAGCGGCATGATGACGGTATTGAATCGTCGGCGCAGCGCATTGGACATTTCATTGATGCCGCGGTCTTTGTTGTTGGCGGTGGCGATGATGTTGAAACCTTTGCGGGCGCGGACGTGGGTGTTGAGTTCGGGAATGGGGATGATTTTTTCGGACAGGATGGTGATGAGGGCGTCTTGGATGTCGGAGGGGATGCGGGTGATTTCTTCGATGCGAGCGATGGATCCGGTGCGCATGGCTTCGAAAACGGGGCTTGGGACGAGGGCTTCGTGTACGGGGCCTTTGGCGATGAGGAGTGCATAGTTCCACCCATATCGAAGAGCTTCTTCGGCTATGCCGGCGGTGCCTTGCACAATGTTTTGGGAGTGTCCGGAAATGGCAGCGGCGAGGTGTTCGGCGAGCCAGGTTTTGCCGGTACCGGGAACGCCGGTAAGCAGGAGGGCCCGGTCGGTGGTGAGTGTGGCAACGGCCGTTTCGATGAGGTGGCGATGACCGAAGTACTTAGGGGTGATGTCAAATCCCGATGGCAGCTTGCCGCCCATGATGTACAAGACAACGGCCTGCGGGGAGCACTTCCAGTTGGGTGGTTTGGGGTGGTTGTCTTCCTGAATGATGCGGTCCAGTTCGGCGCGATAGCGCTCTTCGGCCGGCAGGCGAAGCGGGTTTTGTTGTGCTGTGATTTTTTTTGCCATAACTGCCTCCTGCGAAAAGAAATTACCACCGGATGAGTACACTGCCCCAGGTATATCCACTGCCGAAGGCGGTCAGACACACCAGGTCGCCCGCTTTGATCTTGCCGGCCTGGACGGCCTCGGCGATGCCGATTGGGATGGATGCGGCGGTGGTGTTGCCGTATCGCTGGATATTGTTCCACACTTTTTCGGGCGGCAGGCCGAGCTTGTCGGCTACGTAGTTGCTGATGCGGAGATTGGCCTGATGGGGGATAAAGAGGTCAATATCTTCGACGGTCAGGCCGACGGCTTCGAGGGCTTCGATGGTGACTTCGGGAAACTTTTGGACGGCCATTTTAAAGACATTGCGGCCGTCCATATAGGGATATACCAGGGCTTTATTGAGCATTTGGCCGGTGACGAAGAAGTCGCCCCACTCGCCGGCGGGCTTAAACTGCCAATCGGTGTCTGTTTCTATCCTGTCGTCGTGGTACCCGCCGTGCGAACCGGGTACGGGCATGACCAATTTTTCGGCGAAGCGGCCGTCGGCATGGAGTTTGGAGGTGAGGACGCCGCGGCCCGGCTCTTCTGTTCGTTGCAGGACGATAGCGCCGGCGCCATCGCCGAAAATCACAGAGATGGCGCGTCCGCGCGTGGACAGGTCCAGGGCCATGGAATGAACTTCACTGCCGATGACGAGGACATTGCGGTACATGCCGGTTTGGACGTATTGGGAGGCTATTGAAAGTGCATAGATAAAGCCGGTACACTGGGCCTTGATGTCAATGGCTCCGGTCCCGGCTTCGGAAAGGCCGAGTTCGCGCTGCACCAGGACACTGGCTCCCGGGAAGTAGTAGTCGGCGCTGAGGGTGGCCACAATGATGAAGTCTATGTCACTGACAGCGATGCCGGCCTGTGCGATAGCCTTGCGGGCGGCTTTGGCGCCCAGCGTGGCCGTCGTGTCCTTACCTCGTGTCACCCAACGGCGCTCCCGGATTCCGGTGCGCTCCCGGATCCACTCATCTGACGTGTCCATAAAGCGGGTCAGGTCTGCGTTGGTGACGATATTTTCCGGTACGTGGTAGCCGGTACCGGCGATGCGTGCTCCAAACATTTAGCTACCTTTTATCCCTTAGGTGCCCCTGTTTTTCGCAAAAACGTAACTGTTTAGGCGCTCCTGTTTTTAGCGCAAAAACAGCGGGTACCTAAACAGTTACGCAAAAACAAGGAATCCCCGAACGGGTCAGGGGCAAAAACCAATCCGGCCCACGGAGCACAGTGCCACCGTGATGACGCAGATTCGGGGGCTAAGTTGGGCTATTATTTCCGGCTGACCAAAAAAATAGCCGCGAATATTCAAAAGAAAAGGGCGAAAAGAAGTGCG
>Ga0256832_1001329_pt1 | contig 16635 bp, 14 predicted proteins | sample 134614metaG_FD_190534 | JGI IMG/M metagenome (GOLD analysis project Ga0256832, IMG submission 190534) | Hydrothermal vent microbial communities from Lau Basin, Pacific Ocean - 134-614 | ecosystem: Environmental > Aquatic > Marine > Hydrothermal vents | place: Pacific Ocean: Lau Basin | collected...
CCACGTCCCCGAAGGCGCGACGCCCAAGGACGGCCCGTCGGCAGGCGTCGGCATGGTCACCTCGATCGTGTCGGTACTGACCAAGATCCCGGTGAAAAAGGACATCGCCATGACCGGCGAGGTGACGTTGCGCGGTAACGTGCTGCCGATTGGCGGTCTGAAGGAAAAACTGCTGGCAGCGCTCAGGGGTGGCATCAAGACGGTGCTGATCCCGGCCGAGAATGAAAAGGACCTGGCCGAGATCCCCGACAACGTCAAGGAAGGGCTCGAGATCATTCCGGTGGCCCATGTGCGCGACGTGCTGAAAGTCGCCCTGGTGCGTGCGCCCGAACCGGTGGAATGGGACCAGGCCGCGGAAGACGCGGCTGCTCAGGCGGCAATGCAGCCGGGGCAGGGCGGCGAGCGTCTGGCACACTAAGGCTGGAAAATCAGCAATGAAAAGATCAAAGGCGCGCCACCCGGCGCGCCTTTTTCGTGCCGAACGGGCAAAAGGGGTGTTCAGGCGGCCTGCTTCATTTCAATTCCGAGCATCCCGTAATCGACCAGCATGATGCCAAAGGGAACCTTGACCACCGCCTCGGGCATGACCTTGACCACATCTTGGGCCATCACGCCCTCGTAGACACGCGAAAAGCCCTTGTAGCGATAGCGGTACAGCGGCAGTCCATGCGCGGTGGTTCCGATCCGGGCAATATCGGTTTTCAAGCGCCTGTCGCTGACGAGAGGCGGGGGGGCGCCAGCGCCGCCAAGCACAGCTGCAAGGATGACACCAAGCAATAATAGCGGGAGGATACCGGGCATCGAACTGCTGGCCGCGTCCTCGACGATGATTGTCGGTTCGACCAGGGGTGCCGCAAGCGGCCCGGCAAGGGCAGCACCAGCGGTCAGGATCGAGGTGAAAGCGGCCGGAACGGCCAGATGGTACAACTTCATTTACACTTCTCCGATATTCAAGGGCGCAGATGCCAGAAAAAATTGTAGTTCAGAGACGATAGGGTGTCACGGGAAGTCCGGTCAACGTCGGTATCGGCCCAGGCGGTGGCGTGACCATTTTGCAACGCTCTTGCAGCCCTGTGTGCCGAAAGCTGAGTCCTGCGCGCAAGACTTGCTGACCTGATTGCGGGATGTGACGTTGTACCCTGTTTTTGTTAAGGTTTTCATGCTATAATGCGATAACTTCACAGACCGTAAGGGGCATTCAGATGATGAGTAACACTTCACCCGGCCGACGTTCCCCGGGTTCGCGGCCCGCACCAGCCAGTTCCACGCGCGCGGCTGATGTGTCCGATCCGGTGATGGCGGCGACCGATGCGCCGGGTGCCACGCCTGACGCGTTGCGCAAGAAGCAGCTGATCGACGACGTGGTGGAGCGTTCGGGGATCAAGAAGAAATACGCCAAGCCGGTGGTCGAGGCGATGCTGGCGGTTCTGGGCGAAGCGGTTGCCGCCGGTACTACCATGAACCTGCAACCGCTTGGCAAGGTGATGGTGCAGCGAACCAATGAAAAACCGTCAGGCCGGGTTACAATCGTGCGTATTCGCCAATCCACCGGCGGTGGCCAGAAACCTGACAAAGACCCTCTTGCAAGCGCTGCCGAGTAAGGCTACATCACCCGCGACGGGTGATTAGCTCAGTGGTAGAGCGCTTCGTTCACATCGAAGATGTCAGGAGTTCGAATCTCTTATCACCCACCATCTTTCCGGCGCGCCCCCCTCGTGGCGCGCCTTTTTCGTGAGGCCCGCCAATGGCACAGCACCCCGAATTGTTCATCCTGCGCCATGGCCAGACCGAATGGAATGCTGAACGGCGCATTCAGGGGCACAGCGAATCTGTTTTGACGCCGCTGGGGCGCCAGCAGGCGCAAACCCAGGGGCAGCTTCTGGCCGAAACCGGCCTGCCTGACGGCACCGGCTTTCATTGTTCGACTGCCATTCGCGCCCGCCAGACCGCCGAGATTGCGCTCGCCGGTTTGGCCGACGCCGGTGAGGTGCAGTTCGACGACCGCCTGCGTGAAATCGGCGTGGGCGAATGTGAAGGCTTGGTACGGTCGGAATGTGAACAGCGCTGGCCGGATCTTTTTGCCGAATATGGCCCGGTCGAATGGATTTTTCATGCCCCGGGTGGCGAAGGGCTCGCGGCATTTCAGGCGCGATTGGGGGCCTGGTTGGCTGAACAGGACGGCCCGCGCGTCGTCATCGCCCATGGCATCGTGTCGATGGTGCTGCGCGGCATGGTGCTGGGGCTGTCGCTGGAAGAAACCCTGGCGTTGCCGGGCGGGCAGGGGGTGCTGTATCACCTCTTGGGCGGGGTTCACCGGCGTATCGTGCCCTGACCCGGCCCGGCGGGGGCATCGCCAGGGGCATTGATGTCGGGCAGGTGCCGGTCCAACCACTGGCGCACTTCTTCCTGCCGCGTCTGGGCCACCTTCAGGCGCTCGCCGGCGTGGGTGACAATCACGTCGCTGCCGTTTTCCCGATCCAGATGGCTGATGGCGTGCCGCGCCACCCAGTAGGAGCGATGCGCCAGCACCCCGTCGGCCTCGCTGGTTTGCGGCACCAGATCGCCCAGCCGTGCGCGGATGGATTGCTGCCCTTCCGGGGTCGAGATCAGCACGAAATGTTCCTGGCTGCGCAGGGTTTGGATGTCGTCCAGTGGCAGCTTCATGCCGGCGATGCAAATATGCCGGTTCTGCCCGGCCTGCGGTTCCGGCTCCCGGTCGGCCTGATGCTCGCGGATATCGCGCAGCAGGACCGGCAGGACGAAGGCGAAATAGAGTGTCTCGAACACCAGCGCGACCAGGTAGCCGACCAATGCCATTGAAGGCAGGAGGATGACCTGAAATGGACGCCCGGTTTGCAGATGGATATGCAAGACGGTCGTTGCATAGGTGATGGTGTAGGCCACAAGGCCGATAAGCGGCAGGAAGATTACCGGCGCGCCAAGCCGATCCTGTGCCCGGGCCCAGACAAGGGCCAGCCCGGCATAGCCGATGGTCTGAATGCCGACAGCGCCCAACCAGACCAGCACGGCCTTCCATGTGGGCATCACGGGCAGCAGGCGCCCGGGATCGGCCAGCGTCAGGGTTACCACCACCAGGCCCAGAAAAAGAAGCAAGCGTGGGTGAAAAAGCGTGCCGAGGATCTCGCCCGTGGTCAGCGCAAGCGGCCGCACAAACACGTCGCGGGCCTTCAACTTGTTCCCTTCACTCTTACACACGCCGGAACCCCCGGTTTTCCCTCCGCCTATTTCGATGCTTTGACAGGTGTGGTCAAGTATAGGGCGCTGGAATCAGCCAAAAATGCAGCGAAGAGTTGAAATCTGCGCATCAGGGCTTGCGTCGCAGTGGGCCCTGCCTGTATGAGGCAGGCCGGGCCGGGTGATTAGCTCAGTTGGTAGAGCGCTTCGTTTACACCGAAGATGTCGGGAGTTCGAGTCTCTCATCACCCACCATTCGCCATCTGCTCCAGCGGCGCTACTCCAGCAGCACGTCGCCGAACTGATCGCGCAGCTTGTTTTTCAGCATCTTGCCAGTGGCGGAAAGCTCGATCGTATCCGTGAAAATTACCTTGTCGGGGATCTGCCATTTCGCCACCTGGCCTTCGTAAAGCGCGAGAACCTCCTCTTCGGTGGGGTCGGCGCCCTCGGCCTTGACGGCAACGATCACCGGGCGTTCGTCCCATTTCGGATGCCGCGCGCCAATGGCCGCGGCCATGGCAATTCCCGGATGCGCCACCGCGATGTTTTCCAGGTCCACCGAGGAAATCCATTCGCCGCCCGACTTGATGATGTCCTTGGTGCGGTCGCGGATGGTCATGTAGCCGTCGGGATCGATGCTTGCCACGTCGCCGGTGTCGAACCAGCCGTCGGGGGTAAGTGCGCTGTCGCTGCGGCCGAAATAGGTGTCGATCACCCAATGCCCGCGGGCCTGCAGCGCGCCCTGCGTCACACCGTCATTGGGCAGCTCCTGACCGTTTTCGTCGACAATGCGCAGATCTATGCCAAAGGGCGGCCGGCCCTGGCTCAGGCGCAAAAGCCCCATCGCCTCGGCATCCAGATCGGCATGTTTGCCCTTGATCTGGTTGGCACTTCCCAGGGGGCTTGTTTCGGTCATCCCCCAGGCATGGATGGTTTCGCAGTCGTATTTGTCGCGGAACGCGGCAATCATCGAGGGCGCTGCCGCCGAGCCGCCGATCACGTTGCGCTTGAGGCTCTCCATGGTCGAGCCAGAGGCCTCGGCCGCGGCCAGCAGCATCATCCAGATGGTGGGCACGCCCAGGGCCAATGTCACGTGCTGGCTGTCGATCAGGTCGAGAAGGCTGGCGCCGTCCAGCCCCGGCCCCGGCATCACCAGCTTGCAGCCGACCATGGCCGCCGCATAGGGAATGCCCCAGGCATTTGCGTGAAACATCGGCACCACCGGCAGCACGATCTCGCGCGCCGACAGGTCCAGCGCGTCAGGCAGGGCAATCGAAAAGGTGTGCAGCATGGTCGAGCGGTTGGTATACAGCACCCCCTTGGGGTCGCCGGTGGTGCCCGAGGTGTAGCACAGCGAACAGGGCGTGGTTTCATCGAATACCGGCCAGTCAACCGGCTCGGCCTGCACCAGTTCGTCAAAGAATACCGCGTCGGGTATGGCTGCCAGCACCTCTTCGTCGCGCGGCCCCATATAGATGAAATGTTCGATTGCCGGCAGGTGCGCGCGGGTGCCGGTGATCAGCGGCATGAAGGTTTTGTCAAAGAAAATAGCCTTGTCCGCGGCGTCGTTGACGATGAAGATGAACTGTTTTGGATGCAGGCGCGGGTTCAGGGTGTGGCAGACCATGCCGCCACCCGACACGCCGAACCAGATCTTCAGGTGCCGGTGATTGTTCCAGGCAAGCGTGGCGATGCGGTCGCCCTGACCCAGGCCCAGTGCATTCAGCCCGGCCATCAGCCGGCGCGATTGTTCCTCGACCTCGGCCCAGGTTGTGGTGTTCAGGCTGCCGTCGGTCTCGCGGCTGACAATCTCGGTGTCCGCATGAAATTTTCCCGCGTGCCGGATCAGGTCGCTGATCAGGAGCGGCTGGTACATCATCGTGCCGCTCATGCCTGGGATCCCTCTTTTTTCGTCCGGATTTCGCCTGTCCGCAGCATGCTGATTGCCTCCCGATTGGTTTCCGACAAAGCAAAGCCAATTGTGCGGGCATTGTCCAGATATATCCCGGGACCGGACGTCCGGCTGTGCGGGCAGGCAAAAAAGGTGCCTGTCAGGGGAAACTTTGCGTGCAAAACTTGACCTGGATCAATTTTCCCCCGAAGCTTGGAAAAAACCAGAAAAAGAACGGGGACCACATGACACACGCGACACATGCCGAGGCCTCATCGCCTCCAATCCTCAAAAAAGTAACCTTTGCCGATATCGGCGCTGCCTTGCGTGCCGGGATAAGCGACTTTCGCCGGGCACCGGCCTTCGGGCTGTTCTTTTCCGCGCTGATGGTGATCGGCGGCAACCTGATCTCGCTGGAACTCGCCGTGCAGGGGCGCGAATACTGGGTAATCCCGCTGGCGCTTGGCTTTCCGTTGCTTGCGCCGTTTCTGGCGGTCGGGCTCTACGAGGTCAGCCGGCGCCTGGAAACCGGGGAGCCGCTGGAATGGCCGGCCATCCTGGGGGTGGTGGTCGACCAGCGCCATCGGCAGATCCCGTCAATGGCCATGATGATGATCATGTTTTTCATGTTCTGGGTGTTTCTGGCGCATCTTGTCTTTGCCATTTTCATGGGGCTGCAACCCATGACAAACATCATTACCAATTGGCAGGACACGTTGTTTACCAGGAATGGCCTGACCATGCTGGCGGTGGGCACGCTGATCGGGGCGGTGCTGGCCTTCATGCTGTTCGCGCTTACGGCTGTTTCGCTGCCAATGCTGCTGGACCGCGAGATTGATTTCATCACGGCAATGATCAATTCGTTCAAGCTGGTCGAACAGAACCTTGTGCCGATGCTAGGCTGGGGCTTGCTGATTTCGGTGGCTGTTCTTGTCGCGATGCTACCGTATTTCCTGGGGTTATTCCTGGTCCTGCCGGTGGTCGCGCATGCGACCTGGCACCTGTATCGCCGTGCTGTCACATACGACGACTGAGCCCGCTTTCATGCCGGCATGGAAAAGGGCCGCCTGATCGCTCGGGCGGCCCTTCGGGAACAATCCGGAAATTCAGAGTTTTGACGCAGGCTTGGCACCCTTGCCGGTATTGTTCAGGGGGTCTTCCTGACGCTGCACGGTGCCTTCGAAATGGGCGCCGCTCTCAATGGCGATGGTCTTGTGGATGATGTCGCCTTCGACGCGCGCCGTGGCGGTCAGGCGGACCTTCAGCCCGCGCACCCGGCCAATTACCCGGCCATTGACCACGATGTCATCGGCGACGATTTCGCCCTTGACGGTGGCAGCTTCGCCAACGGTCATGGTGTGGGCCCGGATGTCGCCTTCGACCGTGCCTTCCAGCATGATGTCGCCGGTGGATTTCAGGTTGCCCTTGATCACAAGGTCGCTTGACAGCGCCGATGCGGGCGGTTTGACCTTGGGCGCGCCCGCAGCCGGTGCCGTGGCGCTGGGGCTCGGTGCGCCGGCAGATGCGGACGCAGAAGCAGAATCGGCGCTTGCCGGGGTTGCTTCGTCTTCGCCGTCTTGCTTGGCTCCGGGTTCGTTGATTCTGGATTTAGAAAACATTTCTTCCTGCCTTGATGTATTTGAACGGGTTGACTGCGTTGCCGTTTACGCGAATCTCGTAGTGGACATGGGGTCCGGTGGAGCGTCCAGTGCTTCCAATAGCACCGATTTTATCGCCACGCGATACCCTTTGCCCCTCTTTCACGTAAATGGCGGATAGATGCCCATATCGGGTCTCATATCCGAATTCGTGCTGAATCTTGATCAGTTTGCCATAGGCGCCAGCCCAACCGGCCTTGGAAACAATCCCGTCGGCAGGGGCATAGACGGGCGTGCCGGTCGGCGCGGCCATATCGTTGCCGGAATGCATGCGTCCCCAGCGCGGCCCGAAAGGTGAGGTCAGCCGATAGGAATCATGCAGCGGATTGGCAAACGGCAGCTTTTCTATCGCGATCCGATAGAGGTTCACCTGATCGATTTCGCGCAGAATGGCATTGGCACGCATCGCGTCGGGGTCTGGCTGGCCATTCATGGTGGAAACCACCAGCGGGCTCAGCGGTCCGCCCTGGCCGGAATAGCCGCGGCGGACTTCTTCCAGGATCTTTTCGACCGATACGCCGGAGGCGCGGAACATCTGGTCGAGCGGCTCCAGCGAAACCGTGACCGCGTCCTCAAGTTGGCGGAAAATCTGCTCGTTGCGTTCGGTGCGCAACTGTTGTTCCAGCACCATGTTGCGGGCAAAGGCCCTGGCCTCTTCCGCGCTGTCCGCAAGCACGTCGCGTTCCGTGGCGGTGGCGTCGAGCGCTGCCGTGAGAAAGCTCAGAGTTTCGGCGGTTTCCTGCTTTTCCAGTGCGATGATGCCCGGACCCTGGCGGCTGGTGCGGGCTTCGGCCAGCATTTCCTCGAGGGAGCCGCGGGCCTGGTCGCGTTCCTGGATGGTGCGCCGCAAAGTGGCCTGGATGACGCCGATGCCGGTTTCCAGTTCGCGCCGCCGATCCTCGCTGGCCAGCAGGGCCTCCTGCATTTCGCTGACCTGCTGCAGCGCCAGGTTGAACCGTTCCTGGGCTGCGCGTGCCTCAAGGGCGCGGGCGTCGCGTTCGGCCGCGATCGTTTGCAGGCGTTCCTCGTACAGGGTCTGTTCGCGGGCCGCGCGCTGGCGGATATTGCCCGATCCGACATTGTCCATCAGCAGGATGGCGGTGGCAATGATGGCCCAGGATACGAAAACGATCAGCCCCCCCCAGCCAATGGCCTGGCCCAGGGGGGAAAGGCGGAAGAATCGAGTTCCGTCCTCGGAGCGAACGAAAAGCCGTCGCTCGGGAAGAGCCCGGGCCAAGGCGTGATTCAACTTGTCAGTCAGCTTTCTGTGCAAAGCTAGGATCCCACCTTCTTCCCCGTCCGCCCGTCCTGAGCTGCGGGCTTTAGGCAACTTCTTACAGGGCGTGCCGGAGCGGTGCAACAAATATCAGGCGATTCCATCGGTTTGAATTGGGCGTGGTGGCGGTTTGTTGCCGGTTGCCGGTTTTGCGTTTGTGCAGGCCAGGATGGCGGCACGCGTGCCTGGGGTGAATCATGGCGTGCAGCGCGGATTTGCGTTGCATATGGCGGGTCAACTTGGCATCTCGGGGCAGGTAAACTAGATTTCGTTTGGCGGGCCGCATGCCGACCTGCGGTGAACCGCGTGGTCTACCCTGTTCAAGGACCGACTCGCAGCAGACAGACAGGCTTTCATGCAAGACGACGCTCCCGAAAACCCGGCCCTGCCAGAGCAGGCCAAGCCAGACAAGGCCAAGCCTGACGACGGTGAGGCGTTGGAGGTGGAGGTGCGCCCGGAGCCTGCGGCGCGTACCCTTGCGCGCAAGCAGAAAAGGCGCCGCCGCCTGTTTCATTTCAGTTTCTGGCCCGTCCTGATCACCCTGATCATCAGCGCGGTGTTGATCGTGGCCTCCATGGCCGCGACCGGACGGGTGATTCGCCTGCCAGACTGGGTGGCGGACAAGGTCGAGGCGCGATTCAACCGGGAATTGCCCACTGGCACGCTGTCCGTCAGCCGGGTCGAGCTCGGGTTCTCACCCGAAGGGGCACCGCGTCTGACGCTGGTCGATCTGAGCCTGAAGGACGATTCCGGGCTGGAAGTTGCCCGCCTTTTCAAGGTGCGTACCGGGCTCCGGGTCGGCGCGGCCCTGCGCGGGCGGTTCGAGCCGTCATCCTTGCTTATCTCGGGCACCGAGATCACATTGCGCCGTCGGCGCGATGGCACCTTTGACCTGCAGCTTGGCACCAGCGGTGCTGCGACCGGCAACCTGGGGAGCGTGCTGGATTCGATCGATGCGATGTTTGCCCGGCCACCGCTTGCCGGCATCGGTTCGGTCACCGCCGAGGCTCTGACCATCACGCTGGAAGATGCGCGCGCGGGCCGGGTCTGGCAGGTGGCAGGCGGCAAGCTGGAAATCCAGCCCGAGGACCGCGAAATCGACATACGGGTGAATTTCGACCTGTTCAACCAGACCGATAACCTGGCGCAGGTGCAAATGGGCTTTCGCACCGATCGCGCCAGCCAGAAGGCAACGATAAGCGCGGAATTCAGCAATGCCACCGCCGCGGACATCGCGGCGCAATCGCCGCTTCTGGCGTTTCTTGGCGTGCTGGACGCGCCGATCTCCGGCAGCCTGCGATCCGCGATAGATGAGGACGGCAACCTGTCCGAGCTGGCCGGAACCCTGGCGCTGGGACCCGGTGCCCTGTCGCCCACCACGGGCGCGCGTGCCGTCAAGTTCGAAACTGCCAAGGTCTATATCGACTATGACCCCGAACGGGACCGGCTCGACTTCACCTCGTTCAATGCGCGTTCCGAGCTTGGTGTGGTGTCGGGGGCGGGGCATTTGTATCTGCGCAATTACCGCAACGGCTGGCCGGGCACATTTCTGGGCCAGATGGAGATTTCCGAGGCCATGATCCGCGCCGGAGATCTGTTCGAGAACGACGTCAGCATCCAGGGGGGCGCGGCTGATTTCCGCTTGCACCTGACGCCATTCACACTGGAGCTTGGGCAGGTGGTGCTGATCCAGGACGGCATACAGTTGCAGGTGTCGGGCAAGGTTTCAGCCGAAAGCGACGGTTGGCGGCTGGCGCTGGATGGCGCGGTCGCGCGGGTCGGCTATGAACAGGCGCTGGCCCTGTGGCCCCTGGCGCTGGCGCCAAAGGCGCGCCGCTGGGTGCGCAAGAATGTCAGCGCGGGGGAATTGATCGGGCTCGATGCCTCGATCCGGGTGGCTCCCGGCCTGCCGCGACGCTTGTCGGTGGAAAGCGGAACCCGCGGCCTGACCGCGCGCGTGGTGCGGGCGATGGCCCCGGCCGAGGACCTGTCGGGCTATATCACGATCAACGACCGCAGTTTTCTGGCAGTTGCCGAATCGGGGTATATCCCTGCGCCTGAAGGCGGGAAAGTTTCCGTCGCAGGGACCGTCTTTTCCATTGAAAACATGGAGAAAAAGCCAACACCTGCACGCGTCGACCTGCGCTACTCCGCGCCGCTCACCGCGCTTTTGTCGCTGCTTGACGCCAAGCCCTATCAGGTGTTCCGCACGACCGAATTCGGCCCTGACGTGGCCACCGGCCAGGTCGAGGGCACGGGCCAGGTCGCGTTCGAGATGAAGCCGAAGCTGACCCCGGACGAGGTGACGTTTTCGGCCTCAGCCACGGTGACCGGCGTGCGATCCGACCGGATCGTGCCGGGCAAGGTGCTGACGGCCGAGCGCGCCCGGGTCGAGGTCAACAACACCCGGCTGGAAATCTCGGGCAGCGCCATGGTCGGGCGGGCCAGGGGCTCGGGCACCTGGGTCGCGCCGATTGGTCCTGCCGCCAACGGCACCTCGCGGCTGGAGGCAAACCTGGTGCTGAACCAGGACCTGCTGGACGAATTCGACATTGCCCTGCCGCCCGGCACGCTTTCCGGCGAGGGGACCGCCGCTTTCACGCTGGACTTGAACAAGGGGCACAGTCCCGCCTATCTGGTCACCTCGGATCTGGACCGGGTGACGATTTCAGTGCCCGATATCGGCTGGTCGAAACCGCCCGATGCAACCGGAAGCCTGCGCATCGAAGGCCATCTGGACAGGCCGGTGACGGTAGAGCGGCTGGAACTGGAGGCGCCGGGGCTGGAGGCCTCCGGGCATATCACCCTGCGCCCGGATGGTGGCTTTGGCGAGGCGCAATTTGACCGGGTGCGCCTGAACAACTGGCTGGATGCGCCCGTTACCGTTACCGGGCGTGGCCCGGACCGGGCCGTGGCCATCGTGGTGCGGGGGGGGACCGCCGACCTGCGCCGCGCGAGCTTTGGCGAAAGCTCGGACGGCGGCAGCTATGAAGGCGATGCGCCGGTGACCCTGACACTTGATCGCCTGATCGTGTCCGAAGGCATCACGCTTACCACCTTTTCCGCCGATCTTGACCGCAAGAACGGCATGCAGGGTACCTTCCGGGCCCTGGTCAACGGCGGCCCCAGCATCAATGGCGTGGTGGCGCCCCAGGAAAACGGCACCGCATTTCGCATCCGGTCAAAAGATGCCGGCGGCGTGCTCAAGGCAGCGGGCGTCTATGAAAGCGGGCGGGGCGGTGAAATGAACCTGATCCTGGCCCCGCATGCTGGCGAAGGCGTCTATGACGGCCAACTCGATATCACGCAGATACGCTCGGTGCGCGCGCCTGCCCTGGTCGGGCTTCTCAGCGCGGTTTCGGTAATCGGTCTGCTGGAGCAGGTGGACGAGGAAGGCATCCTTTTTCAGGAAGTGGAGGCCCGGTTTCGCCTGACCCCAGAAAAGGTGATCATCCAGAAAGGCAGCGCCATAGGCGCATCTCTGGGGGTGTCGATGGATGGCACCTACACGCTGGGCAGTTCCGAAATGGACCTGGCCGGGGTGATTTCCCCGATCTACCTCCTGAACGGCATAGGCCAGATTTTCACCCGAAAGGGCGAGGGGCTGATCGGCTTCACCTATACGCTGAAGGGCACGCCGGACGACCCGAAGGTTTCAGTCAACCCGTTGTCGATCTTTACGCCTGCAATGTTTCGCGAGCTGTTCCGGCGCCCGCCGCCCAAGGTTCAGGAATAATACACAATGCGGCTCAGCGACTTTGACTTCGACCTGCCGGAAGACCTGATCGCCACCCGGCCGGTGCGGCCGCGCCCGGCCGCGCGCCTGCTGGTGGCGACGCCCGACCGGATCACCGACGCCCGGGTTGCGCGCCTGGGCGACTGGCTGCGCCCGGGCGACCGGCTGGTGCTCAACGATACGCGGGTGATCCCGGCGCGCCTGGCGGGGCGGCGCCTGCACGCGGATGGCACGCCAGGCGCCCGGGTCGAGGTGACGCTGCTGGAGCCCGCCGCCGATGGCGAATGGTGGGCGCTGGTCAAACCGCTGCGCAAATGGCGCGAGGGTGAAGAGGTGCGTTTTGGCCCCGCGCTTTCGGCCCGCCTGCTGGCCAAGGCCGAGGGCCGCGCGCGGCTGGTCTTTTCCCGCACCGGGGCGGATTTCGAGACGGCCCTGGCCGAGGTGGGCCAGATGCCGCTGCCGCCGTATATTGCGGCGCGCCGGGCGGCGGATGCGGCCGACATGCGCGACTATCAGACGGTGTTTGCCCGACATGCGGGCGCCGTGGCCGCGCCTACCGCCAGCCTGCATTTCGATGACGCGTTGCTGGCGGGGCTGGCGGCTATGGGTGTCGGCTTCAGCCATGTCACCTTGCATGTGGGGGCGGGGACCTTTCTGCCGGTCAAGGTCGACGACATTTCCGAACACAGAATGCATGCCGAGCGCGGCCGCGTCAGCGCAACAGCGGCGCGCGAGATCAACGCCACCCGTGCCGCCGGTGGCCGGGTGATCCCGGTCGGCACCACGGCGCTGCGCCTGATCGAAACGGCTGCCGTGGCGCCGGGCCGGATCGCACCGTGGGAAGGCGCGACCGACATTTTCATCACGCCGGGCTACCGCTTTCAGGTGACGGACGCGCTGATGACCAATTTTCACCTGCCGAAATCGACCTTGATGATGCTGGTGTCCGCCCTTATGGGGCCACAGCGCATCCGCGAGGTATATGCCCACGCGATTGCCGAACGTTATCGCTTCTTTTCCTATGGGGATGCGTCGCTGTTACTGCCCGGGGGCGCGTGAGGCCCTGGCCGCCCGCCCGCCACGGCGTTTCGGTTTCACAAGGTCGCGGCGGGCAGGCAGGTCGGCCAGCAGCGCCCGGCGCTGATCGGTACTCATCCCAGGCCAGGCGGCGATTTCGTCGCCTGTGCGCAGGCACCCCAGGCAGAACCCGCTATTGCGGTCCAGCACGCAGACCTTGACGCAGGGGCTGTCGGGCTCGTCGCGTTGCCAGAGCTCGTCAGTCATGGCCCAGCACCCGCAAACGGTCCAGCGCACCCTGCAGGATGAAGCCCGCCGCCACGTGGTCGATCACTTCGGCCCGGCGCGCGCGCGAGGTGTCGGCCTCGAGCAGCGCGCGTTCGGCGGCGACGGTGGAGAGCCGTTCGTCCCAGAAGGTGATCGGCAGCTCCGTCAGGCGGGCCAGGTTGCGCGCAAATGCCCGGGTGGACTGGGCGCGCGGCCCTTCCGAGCCGTCCATGTTGCGCGGCAGGCCCAGAACGATGCCGCCCAGGTCGCGCGCGGCGATGATTTCCAGCAGGCGCGCGGCGTCCTGGGTGAACTTGCGGCGTTTCACGGTTTCCAGCGGCGTGGCAACGCTGCGCAGGCGGTCGCTCACGGCAACGCCTATGGTGCGCGTGCCCAGGTCCAGCCCCATCAATGCGGCATTCGGGGCCAACGCACGCGCGAAGTCCTCGACCGGCTCGACGATCATTCGGCCACGCCCGCGCGGGCAGCGGCGGTGCGGACGACCTCCAGATCGTCCGGGGCATCGGCGAACAGCGCCTGCGCCCGGGTCCAGACTTCGCGCGCCTTGTCGGATTCGCGCATCTCACCCAGCACGTCGATTAACTGCGCCCATTCGCTGGCGGGTCCGCCTTCGGTCGCCAGCTTGTCCGACAGGTATGTGGCCTGGTCGTCAAGCGCGCGCATCCGCGCCTGTTCTTCGGGCGACGGTTCGGGCTGGGGCGTGGTGTCAAGCCCGGCGCGTTCGGCCGCCGCCGTCACCCTGGCCAGGTCCTCCGGGCGGTCGGCAAATGTGCGTGCGCCCTCGCGCCAGACCGCCTGGGCCTGATCTGTACGGCCCAGCACAGCCAGCGCGCCGATCAGCTGCGCCCATTCCTGTGCCGTGCCGCCCTCGTTGGCCAGCCGGTCGCTCAACTGCGCGACCATGCCTTCGATCATCGCCTGGCGCTCCTCGGGGCTCATGGATTGGGCACTGGCAATCTGGTCGCCGGTGGGGCCACGGGTGCCGGCGGCCGGCGGGGTGTAACTGACCCCGGCTTCTGCCGCCAACTGGCCGATCTGGCTGCGAATGGGCTCGGCCCAGGGCGCCTCCGGGCGGCTTTCCTCCAGGAGGTCGCGCCACAGGCGGAACGCCCGGTCCGGGCGCCCGGTCTGGGCAAACATCAGCCCCGTATAATAGCGCGCCACCGGATCGCGGGGGTTGCGCCCCAGCGCCTCTTTCAGAGCCGCTTCCGCCTCGGGCGAGACATAGCCGTTGGCGGCCATCACCAGCAGGTCGGCATACTGGCTGTAATCGTCGGCGGTGACTTCCTCACCCTTGGCTTCAAGCACGCGCTGCATCGCCTTGTGCGCAGCCACATAATTGCCCAACCGTGCCTCGTGCAGCGCCAGGAGCTGGTTGCCCTGCAAGTCGTCCGGATTCTCGCTCACGGCCTTGCGCAGCTTGTCGATCAGGTCGAGATAATCGGCGGCGGTTCCCGGCGGTGGCCCGGCCCAGGCTGGCAGGTCCGCTTCGAATTCCGCCTGGGAAGGGCGGTTTGCGCGCAGCTCATCCGCCATCTGGATGCGCTTGGTCAGCCCCATGTCCGGGTAGAGCCCCGTGCCCGGGCGGTTGGCGCCGAGGTCGAAATAGACAGCAGCGGTACCACCCACAAGAACCACCGCCACGGCTCCGATCGCGGCCCAGGTCGCGCCCTTGGGCGCCTTGCCTGCAACTGCCGCCTGCTGCATGGCCTTGTCGGCGGCCAGCAGCCGGCGCGAAATTTCGGCACGCGCGCGCTCGGCCTCTTCCGGAGAAAGCGTGCCGCGGGCAAGATCGCGTTCAACCTCGGTCAATTGGTCCCGATAGACCTGGATGTCCGAGCCGTCCGCATCAGCCCCGGCCTCAGCCGCCTGCCCGCGCAACAGGCTTGCCGCGATCAGCGCCACGACCAGGAATGTAACGCCCCCGGCGATTAGCCAAAATGTCATGCTGTCCGCTCCTGCCTCTGCCCGGATCCCGGGTGCGCCCGACGGAAACCTCCCCGCCGGATCAGCACACATTTAGCCTGCAAGGCCCCGGGGGGGAAGGGGCGCTTGGCCGCATGTCACGCGCCTGTGAGCATCCTGTATGGGGAAGCCTTGCGTGCATGTCGGTTTCCATCCCTGAAAGGGCGCTCAGTGCCTTGGCAAAACCGGGCCAGCGGCTACAAGGAGAGGGAACGATCCGGGCCACCAGAGGGAATCACCCATGCGCCGTTATTCCGCCTTTGCCATCGCCCGCGAGGCGCTGCGTTATCATCAGGGCTGGGAACGGGCCTGGACCTCGCCCGAGCCGAAAGCGGAATATGACGTGGTAATCGTCGGCGCTGGCGGTCACGGGCTGGCCACGGCTTACTATCTGGGCAAGAATCACGGCATTACCAATGTGGCGGTGATCGAAAAGGGCTGGCTGGGCGGCGGCAATACCGGGCGCAACACGACCATCATCCGCTCGAATTACCTGCAGGATCCGTCGGCTGCGATCTACGAGAAGGCGCGCACGCTTTACGAGGACATGAGCCTGGATCTGAACATGAATGTCATGTTCTCGCCGCGCGGCGTGATGATGCTGGCCCAGACCGAGCATGAGCGGCGCGGCTACCTGCGCACGGCGCATGCCAATGCGCTGCAGGGGGTCAAGACCGAATTCATCGGCCCCGATCGGGTCAAGGAACTGGTGCCGATCATCAACATATCTGGGCCGCGCTACCCGGTGCTGGGGGCCCTGTGGCAGGCGCGTGGCGGCACGGCGCGCCATGACGCGGTGGCCTGGGCCTATGCACGCGCGTGCTCCGCCATGGGCATGGATATCATCCAGAAATGCGAAGTGACCGGGGTGTTGCAGGACAAGGGCCGCGTCACCGGCGTCGAGACGACCAGGGGCACGATCCGCACGGCCAGGCTGGCCATCGTGGTCGCGGGCCATTCCAGCGTGCTGGCGGAAATGGCCGGGTTCCGCCTGCCCATTGAAAGCGTGGCGCTGCAGGCGCTGGTGAGCGAACCCATCAAGCCCGCCATCGACGTGGTGGTGATGGCCAACACGGTGCACGGCTACATGAGCCAGTCCGACAAGGGCGAACTGGTGATCGGCGGCGGCGCGGACGGGTTCAACAACTACACCCAGCGCGGCAGCTTTCACCATGTGGAGGAAACCGTGCGCGCCCTGGTCGAGACCTTTCCGATCATCTCGCGGCTCAGGATGATGCGTCAATGGGGCGGCATTGTCGACATGACCGGCGACCGTTCCCCGATTATCTCGAAAACGCCCTTGCAGGGCTGTTACATCAACGCAGGCTGGGGCACGGGTGGGTTCAAGTCGATCCCCGGATCGGGCTGGGCCATGGCGGAACTGGTGGCCAGGGACGCGCCCGGGCCGCTGGCCGCGCCCTTCGGGCTGGAGCGGTTCCGCGAGGGCCGGTTCATAGACGAAAGCGTCGCCGCTGGCGTCGCGCATTGAGGAGGGCCGAACATGCTGATCCTTGAATGTCCCTATTGCGGTGTGCTGGCCGACGAGACCGAGCTGGCGCCCGGGGGCGAGGCGCATATTACCCGCGCCGGGCCTGAGGCGGATGACGAT
>Ga0256832_1001330_pt1 | contig 16629 bp, 10 predicted proteins | sample 134614metaG_FD_190534 | JGI IMG/M metagenome (GOLD analysis project Ga0256832, IMG submission 190534) | Hydrothermal vent microbial communities from Lau Basin, Pacific Ocean - 134-614 | ecosystem: Environmental > Aquatic > Marine > Hydrothermal vents | place: Pacific Ocean: Lau Basin | collected...
GCGGTGTAACGGTCTAACGGTATAACGGGTAGGCAGCCAAGAGAGCGTCCCCCTTGAACGCCGAAGGCAATTGAACGCCCGAAGGGCAAATTGAACGTGCGAAGCACAATTTGAACGCCGAAGGCAATGAACGGTATAGCGGTGTAACGGTCTAACGGTATAACGGGTAGGCAGCCAAGAGAGCGTCCCCCTTGAACGCCGAAGGCAATTGAACGCCCGAAGGGCAAATTGAACGTGCGAAGCACAATTTGAACGCCGAAGGCAACAACCATTGCTCAATTCCCCCTAATTCACTACCTTTGGTCTATCAACCAATAAAAGCAAAAGTCATGACCCAAGCTCCACCTATCCTTTGGCAACCATCCAAGCGTTTTCGTCAGCATTCGCACATGAATAAGTTTATGAATTATTTGAGACGACATCATTTGGATTTTAAGAATTATCAAGAATTATGGCAGTGGTCGGTGGATGAGCCGGAATTCTTTTGGGATTTTATTTGGAAGTATTTTAAGGTCAAATCTTACACGCCTTATAACCGGATTTTGGAGTATAAGGAATTACCGGATGTTGATTGGTTTGATGGGGCGACGCTTAATTATGCCGAGCATATTTTCCGGAATAAAACGACCGAACACCCGGCTCTAATCTTTCAATCCGAACGCCATCCTTTGACGGAAGTCTCTTGGGATGAACTCGAAACCAAAGTAGCAGCTTTGCGCCAATTCTTGGTGGAAAGCGGAGTCGAAAAAGGAGATCGTGTCGTTGCCTTTTTGCCTAATATCCCGGAAGCGACCATCGGGTTATTAGCCACCATGTCCATTGGGGCCGTGTGGTCGAGTTGCTCGCCGGACTTTGGAACAGGGAGTGTTTTGGAGCGGTTTGGGCAGATAGAACCCAAGGTTTTACTCGCTGTCGATGGCTACCAATACGGGGGCAAAGCCTATGACAAAATGGATGTGGTCAAAGAAATTACCAACCAAATTCCATCGCTCGAAAAAGTCGTTCTCATACCCTATCTTAATGAAAATCAATCTATTACACATTTTCCGAAAGGAATTCTATGGAAGGATGCCCTTGCGGACAAAAACGAAGCATTGACGTTTCTGCCGGTGCCTTTTGAACATCCAATGTGGGTTTTGTACTCTTCCGGAACGACAGGGGCACCCAAGGCCATTACGCACTCGCACGGGGGCAGTTTGTTGGAGCATTTCAAGTATTTGGCGCTGCACAATGACGTTCATCGGGGGGAGCGATTCTTTTGGTTTGCGACGACCGGTTGGATGATGTGGAATTTTGTGCACGCCTCCATGCTCGTAGGGGGCGTAGCGGTTCTTTTTGACGGAAGTCCGGGCTATCCCGATTTGAATGTCCTTTGGCGTTTAGCGGAAGCGGCTCCGATACATCATTTTGGGACGAGTGCGCCTTTTATCATGGCTTGTGCTAATCAGGGGCTTGCGCCAAAAAAGGAATTCAACCTAAAGCCTTTACGCTCTATCGGCTCGACCGGTTCGCCCTTGCCGCCGGAAGGATTTGACTATGTTTATCAAAAAATTAAGCGGACGGTTTGGTTGACTTCCATGAGTGGCGGTACGGATGTTTGCACGGCTTTTGTGGGGGGCAATCCGCTCCTTCCGGTCTATCAGGGGGAGATTCAATGCCGTGCCTTGGGTTGCGCCCTCTACGCTTACGACGAAGACGGCCAAGAGCTAATTAATGAAGTCGGAGAAATGGTCATCACTCAACCCATGCCTTCGATGCCGGTTTTCTTTTGGAATGACCCGGGCAAAGAACGGTATCGAGCCAGCTACTACGAGATGTATCCGGGTGTTTGGCGACATGGCGATTGGACGATTGTGACAGATAGAAATACGATTATTATTTTGGGACGCTCCGATGCCACGCTCAACCGCCAAGGCGTGCGTATCGGTACTGCCGAAATCTATCGTTCCGTGGACAAAATCAAAGAAATCAAAGATTCGCTGGTCGTCAATATCGAGTTAGAAGGGGGCGGAGATTATATGCCTTTATTCGTAGTCATGAACGAAGGTCATTCCCTTTCGGAAAAAATCATTCAGGCCGTCAAAAAGCAATTGCGGGCAGACTATTCTCCCCGGCACGTCCCCAATGAAATCATCGAAGTACCCGACCTACCCTACACCATCAGTGGCAAGAAAATGGAACTCCCCGTCAAAAAAATCCTGAAGGGAATCCCCATCGACCAAGCCGCTAAAAAAGATGCGATGCGGAATCCGGAGAGCTTGAAGTATTTTTTGAAGGCTTAGGAGATTAAAGGTGAAGGGTGAAGGGTTAAAGGCTAAAGGAAAAGGCTTTAACAATAGTAACGGTTGACTCATAATCCACTAGTAATCAACACCTTACAAATACTTAGTGTCAACTTTCTGTTTTTAGTAATCAGGTCTTACACTTTTCCTTACCACTAAGACCACTTAGAATACACTTAGATCACACTAAGAAACGCTACAAAATATCAACTTTTGACTACAGAGGCAAAGCCCAGTTTCTTATCTTTAATTTGGCTCCCAAAAGTCACCCTTGCCAAGAATTAAAGCTAGGAATAAAAATACAAACAGAATGACACTTTATGCAGCCAAGAGAGAAAAAATTGATTTTATCGGAGCAGGACCCACCAAGAAAACAAAGGGTTTACTCCTAAAAGTAGGGGGCTGGTGGTTTGCTCTTGAGACCACAAAATTTTATTTGGTTTTCTCTTTTATTTTAACCCACTAAATCTCCCTAAGAAGGGAGACTTATGGCAAACCAAATAAAATTTTGTTCAGTGCTTTAATTTCCGGCTAAGTGGACTTTTCGGAGCAGACTCAACAAATAATTAATAAAAAAATCCACCATGATAACATGTAAAAATTGCAGCAACAAATTTGAAGGAAATTTTTGCAATCAGTGCGGCCAAAAGGCTCGTACCGATAAAATTAACTTCAAGTATGTATTGAATGAAATTGGCGCAAGCGTATTGCAAGTCGATAGGGGAATTATTTTTACTATTAAGGAATTATTTACACGGCCGGGGCATAGCATACGCGCCTATTTAGAAGGTAAGCGAGTGAACCACTATCGTGCGATTTCTTTTTTATTGGTGACTTCGACCATCTATGCTTTGGTCGCCTATTGGTTGGGAGAGAAGACTATATTAAGTGATACCGTAGATGGGATGGTATCAGGCTTGACAGATGACGGCAAAGATCAAATGCTAGAAAGCTCTTACTTTATTCTCCTACTAAAATGGCTCGTGGCACATCCGTCTTATTTTGCTTTAGTGCTATTTCCGTTTTTTTCTTTTGCTTCGTACATAGCATTTATAAATTTTGGTTATAATTATTTTGAACATTTGATTTTGAATGCCTATTTGACGGGGCTTCAGGCTATTATTTACACATTCTTTATTCCAATCACCAGTATATTTGGAGACACCTATTTAGTCGCCGGTACACAGCTATTTTTGGGGACAATGGCCACCTTTTGGATGTATAGCCAATTTTTTAAGGACACATCACTTTGGGTAAAAATTTTGCTGACTATTTTGAGCTATATTTTGTACTTTTTACTTATATCAATCTTAATGTTTGTTTTTTTTGGCATAAATGAAATCCTGCATTAAAGTTTTCTGTTGTTCAATTTGTTCTTTGGACGCCTGCCTGCTGCAGGCAGGTTCAATTTGCCCTTCGGGCGTTCAATTTGTCCTTCGGACGTTCATTGCCTTCGGCGTTCATGGGGTGTGCTCTTGGCTGCCTAGCCGTTACACCGTTACACCACTACACCGCTATACCGTTACACCGCTATACCGTTGGTTGCCTTCGGCGTTCAAGTGGCTTTTCGTGCTTTTCGTGGTTAAATTTCCATTCCAATACTACTTTTCGTGCTTTTCGTGTTTTTCGTGGTTAAACTTCCATTCCAATACCGCTTTTCGTGTTTTTAGTGGTTAAATTTCCATCCGATACCGCTTTCTTGTTTTTCGTGGTTTTCGTGGTTAAACTTCCATTCCAATACCGCTTTTCGTGTTTTTCGTGTTTTTCGTGGTTAAATTTCTAATCCAATACCACTTTTCGTTGATTTCGTGGCAAAATTCCTGATTCCACCGAAAAACCTATAACCTTCATCGCCAATAACGAGCTGTTGGTCGATAAGCCTGCCCCCAAAGTGTAACCATTTCACTTTTCGTCCATCCTTAGTAGCGAAACAAAAATACAAAACTCTAAAAATAGAAAAAATGAAAATCAAAATTGTCACCCTGCTTCTTGTGCTATTTGCCCGGACTCTTTTTGCGCAAGCACCCCAAAATCTTATTAAAGGCAGCATACAAAATGAAGCCGGTGAGCCTGTAGCTTTTGCCAACATCCTTCTTTATAATCTGCCGGATTCTTCCATCGCCAAAGTGGGTTACTCTGAAGAAAACGGACAATTCAAAATGATTCCACCCATTGCTAATCAGCAGTATTATCTCGAAATATCTTATGTGGGACTCTCCAACTTCACATCTGAATCCTTTTCTCCGAAAGGAGGCAAAGACTTTGGGCCAATCAGCCTAAGCAACCAAGCGACCTTGGAAGAAGTGGTCGTTTCCACCCAAAGAAGAATGATTGAAGTCCAACCGGACAAAACAGTTTTTAATATCGACAAAAGTATTAATTCGGCCGGAAGCGATGCCATGAAATTACTCCGAAAAGCACCCGGAGTCATGGTCGATAATAATGATAATATCATCTTACTCGGGAAGTCCGGCGTACTCGTTTATATCGACGGACGTAAGACACCCATGTCAGGAGATGACTTGGCCAATATGCTCAAAAATATCCCTTCCGAACAAATCGACGCCATCGAAATCATCACCAGCCCGTCTGCCAAATACGAAGCGGAAGGCAATGCCGGTATCATCAATATCAAGCTAAAGAAAAATGAAAACTTTGGTGCAAACGGCACATTTACAGCGGGTTACTCCATTGGTGTATTTGCCAAATACCGCTCCGGACTCAGTGTCAATTACCGAAAAAACAAAGTCAACACCTTTGGAAGTATCAACGTCAACAAAGGCCTATGGGAAAATGTTTCTCACATCAAAAGAGAACTCAACAACCAAGTATTTGATAATAACAACACCTTCATCTCAGACAATCAAGGCATTTCCTACAAGGCAGGTATGGACTTTTTTATCAATAAACAAAATACTATTGGTGTCCTTTTTAATGGCGGATACAGCACTGATTTGAATAAAGGTAATGGGGTAACGGATATTTACCCGGCCAACAATATGGCTGCCATCAACTACCTAAACGCCCAAAGCCACTCTGACGAAGTAAGAAAACGAAATAATGTGAATCTAAACTATCAGTTCAAAAAGAAATCCGGTGTGGAATTGAATATTGACTTGGACTATGGTGTGTTCTCTTTAGACAATACCACCAACCAACCTAACCAATACTTTGACTCCGATAAAACCACCTTATTATCCAAAAATGAAAACAAAACCATCACGCCTAGCAATATCACCATTGCAGTCGGAAAAATAGATTACGAACAAAAACTTTGGGGTGGCAAAATAGAATTTGGCACCAAATTATCTAAGGTCAAAACAGACAACACTTTTGATTACTACAACTTAGTCAACGAAGCGCCTGTACTGGATTCTAATCGAACCAACAAATTTATCTACGATGAAAACGTCACGGCCGGATATGTTAGTTTTATGCGACCCATCAACGAAAAATTAAGCTTCAATGCCGGGCTACGTGCCGAACACACGCAAACCAAAGGAGAACTCATTGCTATTAAAAACAACCAAGACAAACCGGATGAAAGGTCTTATCTCAATTGGTTTCCTTCGGCGGCCATCTCCTATGCGGCCAATGCGAAGAATAGTTTTAGGCTAAGCTATGGAAAACGGGTGAGCCGCCCTAACTATCAAGAATTGAACCCTTTTGAGTTCAAACTAGATGAGTTGACTTATCAGAAAGGGAATCCATTCTTGCAGCCCCACTTTTCACACAACCTACAACTCAGCCACACCTTCATGAATATGATGACTTCATCGCTCAGTTATACGCATATCAAAGACCAGATGACTCGAATCGTTGACACCATCAATACCAATTCCAGCTTTATTACCTGGCGAAATATTTCATCGCAAGATGTTTACAGCGTGAATATCAGCTCTCCGGTTCCAATCAAAAAATGGTGGTCGGCTTACGCCAATCTTAATTTTTATCAAAGCATCAACAAAGCCGACTTTGGTGAAAACCGAAAAATAAATCTAAAAGTAACCGGCGTAAATATTTATGCCCAAAATACCTTCACCTTACCGAAAGGCATTTCTTTGGAAGTCTCCGGCTTTTATGCATCTCCCAGCGTATGGGGGGGCACTTTTAAAACCAAAAGCATGTGGTCCACAGACATCGGACTTCAAAAGAAAATCCTAAAAGGCAACGGCACACTAAAAATCGGGCTAGATGATGTTTTTGACACCCAACACTGGAGAGCCGAAAGCCTTTTTGCCGGCCAAAAGATGTCCGGTGGAGGCAACTGGGAAAGTCACAGATACAAAATTAATTTCTCCTATAACTTCGGAAACAAAAAGGTCAAAGCCGCTAGACGCAGACAAACCGGATTGGAAGACGAAGCAGGACGAATCAAGTCTTAAAGTTTCTTCATCGTGCAGGAGATTAAGCCAATCAGTATTCTTTTACCGGTTGGTTTTTTCTTGCACAATCAGCTAGTCACCCCCGAAAAGTCCACTTTGCCAAGAATTAAAGAAAGAAACAAAATTTTATTTTGTTACCATACGGTTTCCTTTGAATGAAAGGAAAACCAATGGAAGGGTTGTGATAAAGAAACAAAATAAAATTTTGTGGAGCCCAGAGCCAACGACTATATCCAATTTTTCGGGGTCAGCACATAACCAAAGTGAACAAAAAGTCTTACCTTTCCAACTCAAAAAGGGAACCATGCCGTCACAATCTAATTTCTTTCCACTGTTGGGCTTAGCACTATTGGGCTACGTACTGCTCATTGCCGGACATGGTTATGTCTTTGGGCATTTAGGCACGATGGAAACCTTCCCGTATGTAAAAGAATTAGCTCATCCCGATCTTTATCCCAATGACTTTTACATAGAAGGTATTCAGTCGCATTTTCCGGATGTCCGATGGATATTTGTCCAATGGCTGCGCCTGTTCCACATTACGGGCCCTTGGCCTGCCTTCATTGCCCATTTGATAGTTAGTTTGATTTTGATGGTGGGGATGCTGAAGGTGGCGTTGCTCTTTACCAAAAATTTGACGACTTCTTTTTTGGTTGTTATGCTCACTTTATTGGTTCTTTATAATCATAATTTAGGTGGTAACGAGCTGTATTACAATAGTTTAGCTCCAAGTCTGCTCGCCAAGGCTATGGGGGTTTGGAGTATTTTATTTCTACTTCAAAAGCGCATCAATACGGCTATCCTACTCTTGATTCCGGTCACCTTTGTTCACCCGATGGTGGGGATTCAACTGTTTTTGTTGGAGAATTTGGCGGTACTATTTAGCCATAAGAGCGCACGAGCCCAAGCTATTCCTTGGAAGAGTATTGTCCTGTATCTGATGACTGCCGGAGTGTGGATTTATTATTTGCAAAGATCCTTTTCTGATGCACCGGTCGCTTCCGCAAAAATATTTGAGATATTGAAATTTCGATTAGGTCATCATTATTTTCCGTCCCAATATCCCTTGTCAAGTTACCTGCTATTGGTCCCTTATTTTTTGCTGGGTTGGTATTTTTTTTGGAAGGAGAATCGACTGGTTTTTTGGTTTTACACCTTTTCTTTTTTGGGGATTTTGGTCTATTCGGCAGGCGTGGAGCTTGCGCAAATACCGACCATTTTATCGGCCCAATGGTTCAAAACTACCATCTGGTTAAAATTCTTTAGCAGTATCGCCTTGATGATCTTTATCGAAGAGAAACTACTTTCTAAGTTTTCATTTTTGCGCAAGCTATATACGCCCTTGACCATTATCCTATTTGTCGGGCTAGGTGTTTTTCTATTCAACAAGCTTCCGCAAAGACAACCCACGACTTTAGACCTTCCTTGGCGAAGTGCTTATAACGACCGAATAAAAATTGCGCTTTTAGCGAAAGCCAATACTCCAAAAGATGCACTTTTTGTCACGCCCACCGACTTTTCGCATCTCAAATATTATGGGGAGCGCTCCACCTATGTAGATTACAAAGCCACCATTCATTTTCACTCAAAACTTGTAGAATGGTATCGAAGGATTCAAGATATCTATCCACAAACGAATACCGCTTCCGATTCAAATTTCCGGTTAATCCAACATCAATTTGACCCTTCCCCCACACAACTCCAACACTTCAAAAATCTTGGTATCACCCACATCATCACACCATCTAAGCCTAAATCCGACGCTAGAATAATTGCTCATACAGGCAATTATTGGATTGTAGAATTATAGATTTAGGGATTAACATTGGCTAGTGGTGAATAACTGATTTGCCACCACTTTAACAAGATTTTAAGAAATATTTAACTTATTGATTTAGGATGGGGAAGCTTGGAAGTATTATCACACCAATTTTAGAGCCAGACTCACACACAGTTTTTTGTAGCCAAAGTACTCTTTGCCGTTTCCGTTGGATTTAAGCCTGCGATGCTTTTCGTGCTTTTCGTGGTTAAACACCAAGGAATTAACAATACAGTGACGTGTAATAGCATGTCATAATAACCGTTACAAAACAAAAAAATTATGAAAAAAACATTAAAATACTCGACGCTTGCCCTATTTTCCATGCTATTCATCAATAGCTGCTGCCTAATGACCAGCCGAGATTGCAACTGTGAACCACCCGACTCGGCTCTAACCCAAGAAGCCCTAGATTGGATTACTCCCTATGATGGAAAAACGTTTTTTATTTTTGCAGACTCCATTGGCAACTTGGACTCCTTTCGGGTCACTCGATCGTCAACTACAGAATTCTTCGGCGGAGAAGAATGCGGCACCAATGCACAAGTAGAAATAGCCAAATTATCTTCCGGGAAATATGCCAATCTCCTTTTTACCACCACCGCCAAGGAAAATAAACGAGTTATTTTTAATGAAGGCACTTCTCCTGATGATTTTCTCGGTGGAGAGCTTTTTTCTTCCAGCAACAACGACGTTTTTGGTAGAAGAAACACGACGGCCACTTTCAATGCCAATGCATTTTGGAACGGCCTACCCATCACCACTATTCATCTCTCTTGCGCAGACTCTACTAGCTGCGACAGCTTCGAAATGCAAAATATTCTCGTCTCCAAAGAGTTTGGGCTTATGCTCTACTTTACTAAGGATGGACGACGATGGGTGCGGAAAGGTTGATGGCCGGGGATGTGATTCTACTATATTTTGATTTCTTTGGGGCTTTTCCTTCGATACAGAACTTTCCAAAAGTTTAAAACTTTTGGAAAGTTATCACGTGGCGCAAACTCGCTTCGCTCTTTGCTACATAGCCAAATAAATTTGGCTACTACCGACAAGCGCACCAAAGAAAAAAGCCAAACAAAAGGAAAAAACCGATTGCTAAGCCCATCGAAGGAGAAATCCACACATCCACGATAGTCATCGGGACGCACCTACAGGCGATACTGCACCTGCAAGCCCTTCAAAAAATTGCGCAAAAACTGGTCTTTGCAGACCCGGTATTGCTTTTGGGTGAACTTCCGGAAAAAGGCCGATATTTCATGCTTACTGAACTGCAAATCAACCAGTTGCATAATATCCATAATATCTTCATCCTTCAATTCTAAGGCTATTTTTAGCTTGCGCAAAATGATGTTATTGTTCAATTTGTTTTCCGGACGGGGTGGCGGGCCCGGTCTTTTGCCGCGCTTGTCTGCAATAAATCCATTTAAAAAGATGGCTAGGGTACGGTCTTCCATTTTCTGAAAAGCCGGGTGCTCTTCTTTTTTTAGCCAATCACTGATTTGTGCGCGTGTCACGTCTAAGCCCCCCAAACGAAATAGCTCCATCATCTTATCATCACTAAAATCAAATGTGTAACGCAGGCGGCGGAGTATATCGTTGTTGGTCATGATGGCTTGTTTGGGGCAAAAGTACGGAAATTAATTCCACCTATGCCAATCAAAACAAAAAAATACAATGGGAATTATTCAGCAATGAAATCTATGAATGTGGAAATCCAATTTTGGGGAATGCCCTCCCACCAAAAGCCATCAAGCAAAGTTAGCTGTTCATTTTCACATTTCTATTCTCCCTTCCTTCTGCTCTGCTTCCTTCTTCATGATATAGCTAGTACCAATCCCAATAAATAATGCCGACACGATTGATGATATAAGCGATTCTAAAAAATGCTCTCTCAGATTAGCAACCAACTCCCCTAACGCAACCGGTTTCGAGAAATAAAGCACAATAACTAAAAAATTTATAAACAAAAGAATCGCCACGGCATAAAGCTCAATGGGCTTTTTTACAAGAATATTTACAAGGAAGGTACCCCCGGCAGTAAGAAGTCCCGCAAGAAAAACACCCTTAAACATCGCATCTATTTCGAGTAAGGCATCCAAACTCAAAATGGAATTCAAAAAAAGAATAGCGGGGTAAATAGTCAACCAAATAAGAAATATTTTTTTCATTTCATAGTTTTTTTTATTTTACACAACGGCAAATATACTCAATATTCTACTTATATAAAAACGCTCTTTGCCATTTTCCATATTAGGGGTAGTTGGGGTAGCTTAGCTAAACGGTGAAGCCGCAATTACTTTGGAGAAATTCATGGTATCGCATGTATTGCCTACATACATAATTTGGAGAATATTATTAGAGTTTGGCTATTGGGTGACATGTTTTGTATTTTCTCCTTATATTTGTACTTCATTTTTTTTAATCTAGTAAAATTTAATTATGAACCTACACAAAGCGCAACCTGCGCAAAACGCAAAACGCAAAACGCAAAACGCAAAATAAGTATTCCTGAATACATTCGCCTGCTTGAACGACAATTTTTTTTAGTTTTGTTGCTCTCATTTTTTTTCAATGTATCAAGTTATGCTCAAATGAGCTCAACACTTACAGCTGAAGACAACCAAACAATCAGATCTTTAACCAAGGATGTAAAACCTTCTGGCTGGTTGACTTTTTCAGAATCTTCTGGACTTCGTTCAGGTGATTTGTTTACTTCTTATAAGTCCGCAACGGGGCTAAGTGATGATGACGAAATGGTTGAAATAAGATCTTGGCAAGATGAATATGGATACACTCATAAAAAGTACCAGCAATATTATAAAGGGATAAAGGTGGAAGGAGCTGAATTCATTGAGCACATCAAAGAAAATCTAGTCTTCAGCACTAACGGAATTCTTGTAGAACAGCTCAACATTGACATTCTCCCTAGTATCAGTTTCGTAAGTGCTGTAGAAATTGCCAAAAACACAATTAATGCAAATGAGTATGCATGGCAAAATACTGAAATAGAAAATGCACTAAAAGAAAGGAAAAACGACTCCGATGCGACCTATTTCCCAAATGGTATCTTAGAAATTAGCAATGGCGGAAAAGAACCCTGGAACACGTCTGATTTCTCTTTAGTCTGGAGTTTCAATATTATTGCAACTGACCCCCATCTTAGTTTTGATTTTTGCATTGATGCACACTCTGGAGCAATCCTAAAAAAAGAAGTCTCTGGAAAAGCGGTTACAGCTTCTGCTACAACGTTATTCAATGGCGTTAGAACCTTTGGTGCGTCAATTGGCCACGATCTTGCTGGTATACCTTTTTTTCATCTAAATAATGAAGATAATGGCAGGAATATTGAAACAAAAGATTGTGTAAACCCTGCAAGCTGGCAAACGATTTGGAATAAAACAAAAAACCCTTCCCCTTCATGGGGGACTAATGACATACTCCAAACTTCTGCTCATTGGGCAGCCGAAAAAGCATGGGATTATTTCAAAAATAATCATTCTTGGAACGGTCCTGATAATTTAGGGGGTAAAGTCCGTGTTATGGCAACGGCAGAAATAGGCTCAGCTAGAACTTGGAATGTTTTTGGAGATATTTTTCTGCGCTTTGGAAACGACCTTGGTAGTTTCACTGGGACACTTGATTTTGTTGGTCACGAATACGCTCATACCGTCATTGAATACACAAAAGGAAGTTCTTTAGGTGTAGGACAACCTGGAGCCATTGATGAATCACTTGCAGATATTTTTGGATTCTTAACTGAAAGATCAGTTTTAGGAACAGCGAGTAACTGGACTATAGGAGAAGATTGGCGGACTGGAGGAGAAAGATCTCTAAGTGCTCCTAGCTCAATTGTACCTAGCAATCAGCCCTTTGGAAGGACAGGTGGTTGCCCCAATACTTTTATGGGGCCACTATGGTTTTTTGGAACGGGAGATTCTGGTGGCATCCATATCAACAATGGAGTACAAAACAAATGGTTTAACCTAATTAGCGTAGGAGGTACACAGAATGGTATCACCACTCAAGCAATAGGAATAGACAAAGCTGCCAAGATTGTTTTCCTAGCAATGTCAGCCTATATGACATCCAGTACAAATTATGCACAAGCAAGAAACGCCTTCATCGCTGCCGCCCTAGAAATTTATGGAGGATGCTCCTTTGAAGTAAACCAAGTAAGAAATGCTTGGCTTGCCTGTGGCGTAGGATTAACAGACCCAAACCCCTGCACTATCTGCACTCCAAGTTGGTCTAATTACGATATTGTAATCCCAACAACATGGAATTCTACAAACGTACCGCTTTCTGGAGAAAGCCTTGGCCCCATTTCAATTAAAAAAGGTGCCACACTAACCATCAACACTCCTATCACTTTTGCCATTACTGGCGAAATATTCATCGAACCAGGTGGAAAACTAATCCTAAATAGCACCCTAACAGCTTGTGACAGATGGCAAGGAATACGCATTATGGGGGACGATGATAATATGGGTGTATTTGAAGGTAACTCTGGAGCCGTAATTGAACATGCTATTTGGGGAATATCTACAACTGCTTGGGGGAAATACTTAGGAAAGAGTAGTATTACATGCACTGATATGATCTTCCGAAATAATGGCGTTGGGGCAATGATTGCCACTGAAAATGCAGTAAACCTTGGAAGTGTAGAACAGGTTGCCACATTTACAGACTGTGATTTTGTCACTGACAACAATCTGCGTCATGAAAAATTCTGGGCATTCGTCACTACCTACAACACATACGGAACAAAGATTAATGGATGCTACTTTCTGAATAACCAAACTAACTCAACTTATCCAAACAAATACAATGGTGGTATTATTTCTCTAAATGGTAGCGTTGATGTTGGATCATCTGCATTAAGGCAATCTACTTTCGCTAACCTGTATTATGGCATCCAAGCGGACAGAAGCTTTGGATTAAATCATCAATTTGATGTTCATAACACTCACTTCTGGAATTGTGGTATCGGAATCTTAAATTCAGGCATCTCTAACTCCAACATTGAATCTTGCACTTTCTTGTTAAACAAACCAGCTTCTGGACTTGACTATCCAACAGGAGTGGTCTTTCAAGATAATATTAATGATATCTTATTCCAAGATAACACTTTTCTCAAGCAAGGAACTTCTGAATCAATTTCTATTGGCACTTACGTCAACAATATTGGAAGTTACGGCAATGTTATTAGACGAAATCACTATATTGGTGTGGGTGTAGGAAATGTCGCCAATGGTGATAATGCCAACTCTGCAAATGGCCTTTATTATCTATGCAACACCAATACCAATAACACGGAGAAAGATTTTACCACTAGTACTGATGGGCACCCTATTAGACTGATACAAGGCAAACCAGGTGGAACCACTAGTTTTAAGCCAACAGAAAACACCTTTTCAGGAGCAGAGTGGGATTTTGATAATATGTCTGCTTATAGTGCCGATTATTATTACAATAAAGATGATGATACGCAAAAACCTAGGGATTCTCATTATACTGGTCTAAATAGAATCTCCACGAGCCCTAGCAACCATTGTTCAGACCCCAAGCGTCCAGGTATCCTTACGTCAGGAGACGCAACTCTACTCAAGGAAGACTATGATTTACGATTTGAGCGGTACCAAATAGCAAAACAAGAGTTTAACACTGCTGTTAATAGTGGTAATTCCCAACAAATTGAGCAAAAAAGCAAAGCCTTAACCATTGAGCGAGAGCAAATGGAAGAATTAGCTTCACTAGGCTTCCAGTATGCCCTAAATATCAGTCATGACCGGGCATCTACTCGACAGTGGCTGCTTGCATTCCATAATGTAACTGGAGACTTCATGCTCGTAGATGATTACTTTAATAATAGGGAATATTCCCAGGGGCTAAATACCTTAAAAAATATCCCTATCAAGTATGAATTAACGGAGAAGCAACTTATTGACCTAGACAATGTCAATTATATCTACGAAGCTATCGCTGACAATGATGGATTACGCTCTTTTAATGAACCCATACTTAAAGATTTAGAAACTTTTGCAGAATCTAAAGATGGAAAGGCTTGTTTTTTGGCAAGAACCATACTACGCAACTATGGAAAATACTATCCTCCGATTATCAAGCTTGATTATAGATCTGGATATAATGAGCCCGAAATAGAAACAGAACAACCAAATCTAAGTAAAATGGCTGTTTCCCCCAACCCTACGGACTATAATGTAACCTTTAATTGGATAGAATTTTTCTCTCCTGACAAAAATGTTAGGATTGAAATTTTGGATCAAATAGGTGGCCTGATTGAAGTATTACAACCAACCAATGGAAGTTATTCGATGGAATGGACTACTGAAAACATTAGTGGAAGTATTTGCTTTTATCGCTTACTAATTGATGGCATTGAAGTTGATAATGGCCAAATAATAATTAACAAATAATCTAACATACAACCCTGACTTGCTCCATGTAAGTCAGGGTTTTTAATCCCAATCCAATGAGAAAATTAAAATTACTTCTCCTTATCGTATGGCTATTTTCCCCATTTTTCCTTATTGCCCAACAAGGCTTCCTAAAGCTTTTTGACAACTCGCCAGAAGATTCTGCCGTATTCCTAGATATTCTAAATGACAACGATACTTTGGTTTTTTATGCCCTTACATATGACTCAAATAATGTGCAAGGTATTGGTTTTTACCAAATAGACACTTTTGGCAATGTCTTAAACAAGAATATCATTATTGATACGTCTAGAACCTTAACAACTTCTTCAGAATACCGAAAAAAAATAATCAAAACCAATGACCAACACTATGCGATTCTTGGCAACTCATCAGATCACACCTTCTTTCTAAAAGTCAATAAAGATTTAGAGCAGGTCTCTCTTGTTACCTACGATTCCGATACTTACATAGCTAATGCATCACTTATCCAAATGGATGATGGTTTTTTCGTTCTGATTACCAAAACCACGCCGCTCAACTCTTTTGCGTACAATGTGCTATTAATCCGAACAGACCAAAATGGTCAGGAGCTTTGGAGAAAAGAATATGGAACCAATGAATTTGCGGAAGCTCCAATAAATATTACAAAAGCCAATGATAATGAATATATTATTAGTGGTGCTTTTCTTGGATACCCAGATTGGGACGACCCTTTCTGGCCACAAACTGAATGGGCATCCAGCTACTTACTAGCTGTTGACACGTTTGGAAATCAGCTTTGGGATTGGCATAGTGACACCACAGAAGCAAGGGGCGCCCTTACAAATCTATTGATACTTGAAGATAGTAGCTTACTTTGTATCGGAACCACTTGGGAGTTTAATGCCCAATATGGCGAGTACCAAACACACCCACTAATTATGAGATTGGATAAGAATCACAATATTATTTGGGAAAAATTATTTGGTACGTTAGGTCCACTTCACAGCTTCTTAGATTTAGAACCCACCCCAGATGGTCATTTTTTGGCATCTGGTTATGCAAACTTAGAAGACTATGAAACATACCCAAGGGGTATTCATCATAAATTCGACATCGACGGGCATCGCATTTGGCAACGACGAGACTCCATCTATCCTAATTCATGGACGGTAATAAGGGGATCTGAAATCTTATCAAGTGGCAGCATTATTTCTATTGGCTACTCTTCTGGGGGACCTTATGGTGCTACGGGTATTCTCATAAAACTCACACCTGATGGCTGCATTGACACACTTAATTGCTTTCCCATGGTCGGAATTACACCAACAAAACAACCCGAGAACATACACATCTACCCTAACCCGACCCTAGATGAACTACGTCTAGAGTTCAAAGGAAGTCTTCGAAAACGAATAAAAATCTATGACTCTTTAGGTCGAATAGTTAAAGATTTTCGATCAGAAACGGAACCAACCAACATTGACGTTCATAACTTAGTGCCCGGGCTATACCACATCGAAGTGCTTACGCTAAAAGGACGATATACGGAGCAATTTATTAAATCTTAGCTATATGAAATATCTACTTTAATCCCAATCCAATGAGAAAATTAAAATTACTTCTCCTTATCGTATGGCTATTTTCCCCGTTTTTCCTTGTTGCCCAACAAGGCTTCCTAAAGCTTTTTGACAACTCGCCAGAAGATTCTGCCGTATTCCTAG